>Ga0209060_10003991_pt1 | contig 11909 bp, 11 predicted proteins | sample Coa_R1_8_FD_187155 | JGI IMG/M metagenome (GOLD analysis project Ga0209060, IMG submission 187155) | Surface soil microbial communities from Centralia Pennsylvania, which are recovering from an underground coalmine fire - Coalmine... | ecosystem: Environmental > Terrestrial > Soil >...
CGGGTCGAACTCAACACGCGCGGCCAGAACAACATGGACCGCAGCAAAGCGTTCCTCGTCCTCGCAACTGCAGTTGTCCTTGTCGGATTCGTATTTCTCGCGCTGTTTTCAACTTCAGGGGCGGAAAAGCGAGCGCAGGAGAGGCGCACAAAGCCGAGTTTGGGCCGACTGGAATCCACAGTTCAGCAGGCCGGCGCGACCGGATCGACGGTGCCGCTCCTGAGCGCCGACCAGAACGGCGGCGATCCGAACGGCGATCAACTGAGTCCAGACGATATTCTCGCCACCTCGCGGCGGACTCAAACGCCGCCCCCGAAACAGGAACAGCCAGATGGGAAGGGCCCAAATCAGTACGCATTGAGCAACCTGCCCCCGGTGAATGATCCGGCGCTTGATGCCTATAGACGGCAGAATTACAGCTACACGCCGCCCGCCCCGGCTCCAGCCTCCGCGCCGGTACCGCCGAAAGAGACCGCGATGGATTCCGACGGGTGGAAGAAATCCTCAGTGGTTTTCGTCCGAAACGTCACCACGGCACCAGTGGTTAACGCTGCGCTCAGTTCGGGTCCAACGCAGCAGGCGTTCATTGAACGGAAAACGACATCCGCTCTGTTACCTGTGGGTAGCCGTCTCGTTGCCCGACTACAAACCGCGGTCAGCAGCGCCGTGAAGACTCCGGCGATCGCGGTCATCGAATACAACTACGAACGCGACGGAGAAATTGTGATTCCGGCCGGGACAAAAGCGATCGGGCAACTGGCGCAGGCTAATCCAAATGGCCAAGTGGGTCTTCGTTTCAACTCGCTGGAGATACCCGACGGAACGACTGAGACGATCGATGGGACGAGCATCAGTCTCGATTACGGCCCTCTGAAAGGATCTACCACCGGCCAGAACCGCGCGAAACGCGTGCTCGTCCGATCAATGACGGGAATCGGTTCGATGGCAGCCTACCTCGTGGGCGGTCCGGGCTACGGCGGACTGACTGGTCCGGTGGACCAAAGTATTCTGCTCCGCGAACGCGTTGCGTCCAACATCGGCTTAGCCGGTGAACAGGAGCTGACGAGTCTTGCGTACAACCAGAACGTTGTCGTTACGCTTCCTGGCAACACGCGATTTTACATCGTGCTCCAGGAGCCATCCTCCGCGGGGCGCCAAGCGGATACTCCTGCAAGTGGGACAGGTAACCGCACGAATATCGCTGCTGCTGGGGCTCAGTCCTTGCCGACGGCGGCGGAACTGCGTGAACTCATCTCGTTGAAGGACGAATTGAACCGCATGTACCGCGAAGTTGCCGCCACCCGTACAGCCGACCCCCAAGTGCCACAACAATGAGCGCATGCACTGACGATTACTGGAGCCCGCTTGAATCTTTGCTCGGCCCTGATCGGTGTGTGGGCTTCATGTTCATGGCGCGGCTATCGAACGGGATTAACCAGTACAAGCACGGAATCAGTCGCAAATACCTGTTCCTCGACGACGATGGTGTGGCGTATGAACGACTTCATGACGGCGGCTTCCGGCGAATCGCAATGAGCGAAGCGATGGCGCGAATCGATGAGCCACTCCGAGAAATCGGCGAGACGCTCGAAACACCATACGATTCCGAATACATCAAAACCAAAGATGCCGCTCTCCGCGCCGCGGGTTTCGAAGTGCTTCATTTTAACATCGATCCTGGTCTCTGAGCACGAGTCCGATTGAGCTGGCAGATCGGTTAGGGATGCGGTAAATTAGCCCCCAAGGAGTTCGGAGTTGGGTTCCGAACGACAAGCAACGGGTCCGATCCCTTGGGTCATATCCCAGCTCGGTCATTTTCTGGGCGACGGGTATAGCGAGATCCGTGCCCTCCTCTCGTCGAACACTCCGCACAATCTAAAGAAGCTGTTCAGCGGCAGCCTCCTAGCATTAATCCTGGCGCTTGTGGCGGTTGGCTTCATCGCTTCACAGATTCACCCGGTTGTCATTGTCCTGGCAGTCACATGTGTCCTGTTGATCGTTTATGGCCGGATGCTCTTTCAGCGGTTGGCGCTTTTCGCAGGGTATTTCCTGTGCGGTTTCATACTGTTCATCGGCTCGGGTCTAATCGTGGTCGCTCCGCTCGAAAAACAATACCCACTGGTCACGAAAGTGATCGCAGTTGTTCTCTTTGTCGTGCTGTGCCTGCTCATCCCGGCTCTATTGGCCATGAGACCGCGACAGGCGATCGCCACCAGTTCGGGAAGTGGAACGATGCGCGGAGCTGAAGCGAAAAGACCTGTTCTACAATTCGCGGATGTTGGAGGGCTCGAAGAAGAGAAAAGGCAAATCCGTGAACTGGTCGAGTCGAATCTCGACAGCAAGAAATTCAGCCACTATGGCGTCTTTCGAAATGGAATTCTGCTTCACGGCCCGCGCGGCACCGGGAAGACCTTTCTGGCGGAGGCCGTCGCAGGAGAGTTCGGGCTTCGGTATCTTTACGTCTCCGCAGCAAGTCTACTGAACAAGTTCGTCGGCATCACCGAAGAGAACATCAGCAACGTGTTTGCCGAAGCTGAAGCCCATCAACCCACATTGTTGTTCATCGACGAGATTGACGCTGTTGGCACAAAACGACAACAGGTCGGCGATGGTGACGATATGGGCGGCGCGGCTCGTTCCTTTAACTCGATGACAGCGCGCCTCATGGAGAGCATTGACAACGCGCGCCAGAAGCGTGGCCTCGTTCTGATGGCTGCGACAAATTTCTACGATGGCCTAGATCGCGCGCTCATCCGCGAAGGCCGTTTCGATCTTCACATCCGCCTTGATTTGCCGAACGAAGAGGAGCGCGCTCGCATTCTCCAGGCTCAATTGGCCAAGCGGCCGGCAGCCTCGATCGAAACGGCCGCATTCGCTCGACGCACTCCGGGATGGAGCGCAGCCAAACTGAGTAGCCTGGTTGATCGCGCAGCGTTCTTTGCTGCTCAGGAGCACCGTGGAATCCAGGAGAAGGACCTCGCGCGGGCTCTGGCGGAGACCGGCGGTAAGGATCGAGCGGCATTCAAAGAAGTCGACTGGAACGATGTGGTTCTTGGACCCGATACGGAAGCGGATCTCCGTAATCTGGTTCGGCTGATGGACCCGGCGTATAGCGAGCGATTGAAATTGCCCGTTCCGACGGGACTTCTGCTTGTTGGACCTCCAGGCACGGGAAAGACCATGATTGGCCGGCTTATCGCAACCCAAGCCAAGCGCAGTTTCTATCCGATCACGTCCGCTGATATTCTCGGGAGCGCGACCGGCGCTTCGGTGAAGAAGCTGACGGAACTCTTCGCCCGGGCTAAGGAGAACAGCCCATCCATCATTTTTATCGACGAAATGGACGGCCTGCTCCCGCGGAATAACGGCCTGCAATCGCAACACGATATCCAGTTGGTCGAGCAGGCTCGCAGCCTCATCAGCGATCTGGAACCGCATCACAATATCTTTCTGATCGGAACGACGAACCACCTGGACAGCATCGACCCGGCGATACTCCGGGGTGGCCGATTCTCAGAAAAACTCGAAATCGGTATACCAAATCAAAACGGGTACAAACGCCTGCTTGAAAGACATCTGGACGGCGTGCCGCTAGTTGAGGGCCTTACAGGAGGAGTCCTCGCCGAAAGATTGGCGGGCGTTTCGCCAGCCGACCTCGAAGCCATTTGCAACAGCGCGAAACGCATGGCGATGCGCCGCATGGCTCCCGACGCCGACTCCCTCCCACCCCTTTCCTGGGACGACTTCAGCGAGGCAATGAAGCGAGTCCAGGTTCAGTTTTAACGGTCTTCGCTTTCTCCGCAGACCGCTTTTCCGCCACAGCCCCGTTCGTTTCAACACGTCTGCGAGACTTTTGAATTACGTGCGGCGATTGCTCTATTCTGCGGCCACGGTCTGGTCAATGCGGTCGATAGCCGGCGAACCACCGGCTGAAAATCCGCGGCCAGAACGAAACGCCACCGCATGGAGGTAAGTCGCACATGAATCAATTTGCAAAGAGAGTGGTCGTGGCGCTGGCACTCTGCCTCGTCGTCGTGCAGAGCGTTGCGATCGCTCAGAACCTTGGAGCTGCACCACAGGTCAACGTGGCGGTGCAGGGCCAAACAGGAGCGCAACCGGAGGGCGCGTTCCTGAATTTCGTGAACTGGATTGGCAACGTCATCGCGCCTGTGGGCGCCGGCGTCGCCGTGCTCGGCGCGGTCGGGAGCTATGCCACCGGACGGGGTGTTTTTCGATGGCTCGCTACCGCTGCGGGACTGCTGGCCATCTCCGGATTGACTCGCTTGATCGAGTTCTGGATCGCACAGGGTGGAGGCGGCGTCTCGTAAGAGCGCCCTCCCTATCACCGACCGGAGCAGAGGTGGGCCGGCCCGGACTCGGGCCGGCCTGCCGGATTCACGGAAAAGTGCCATGGCAGTTCCTCAACTCATTCTCGATGCCGTCCGATTTTTACTGGCGCTGGCAGTGCCGGCTTCGCTCGTTGCGCTCGTCCTGGCCGGCATCGCACTGCGCCGCGAAGGAACCACGTCGTTCTCCATCGGAGGAGGAGGTTTCTCGAAGTGGATGTTCTGGGCCATCGTGATGATCACTCTCCCGCAGGTCTTTGGATGGTTTTCATTTTGGGGCGTCGGCGCACTTCTTCCCGGTGGCGGCATTGGAAACGGGTGGATGTCCGCGTTCTCAAACGATGCAACGAACTTTGTAAACAATTTCGTTATCGCCCGACTCGTCCCCGTGCTAGCCGCGTGGATGGTGCTGCGCTCGGTGATCGACTTCAGCGAGGGATACACTCCCTTGGCCTCGATCCTCGGCGCGATGTTCTTGCTCGCAATACCAGCGACGGCAGCGCTTCTCCAGGGCTGGAACGACGGCACACGTTTCGGCACGGCCTCAGTCCTCGAGGGCGCCTGGACTTATACGGCGAGCCGCATCATGCCGATTGCGGCGGGCTTGGCGGTAATCGGCGCGATCATCAACTTCGCCTTCGGGCGTCCAGCGATTCGGCTTATCGCCTGCGCCGGCGCCTTTCTCACCGTAGCCGCTGTCTGGAAGCTTGTCGTTTCGATGATGTGACTCACGAGGCATTATGAATTTCCTAACAGGCATCACAAATCTGACGAACTGGATGGGCAACGTCATCATGCCCACGCTCGCGGCGCTGTTCTTTGCGCTCGGCATTCTGCGTTTTGCTCACGGCCAGGCGCACACATACACGCCGTGGGCCGGCTTCCTATGCCTCATGGTTTCCGGGATTCTGCGGGGAATCGAGAAATTCGCAGGTCAGGCGGCTTGGAACGACCCGGACCTCGTCTGGATCACGCTGCGGGGCCTGATCGATTGGACTTGCAATGTCTTCTTGCCCGTCTATGCCGTGCTCCAACTCGCTCAAGGCCTCATGCAGTATTCGGGCGTTGGGCATCGAGTATATGCCGGCGGTGTTTGGATGCGCCACTTCGCGGCGGCTGCGATGTGTCTGGCGCTGTCGGGTCTCCTGAGACTCGCCGAGTGGTTTATCTCGAAGGGCCTCGGAGGAATCAGCTAGGGGAATTCGGTGGCCCTGAACATTAGCCCCGTTCATAGGAACCTTCACACGCGCGTGACGTTCCTTCATCTCGAATTCGAGGACTGGTTCGTCGTGATCGGACTGGCCGCACTGACAAATATCTTCGGGCGCTGGATCGATCGGGACATCTTCGGCATTCCGATGAATGTCTTTTTGCAGTACATCGTGCCGGTCTTAAGCGTGCCTTTTTTGATGCTTTTCAAATACGGCAAGCCGCACGCGTATTTGAAGGATCTCTTCGCATGGCATACCAAACCGCGAATCTACTGCGGCATGGAACCGGACTCTCAGATCAATTCGGAATACCTGACGGAAGAGGAATTGAATGCCCACGACTATCGAACAGCATGAGAGATCCCTGCATCAGCCCGCTTTCTGCGAGTTGCTGCCGGTCCGCGACATTTTGAACGACATCATCGTCAGGACGACAGGCGCATTCGTTGCGGGATACGAATTGAGCGGAATCAACTCGTACTATCACGACAACGACGGACGGAATCGAACGAAGACATCGTTGGAGGCGCTTATTCGGTCTTTACCGGAGCGCTCCATGCGTATGCAGTTTCGGTTCGAGATCACCGAGGGACTGGGAGATCTGCTCGACAGGTACAAACAGGAACTACGAAATGAAAATCTAACGCTGTTGGCACTCGATCGGGGGCGCTTCGATGCGTGGCTTCAGCGCGAGAAGGAAGGGTATTATCTCCGGCCACTGCTGCACGCGTATTTTCATTGGAATCCCACCGTTCATCACCAACTACCTGGCGGAGCTGTCGGCAACATCGCGAAACGGATGGGGCGGGATGGCTTCAGCCTGTCAGCCAATAAATGCATTCGGCGGACGCGACGCGAGCACGAGAATCTTCTATCCGAGTTCAGCTCCATTCTTTCGGGCGTTGAACAGACGTTGAAAGCTACCGGAATGGCAGTGCGCCGGATGAGCGATGCGGAAATCTTTTTGGAACTGAAGCGGGCACTGAATCCCCTACTGCGGGATCCCGTTCCACTGCGCCGGCCGGAATCCTCGCTTCGGTACCTCAGCGCCCGAGAGCAGATTGTAAACACGAATATCGAGCATGAGGAGGAGACTTACATTCGTGTTGGCGGACTGCTGCACTCGTTCGTGACACTGAAGGACCTTCCGGACGCGACGTTCCCGGGCATTCTTCGAGACATGGTGGGCCTCGACTTTCCGATCACAGTCAACACGGAAATCACGATTCCTGATCAGGCCGAGATGATCAAGCACTACAAGGGGCGCCTCAAGAAAATGCAAGCGGCCCAGCGTGATTCGCACGGCAATGTCCGGATCGACGTTGACGCCCAGGTCGCGCAGCGCCAGCTCATGGAAACGCTCGAGCAGCTGATATCGAGTTCCCTGAAGACGTGCCGGACCAGCATGGTGATCGGAGTTCGAACGTCGCAGCCTGTTCAGAGCCATCGCGATCTCGCCGAGCAGGAGCGGATCCTCGCGGACCGACGCCACAAGGTTCTCTATACGGTCATGCAGATGAACGGAAGCCGAGGTCTGCAGGAGGACCTGGCAAAGCGCCGCCTATTCATAGGCGCATTACCTGGAATGGGCGAGGAGAACCAGCGAGAAAATGACTGCCTGACACTGCACGCAGCCGACCTGCTGCCGGTGGAGACCGCGTGGCGCGGGATGCAACAGTCGCCGCTCGTGTTGCTCGAAACGCCGCAGCGCCAGTTGATCCCGTTCTCGCCATGGGACCCGTCGCTGGCGGACGCCAATCTCCTCATCATGGCCGCGTCCGGCGGCGGGAAGACATTCATGGCCATGCTCTTCCTCCTGATGATGGCGCGGATCAAGCCGCTGATCTCGATTCTGGAGCGTGGCGATTCCTACCGCCCGCTCGTTGAATTGATGGGCGGTCGCTGCATCGATGTTGATCTGGAGGGCAGTGTCACGCTCAATCCGTGGGATCTGCCGCCGGGGTCGTTGACACCTGGAAAAGACAAAATCGCGTTCCTCAAGAATCTAACGCGCCATATGATTGGCGACAGCCCGAACTCGGATACCGCGGTGCTCGACAACCTCTTGAGCGAGGCGATCAACCGGACATACAAACGATGTGCGATCCGCCATTCAAATCCAATTCCTACCTTCAATGACCTGCGCGAGGAACTACAGCAATGGCGCGACGAGGAGCGCATGGAACGAACCGTCGAGGAGGCAAAACTGGCCGCGCTCAAGCTTCGCGAGTGGACCGGTGAGCGCGGGGTCTACTCCAAACTGTTCGATCAGCACACGACTCTGAAGACGGATGCCGACTGGCTGTTCTTTAATGTGGAACGGCTCAGTGATGATCCTCGGCTGGAAACTGCAATGAGCATGATGATCGCGCATGCTATGCAGGAGCGCGCATCCGGGAAGACCGGGCAACACAGCATCACGGTTCTCGACGAGTGCTGGTCGCTATTGGACTCGAACGTGCTCGCGCCGGAAGTCGTCCAACTGTTCCGTACTGCTCGCAAGCGCGGAGGCAGTGTATGGGGTATTTCGCAAACGCTCGAAGACTTCATTGGCACAGACACGCAACCGCGTATTCACGGTCCTGGCATCGTCCGGAACGTCTCGACCAAGATCATCGGCCGGCAACCCGGCGATGTCAGTCCGCTCGCCACCCATCTGGCCCTCAATCAAGTAGCGCTCAATGAGATCAAGCAACTCAGCGCGCCGCGAAAGGGCCGCAGCGCCGACGTCCTTCTTGTGATTGGCGAAAAGGCGGAGACCACACAGACGGTCCGCCTCGTCCCGACTAGTGTCGAGTACTGGGTGTGCACGACGTTTCCGCGAGAACGGGCTTATCGGAGGTACTTCATCGAGCGGAATCAAAGCCGGCCGCCTGTGGAAGTGTATGAAGAGCTCGGCCAAAGATTTCCGAGCGGCCTGGCTGAGATCAGTCCGCTGCCAGAAGAAATATCGGGTGCCGTGTCGGGACTGTCCGCTGCCGCTGGAGCTCGGGCATGAAGCTAATCTGCCTTCTGTTCACGAACCTGTTTGCATTTTTGCTGGTCACCCGCGTACGTCGCGCAATTGCGCTAACGCTGGTCGGCGTGATGGCCCTCACGATGGTCGCACCACCGGCGAGGGCCCAACTCGGGATCGGCGCCGTCATAGCGGCTGCAACTGCGGTCGTCAACCTGATCAACAACACGATTGGAGGGTTACTCAACGCAGTTCGCAACACGATCGGTTCGATCAATGGTGTGTTGACGCAGTTCGATCGGCTTTGGGAGCAGGTCGTCTATCCACTGAATTTGATCAACCAGGCGCGGGCGTTGGTCAGCTCGATGATCGCTCAATACCGCGGGCTACTTACCGGGTTGCTCCGCGTCAACGTCGCCAGCGCGCAACTTCCGAGTCCGGTTGCTCTCGAGACGATCGTTCGGAACCGGAGCACAGCGGACTATGGCCAACTCACCACTGCATACGCACAGACATACCGAACGATTCCTCAACCAACCGACGCCAGCCCAATGGAGCGTGATCTCGCCGATATCGACGATGCCGCCGCGTTGGCGAATCTTAAGACGCTGAAAGCGTCCGATGCCATGGTTGACCAGATGATGAACGCCGCGAATCTCATTGAGGACGAGGGAGTAAACATGGCCCCGGGATCGGCGCCCTACCTCGCTGGCGCCGGAATGATTGCTTCCGTGAAGAGCCAGGCGATGATGCAGCGGATGATTGCTGCCGCGATCCGCCAGGGAGCAGCTCGCCTTGCGCACGACAACACTATTCGAAAGCGCAACGCAATGTTTGGAGCACAGTTCCGCAACGATGTACAGACTATGTTCAAGAAATAGAAGGAATTATGCCTGCATTCTTGACCGATATTTTGGAATGGATCTGGCACGAGAGGACGAAAATCATCTCGCTTCTGCTCGTGCTTGTTCTGGTCGCGCCGCAGCCGGCGCGGGGACAATTGTTCATTGACTGGGCGGCAATCGTTGCGGCGATTAATGGAATCGGGTCTGCGATCAACAACGTCATCGGCAGCGGTCTTCAAGCGATCAACAGCACGCTGGGAGCCGTGAACAACATTCTGAACACGATCAATACCTTCTTCCAGAACCAGATATACCCTCAAGCGGCAATTAACCGGGCGCGCGGTGTGGTTGGGGCTGTCCAGAGCATTTACAACGCCATCCGCGGCCTGGTGAACCTGAACGTCGCGAGCGCGACACTGGCCAATCCCCAGCAGCTTGAAACCGTAATCCTGTCGCGAAATCCCGGAAGTATTGGCCAGGTGTCGGGCCGCTTCACGACGGTGTATCAGACAATGCCGCCTCCAACGGATGCTCCGCCGGCCGTCAGGGACCTGATCGATATGACAGACGCTACTTCCCAGGCCGCTATGAAAAAGGCTATCGCGATCGACGCGGCGGCCGACCAATTGATGGATGCCTCAGATCAGCTAGCTTCGGAGCTCGGTCAGGCTGCACCGGGTACAGCTCCCATGGTTGAGGCGCAATCGGCTGCCATGCTCGTTAAGGCCCACGCGCTGACGCAGTCGGCCATGGCGGAGTTGTTCCGTATCAGAGCCATTGATATGGCGAATACGGGCGCGGCTCTGAAGTTCAACGCCAACCATGCAAGCGACACCCGACGCGACGTGACGAACATGTTCAAGAAGTAGGAGACAACCGTGTTTTTCTTTGAGCAAACCTTTCAAACCGTTCTCAACGGAGTCTCCGGCGCGTTCGGACCCATGGCAGCGATCACGAATATCGCAAACGCGATACTGCTCTTATGCGCACTGTTCGCCGTGTACGAAGCGTATGCGCGCGGCGGTGACGCGCGGATGATTGGGATCGCCGCCGCCAAATTCCTCTTGCTCGGGTTGGTTCTCTCGAATTACGACAGCATCTTCCGATCCGTAAATGGCGCGTTTAATCAAGTGGCAGCCGCAATCTCGCCCAATGATTGGGCGAGCAACTGGATGATCCAGGTCAATCAGTATTTCAACGGCCTCGGAAACGCGAGCTGGTTCAATCTTGTTGTCAGCAGCATCGTGGCGCTGATCAGCGTGCTCGTGCAGTTGATCGCCTCGGTGGTTTTCCCGATCAGCTTGCTCGTTTTCACAATTCTCTACTGCCTCTATGGTGCCGTCCTCTACGCCTGTGGGCCGCTAATTCTCGCGTTGTACCCGGCATTCGGAGTGGGACAACTCGCGCGCAGCTATCTGGTGAATCTATTCGTATTCCATGCCTGGAGTATCGTCTATGCGCTCTTCAGCGTCTTGCTCACGGCCATAAACGCTGACAGCCTGGCCGCATGCTCGCAGCGGAATAGCCTGGGCGGCTGGTTTCAGGGTGCGAGCACGGCATTGTTGATGTCTCTGGCGAGCATCCTCTTTGCTGTGATGGTCGCGCTGATTCCATTTCTGGCCAGGCGAATCGTAACTGGAGAGATAGGCAGCTCAATGATGACGATCGCGCACACGGTTACTGCCGCCGTCGGGAGCTTTGGAGTGAAGCTGCCTACGCGGTAAGGAAAGGAGGTTTGCAATGATTTTCAGAAAGCGGCCCGAGACAAAAGAGGAGCCGTTAGAGCAGCTCCGATACACCAAGTATTACGAGTACGACGGCCAGCTTCGGGCCTACGCCAATCGCTCAATGCTTATGGCCGGTTTCTTCGGCGTGATCGCCTTCATCTCATTACTGTTCGCGATCTATGTTCGGCTCCAGCCGCCAACTGTAATTCGAGTTTCGGCCGATGGCGAGGCGACGGTAGTCGGCGCACGAGCGGCTGCCAGGTCGACTACCGCCGGAATCATTAAGGTGCTGGCTGCAAGTCAGGCTGCTGAAGTAGCGCCGACCGATATCGAGGGTCGTGCGGTTGTTCGAAAATTCCTTGAAAGCTATTTGCGCTACACCCCGACATCCGTAGACAAGAACTTCGCAGACGCTCTGAACATGATGACGCAGAACCTCCGGGTCTACTGCCTCAACCAGCTCCGGGATCAGGACCTGGTCGGAAAGATCAAAGACGAGCAGATCACCTCGTCCTTCAAGATCAGGTCCATCGAGCCCCTTCCGGGCCAGCCGTGGACGTATCAGGCGTTCGGTGTGAAGGAAGTGCATCGCATTCGGAACAAGAGCGAGCAGACGGACAGGATCGTCGGCAGATATCACGTGCGCTTGATTCAGGAGCACCGGTCAGAACGTGTGCCGAGCGGTTTGCTGGTCGCGGAGTACCGAGAGGAACAGATGGTCGGTGAGAAGGACATCGGGTTGTTGCAGGAGTCCGGGCTTTTGGAGCACTGAAAGTTCTGCGGTCATCGGTCTGAGAGGGCATCTCCGCCGCGGCCGCAGAGGC
>Ga0209060_10003994_pt1 | contig 11907 bp, 10 predicted proteins | sample Coa_R1_8_FD_187155 | JGI IMG/M metagenome (GOLD analysis project Ga0209060, IMG submission 187155) | Surface soil microbial communities from Centralia Pennsylvania, which are recovering from an underground coalmine fire - Coalmine... | ecosystem: Environmental > Terrestrial > Soil >...
CGGATCCTTGCCACCGAAATCTGCATTGCCACCCCGGCCGTGCGCAAACATATCCGCGATGGAGTCCCCCACCTGCTCGTCAATGAAATGCAGCTGGGCGGCCGGTACCACATGCAAACTATGGACGCGGTCCTACTCCAGCTCTATCAGCGCGGCGAGATCACGTACGATGTGGCACTTTCCAACGCCCGGGATCCCAACACGATCCGCGAACGCTCGACCGGTTCCCCCAACGGGTCCCGGACTGCGGCGGGAAGCAGTAGGACACCACCATGACGTTGGCCATCGAAACCGAACAGTTAACCCGCCTGTTCGGCGATTTCTGTGCAGTCGACCACCTCAACCTCCGTGTGGAAGAGGGAACCTTTTATGGCTTTCTCGGTCCCAATGGCGCTGGCAAATCAACGACGATCAAGATGCTGACGGGCCTGTTGGCTCCCTCGCAGGGAAAGATTCTCGTTCTGGGAAGGAACATGCGCGATCCGCGCGAATCGCTGGAAGCGAAGAGCCGGATGGGAGTCGTCCCCGAAGACTTGGCCCTCTTTGATAACCTGACGGCGCGGGAGTATCTCACGTTCATCGGCCGGATGCACCTGTTGCCGGGCGATACGATTCGCAGTCGCATGGCGGACCTCTTGCCGCTCTTGGGTCTCGAGGGGGAAGAGAAAAAACTGACCCTGGAGTACTCACACGGAATGAAGAAAAAGCTGGCTCTGGCGGCCGCCTTGTTGCCGAACCCGGACCTGCTTTTTCTGGATGAGCCCTTCGAAGGCGTGGATGCCGTGACTTCCCGCGTCATCCGCGATTTGCTGCGCGGCTACGTGGAGCGCGGGTCCACGGTTTTTCTGACCTCGCACGTGCTGGAGATAGTAGAAAGGCTCTGCACGCATGTGGGCATCATTGTGAAAGGGGTGTTGACCGAGCAGGCCTCGCTGGAAGAGATTCGTCGCGGCGGCACGCTGGAAGATCGGTTTCTCCAGATTGCCGGCGGAGACACGGAGGCAACGCGGAAGCTCAGCTGGCTGGAGGAAGGAGCGTCATGAACCGCCAACAGCTCTGGGCCGTTGTCTGGTTACACTGGCGACTGCGGGTCAATCGGCTGAAACGATCAGGGGCCGTGAATGCGGTGATCCTGGCGGTCCTGGCGGTCGCCGCCCTGCTCCTGGCAGTCGTTCTGAGCTGCACGCTCTTCCTGGTCGGGGCCTATACGTTGGTGAAAGCCTCGCCGCCCGTTCTGCTGCTCATCTGGGATGGAATGGTCGTCGGCTTCCTTTTCTGCTGGACCATCGGCCTGATCAGCGAGCTGCAACGCTCCGAGGTCCTCAGCTTGGAAAAGTTCTTGCACCTTCCGGTCAGCCTTGCGGGGGCGTTTCTGGTCAACTATTTCAGCTCGCTCCTGAGCCTGAATCTCATCGTGTTTGTGCCGGCCATGCTGGGACTGGCCCTCGGATTGGTCTTCGCCAAGGGCCCGGCCATGCTCCTTCTGCTCCCGCTTCTGGCAGCATTCTTGTTGATGGTCACGGCGATCACGTATCAATTCCAAGGGTGGCTGGCGTCGCTCATGGTGAATCCGCGGCGACGCCGAACGATTATCGTGCTCTTCACCGCGGTGTTCATTCTGCTCAGCCAATTACCGAACCTGATTAACATCGTGCAACCTTGGAAAGGGCAGCAGCAGGAGGACGTTCAGAAGCGCCTGGCGCAAGAGCAGGCTCAGCTTCAACGCTCCCTAAATTCGGGCGAAATCACGGTTGCCCAGTACCAGCAACGTCTACAGGAAATTCAGCATGCCAGCGTGGCCGAGCACGAGGAGCGGAATCGGCAATATTGGGAACAGGTCGAGCATACCGCAAGGTTGCTCAGCCTGGTGCTTCCTCCCGGCTGGCTTCCGTTGGGCGCCATGACGTTGGCCGAACGCCAGATCCTGCCCGCCGTGCTTGGCACACTCGGGTTCACGTTGCTCGGAGCCGCCAGCTTGTGGCGGGCGTACTCGACGACCTTGCGGCTGTACACGGGACAGTTCACTTCCGGCAAGCAACGATCCGCGCCAGCGGTGAGGCCAACGCCCGCCTTGAGGCCGGCGACGCAACTCCTCGAGCGAAAGCTTCCTCGCGTTTCCGAGCACGTCTCCGCCGTCACGCTGGGGACATTCCGCTCCCTGTTGCGGGCTCCCGAAGTGAAAATGATGTTGCTGACCCCGATTATTCTGGTCGTCATCTTCGGCGCGATGCTGGTCCGGAGGCACGGTGAGATGCCGGACGCCCTTGCCCCGCTCATCGCCTTTGGTGCCATGGCCATGGTCTTGATGAGCATGGTCGGACTCGTGGGCAATCAATTCGGTTTCGACCGGAGCGGGTTTCGCGTGTTTGTGCTCTGCCCAGCCGACCGCCGTGAGATCCTGCTAGGCAAGAACTTGGCATTTGCTCCGCTGGCCTTGGGCTTGGGGGTGGTCGTGGTCTGTGTGCTGGCAGCGGCTTGTCGAATGCGGCTCAGTGATTTCCTGGCCACATTTCCGCAGTTGATTTCCATGTACCTGCTGTTCTGCATGTTGGCGAATACCCTTTCGATTCTCTCTCCCATGCCCGTCGCTGCTGGCTCCTTTAAACCGACCAACATGAAGGGAATCAACATTCTCATCCAGCTCGGGTTTGTGTTTCTGTTTCCGCTGGCCCTGACACCAACCCTGTTACCGCTGGGCATTCAATTTATCCTGGAGCAGCTTGGTTGGAGCTACGGAGTGCCCATCTGCTTGCTCTTGTCTTTGCTGGAGTGTGCAGGAATCGTCTACCTGTATCGCCTCGTTCTGACTTGGCAGGGAGATCTGCTTCAAGCCCGCGAATTGAAAATCCTCGACATTGTCGCTGCCCGGGCCGAATAGCCTTCTGGGCGAACCCGGACTAAATCCGTGCGACTCCACTCGATTTGTGTCCCGCCGTGTTCTAGGGAAGCAATCGCCGGAGGAAAAGGCCCTACGGCTGGACGACGCGGACCGGCCGGCCCAGAGCCGCCTGGGATGGGTTGGCACTCGGGATCTCCGCACTCGCCGGGACAACGGGATAAACAGGTTCCCGGTAGCCGCCTTCCAGCGACTCCAAAAGCTGTTGTGCTTCGAGATGCTCAGGATTCTGTGTCAAGGCGAGGCGCAGGTGCTCTCTGCAGGCGTCATCTTGCTCCAGATGGTGCAGCATTCGCGCCAGGTCGTAGTGAGCGTTGGCCGAGCCTTCGAGCTTGGCGAGCACAGCATAGCCTTCATCCAGCCGTTGCGCCCGGGCCAAGCATAAGCCGTAGACGTGTCGGTAGGAGCGGTTTTCCGGGTCCATGTCAACTGCCTTTTGCAAGTTCTGGATCGCCAGGTCCCAGCTTCTTCGGCGCGCATAGCACATGCCGAGTTCGTAGCGCGGCGAAGCGTCCTTGGGATGAGATTGAATGGCCCGGTCATAGCTGGCCACTGCCCGCTCATAATCACCTTCCGATGCGTACAGCCTGCCCAAGGCCAGCATCGCCGGCAGATCGGTCGGGCTCACTTGCAGCGCTTGCTGATAGGCTAAACGCGCCTTGCTACGCAGCTCCTCTTGATCGGTCGGCGATCGCCCGGGCTCCGCAGCCGCCTTTTCATGCAATTCGCCATAAGCCACCAAGGTGGACGGCTTCGGTTGCCGTTTGGGCCCGTTCTCATCTGAATTTGCGGCCAAGGGCGACCCTTCCCCACTCAATGGAGTGGGAAGGCTCCCGAAGCTCGCACAACCAAGGGCCGTGCCGATTGCGATACCAACGGGAAGCAGCACCCGTGCACAGGCTGGCATAGGAGCCCCCTTGCCGAGAGGCCCGAGCGCAACATCTTCCATGGCGTGCGCTGGACGCTCTCGATGATTAGAATTCGCAGATGAAACTGGCCGCTGCCTCGATGATAAGCTCGCGCGTTAGTTCGACGGGCTTTCTTCGATATCGGCAAATCGATTGAACGATCTCCAGAAGATCTCGGCAATCGCTGGCGCGGGGACTACGACTATTGCTGTAGTACCGTTCGTAGAGGTAATCCACAGCTTCTGGGCAAGGATTCATGCCCAGTTTCTTTGCCATAGCATTGAAAATGCGCTCATAGACCTCGCGCGTCGGAGCGTCGATTCCCACCTTGTGGCGAATACGACGCAAGAAGGCGTCGTCGACCAAGTCCTTCGGATCGAGGTTCGTGGAGAAAATTGTCAGCTGCTCGAAAGGAACTTCGAACTTCTTGCCGGAGGCGAGGGACAAGAAGTCATGCCGGCCTTCGAGAGGAAGGATCCAGCGGTTGAGGAGCTCTTTGGGGCTGCACAGCTGCCGGCCGAAGTCGTCGATGAGGAACACGCCGCCGTTGGCTTTCACGTGCAACGGGGCCTGGTAGAAGTTGGACTCCGCATTGTAGCGCAAGTCCAGCATCCCCAAGTTCAGTTCGCCGCCGGTTACGATGACGGGCCGGCGCGTCCGGAGCCAGCGGGCGTCTACGGACGCGCAATTGAGCAGCCGGCGAATCGTCGCTTCGTTATCCTCCATGCGGTCGTTGGCCGAGTCATCGGCAAGCTGGTGGACCGCCTGGTCGTAAATCGTGATGATGCTGTTTTCTGCCAGGAAGGCGTACGGCACGTAGATTTCGCCGCCGCTGTTGTTCATGAACTCGCCGATGGCCCGCGCAATGGAGGTTTTGCCGTTGCCTGGCGGCCCATAGATAAAGACGGATCGACCGCTGATCACCGCGGGACCGATGGCATTGAACAGTTCTTCCGTAATCACGAGATGGCCGAACGGAGCCCGCAACGCTTCGGGGCTACAACTGATGCCCGTGACGGCCTGGCGATAGGTCTGCTCGATATAGTCCTCCAGCGGCACGGGAGCGGGACCGACGTACGCGCACAGCCTCATGGCGTCCTGGGCGCGGTGCCGGCCCAATTCGGTCAGGGTGAAGCGATAGCTGATTCGGCCAATGAGATCGCCCCCCTGGATTTCCAGACATTTTTCATCCTTCAGAAAGGCGAGTGATTCTTCAATGACCTTGAACGGCAAGCACAGAAATCGTGCCAGGTCCAGCCCGATCATGATGCCGCGCGTGTAAAGGGTTCGCAAAATCAGGTCATTGACGAACCCCAGCGTCAGGCCTGCTTCCTTCAAATTCTCGGGAGCGCTCGGGGCCTCCGCCATCCCGGGCCCATCCAGGTCCAAGGCATAATGTTTCAAGGTGCCACTCATGATGTCCGTTGTCCTTTAGGTTCAGTTGCTCGAAGGTGCCGACGGAGAGCCAGCTGGCAGCGGGGGGTCCTCATTTGCGCATCAAAATGTACAGGCCGAGACACATGCCGATCGTGGCAAATTGAATCATGCGGCGACGATTGCCCAGCGCAGACTGCACCGGCGCAAAAAGAGTGCGCCAGCTCCAGCCATCGGCCAGCAAGGGCGCGGAAATCGATATCGGAGAACGCACCACGGTTGAATGCGACTGCCGCGCGTTAGCAGGCAGCGGTTGCAGCAGGAGAAGAAGCAGGATGATCCAGAGGCAACGCCGGCAGCGACGGCGGCGGGACATGCATACATCACGGTCCATGGCGGCCAATCCTGATTGAAAAGCTCATCATGTTGTCTACGGGATTGCCAATCTGGGCATGCAGATTGCAGAAGGAACACGCGTTCGCTTCTGCAATCTGCCATCGCCCGGTCATTCCTCAACACCTCAGCGCGGCGGACCACCCGGACTTCCACCGGGAGCGGCCGCAGCGGGAGCACCCGGAGCTGGACCAGTGGGAGACCCACCCGATGTACCCGGGGCGCCAATGCCCACCGCAGGCCCAAGGGTCCCTTGGAAGCCGAGGTACATCTTCCCTATCGAGATTCCCATCGGTTGGGCGCCGATGCCCGTCTCCGGTGGATCGTGGATGACGACCTCAAAACTTAAATTGCGGCCGCTGGTCTCCGCAGCCAGATAGTTCTGGATCGCCTGGATTCGCCGCTGATCCAGGGCGGCCCGTTGCTCCGCGTACCGGGAAGGGGCCGCGGGGTCATACATGAGGTCATGCGCCGTCGCCAGGTAAATCGTGCAATCCGGGTAGGGCCGGCGCCGGGCCAAGTACGTCAGCTGCTCCATTCCGCCGGGCGTTAGCTTTTCAGTCCCCGGCTCGAAATGGTAATTCCACACCGTCTGATCCAGGTAATGGCCATTGTGCACCTGGGGCGCAAAGGCCGCGATCACCTCCTGCCGGGCGGCGTACTCATACCGCTCCGGATAGCAGGGATCGACGAGGTTGCGGTAGCAATCGCAGCCACCGACCACCGCCAGGCCACTCGTCACGCCCAAGGCGGTCAGTACATCGCTCACGAATCCTTTCATACGTTCGTACTCCTTTGTCCTAGGGCGTTCTGCGAACGCCGGCGAACGGTTCCTCATTTATTGAACAGGGTCTCCATGATCTTCAGCGCCGCCGGGCCGACGAGAACCACGAAAATGCCCGGGAAGATGAAGAGCACGAGCGGGAAGATCAACTGCACGGCCGTCTTGGCAGCCTTTTCCTCAGCGAGCTGCCGCCGTCGAGTCCGCATCGAATCGGACTGGACACGTAGCGCCTGGGCAATGCTGGAGCCAAACCGGTCGGCCTGGATCAAGATGGCCGCCAGGCTCCGCACATCATCGACCCCGGTGCGGACGCCCAGGTCATGAAGGACCTCGCGCCGCGGCCGGCCGACCTGCATCTGAAAATTGCACAGGGCCAACTCTTCCGAGATAACCTTGGCGTGCGTTTTCATCTCCTCGCACACTTTCCGCATGGCCGCATCCAGACCCAAGCCGCTCTCCACGCATACCACGAGCAAGTCCAGGGCATCCGGCAAACTCAAGAAGATCGACAACTGGCGGCTCCGACGCAGCCACCACAGGATGACCTGTGGCAGGTAGAATCCCAGCCCCGTCAAACCCACGACCCATTTCAGGCTCCCGAAGCTAATCCCATATTGAGGGACGAACACCGCCAAGCTGATCAGCAAGAACAGCAACGTGGATGCAAAACGCAACCCCAGGTAGACGGCCATCGCGGAATCGCTGCGGAAACCGGCATTGGCCAGGCGAATCTTGAGGGCCGACTGTTCCAGCTCCGTCTGTGGCATAAGGGGTTTGGAAAGTGCCCGGGCCGTCTCGACGATGCCCTGCATGCGGTTTTCCTTGACCGCCTGCTGGGTGTCGATGTCCACCAACGAGGCCGGCCGGCTGAAGCGGGTCAAGCGCTCTTGGGCCCGGCTATTCCTCTGGGAAATCATGGACAGCACGGACCAGATCCCAAAGATAAAGACCGCGAAGACCAGGAACGGTATGATGTCGCTCAGTCCAACGATAGCGAAGAGCACGGCGGCGTCTCCAAAGAGTATCCTGATGCTGGTTTAAAATCGCCAACCCTAAACCAACTACACGCGGATGTTGATGATTTTCTTGATCACCAAGGCACCCAGGATCTGCATGATGAGGCCAAAGACGCTCATCTTGATCCCTAACGGGTCCGTCCACAGGACCTGTACGTAATCCGGCTTGATGTGCAACATCACGAGGAAGAGCACAAAGGGCAACGCGATGAGCACGACACCGGAAAGCCGGCCTTCCGCTGTCAGCGCCTTGACCTGTCCCAAAATCCGATAGCGTTCCCGGATGACGTGGCCGATCTTGTCCAGAATCTCAGCGAGGTCGCCACCCGTTTGCCGCTGGATAGCGACCGAGGTGACGAAGAAACGCAGGTCCAGGTTTGGAATCCGTTCGCAGATATTGCGCAACGAATCCTCGACCGGAATGCCCAGGTTTTGCTCTTCATAGACTCGGCCAAATTCATCCGAGATGGGCGACGGCATCTCCTCGGCCACGACGTGCATGCCAGCTCCCAGACTGTGGCCGGCCCGCAGCGCCCGTGCGACTAGCTCCAGGGCATCGGGGAGCTGGGAGGCAAACTTCTTTAACCGGACCCGCCGTTTGTTCAACACCCAGAGAAACGGAACGAGGAAACAGACTAAGCCGACAAACGGTGCGAAAAACCAGGGCACCCGAGCCAGCCAGCTCCCGGTGGCGCCCAGGACACCGAGCAAGAGGCCGATGCCGAACAGGGTGCTGGCCTTGATGTGGCAGTCCGCCTGTTCGAAAATCTTGTGCATGCTCGGCATGTTGGGCGTGATCAGCTCCAACAGCGAATTCTTGTCGCTCTCAAACGCGCTTTTCTTGATGATGTCGGCCGCTGGGTCTGCCTTGGGACCCTTGCCGACCAACATATCCAGACGATCGGCCGCTCCGGTGCTGCCGTAATCGCGCATCACAAACGCCACCACGCCCACGATGGCCGATACGGCGACGAATGCCACTATGGAGATTAACATCGGTGTCATCGGCAAACCTCTCGCAAGTCCATCGGTCTAGGTCGGTGGTCCGTTGCCAACCTGCTACGCACCACCGACTCTGGGCCAAGGACTAATCACCCAGTAAAACTCGCTCTTGGAATAGGTTGGTCGGTAACTTCATCCCCGATGCCTCCAGCCGTTGCATGAAGCTCGGACGTACGCCGGTCGCTTCGAACTGGCCAAAGGCTCGTCCGTTCTGATCGATCCCCATCTGCCGGTAGCGGAAAATATCCTGCATGACGATGATGTCCTGTTCCATGTTCATCACCTCGGTGATGCTCGTCACCTTGCGGGGGCCACCCTGGAGACGGTTAGCCTGGACAATCATGTCTACGGCCGAGGAGATCTGTTGCCGCATCGCCTTGATCGGCAATTCCATGCCCGCCATCATGATCATGGTTTCGAGCCGCGCCTGGGCATCGCGCGTGCTGTTGGCATGCAGCGTCGTCATCGACCCGGCGTGGCCGGTGTTCATGGCCTGGAGCATGTCCAGGGCCTCCGCACCACGGCATTCGCCGATGATGATGCGTTCCGGCCGCATACGCAGGGCATTCCGCACCAGATCCCGCGTCGTGACCTGCCCCTTCCCTTCGATATTGGGAGGACGGGTCTCCAACCGCACGATGTGCTCTTGCTGCAGCTGCAATTCCGCGGCGTCCTCGATCGTGATGATGCGTTCATCGCTGGGGATGAAGCTCGACAGCGTGTTGAGCAGCGTGGTTTTGCCGCAACCGGTGCCGCCGCTGATGACAATATTCAAGCGAGCTTTAATGGCCGCCTCCAGAAGCATCGCCATTTCCGGTGTGAACGCTTTGTAATTGAGCAAATCCTCCAGCTTGAGCGGATTGGCCCCGAAGCGGCGAATACTCATCGATGCGCCATCGAGCGCCAAGGGCGGGATGATGGCGTTGACACGGGAGCCGTCCGGCAACCGGGCATCCACCATGGGCGAGGTCTCATCGACGCGCCGGCCGACCTTGGAGACAATGCGGTCGATGATTTGCAGCAGGTGCTCGTTGTCGCGGAACTTGATATCGGTGCGTTCCAGCTTGCCGCGGCGTTCTACGTAAATCTTGTGTGGCCCGTTCACGAGAATATCGCTGATCGTCGGATCCTTGAGCAGCACTTCGAGCGGTCCGAAGCCGAAGGTCTCATCGAGCACCTCGTCGATGAGCCGTTCCCGCTCCATACGGTTAAGCAGCGGATTCTCGGTATCGCACAGGCGTTCGACAACCAGACGGATCTCACGGCGAAGCGTATTGCCCTCCAGGTCGCTCACCCGGGACAGGTCGAGTTTGTCGACCAGCTTGCCGTGAATGAGTCGCTTGAGTTCTTCGAAGCTCTTGTTGCTCTGCCGTTCGGTGTTGGTGCCGGTAACCCCGCCTCCCAGCGCGGAAGCATTGGAGCGGTTAAAGGTTCCTTGCTGACTCTGACTCAGACCCGTAAGACCTCGTTGTAAGCGCGACATAGCTGCCTCTGCTCAGAAGGTTCGTAACATCAGCCGTTCACCACCACCGCGAAGGCTCCTTGTGGGAGCGTGCCGGTAGCCCATTGCCTCATTTGAACGAAAAAAAGCCCTTCTTCTTGGACTCAACCGGGATTTCCTTGCCACAGACCGCCTGGGCAAGCTGCCCGATCGCCTGTTGCAGTTTCGAACGGGGCGCATGCTGGAGGAGCGGAACCCCCGAATTCCGCGAACCCATCATCGACTTGGGATCATCGGGAAGCTGGAAGAAAACCGGCTTCCCGATCGTTTCCTCCGCCTTCTTCAAACTAATCTCCCCATCGAACGACTCGGAACCGACGCGGTTGACAATGACCTTGATTTTCTTGTCAATCCCCTCCTCGGCGGTCAGGGCGAGCAGCATGCGGACGACGTTGCGCAAACTGGTCAGTTCGAGCTGGGCAATCACAAGGATGACATCCGCCATGCGCAGAGCGGTCAGGTCGGTGGGAGTGAACCGCTTGCTCAGATCGAGGATCAAGTGGGTGTAGCTGGCCCGAAGCAGGCCGATGACGCGCTGCAGATGATCTTCATGAACCAGGCTGATGTCGCCCAGCTGAATCGGGTGCGGCAAAACGGACAAGCCGCTCTGATGCTGGCACAACGACCGCCGCAAGAAGGTCATGTCCAGGCGCTCGATGTTGATGGCCATGTCGGCCAACGTGTAGGTCGGCATCAGGTCCAGCGCCACGTCGGCATCGCCCAGGGCCAGATCGAGGTCAATGAGGGCCGCGCGATTGGCTTCGTCGGCCGCGAGGGTACACCCAAGATTGACGGCGATGCTGGTACAGCCGACGCCACCACGGGATCCGAGAACGGCGATTGCCAGCGAATTGACTTTGGCAATGCTGCTCGTCGAACCATCGGGTCGGCGCACCTGCTTCTGCTGCAAACGCTGCAAGGCAAGCAGCAGCTCTTCCAGAACCACCGGCTGAGTCAGGAACTCCCGCGCACCGTTCCGAAGCGCTTGCAGGATCGATTGCCCGTCCCCCAGCCCGCTAACGGCCAGGATGGGGAGGTCTGGACAATCGTTGGCCAACTGGGCGATTAGTTGCAAGGCGCGATTCTGGTCGGCATCGAGGGCGATGACGGCCACGTCCGGGCTCGACTGATGGACGACATCAAAGAAGAACTCGTAGCGTGAGCACTCGGCCTCCAGCCAAACCGACTCCACACCGAGGAGCATGTTGCGCAGGGGTTCCCGCGTTGCATCCGATGGGTCAACCAACACGACCCGTTGCACATCCTTCATGACCACCGCCGAAGACGTTGGGGATCAGGAGCACAGAACCGTCATCCACCACCCGGGAGGGTCGATTTCCTGATCCGTGAATCAAACCCTCAAAACGTTCCATCCGTTATGGCTTGCCCTCCGTGTTCACCGAGCCTGGAAGGGCGGCTGGCAAAGTCGCAGGCATGTTGGGCTGCGCCCCGGCCTGTTTGTTCGGATCCACATTCGGTACCGCTTCGACCGAAGGAGGTGTTGCTGGCGTAGCCGGCGCCGTCTCCGCAGCGGTGGCCGGCGGAGCTGCCGCGGCCGGCTGGAGAGGCCTGGCGTCGGGATTACCCAGCGGAGTCGCCGCGACCGGCGGGAGCGGTTTCGCCTCCGCATTCCCAACCGGAAGCTTATTCAGGTGGGAAGACGAGTCGCTCACCGGAACTGTCGCAGGCTGCACCGGCTGTCCACACCGTCCGTCGCCGGCACAGGGGTACAGCGCCGAGGTCGGCCCATTCTTGTACGCTGGCACAAACCGCCGGTCCGGGAATGGAACCCGCGGTCCGCGCGGCGCTTCCAGGATTCCTTCCAAGAATAGCTCATAATCATCGGGCTTGCGCGTTTCCTCGCCGGGGAGGCTCTTGGGAAGCTGGTTGCAAGCCATCGGGTCCACCACGTGCGGCGTCACCAAGATCACCAGCTCTTGCTCAGTATCGGTAAAGGTCTTCTGGCTGAACGCGGCTCCGACATAGGGCAGGTCGCCCAGGATGGGCACCTTGTTGGTCTGTGCCTGGGCGAT
>Ga0209060_10003998_pt1 | contig 11893 bp, 7 predicted proteins | sample Coa_R1_8_FD_187155 | JGI IMG/M metagenome (GOLD analysis project Ga0209060, IMG submission 187155) | Surface soil microbial communities from Centralia Pennsylvania, which are recovering from an underground coalmine fire - Coalmine... | ecosystem: Environmental > Terrestrial > Soil > Unclassified...
CTCGCAACGAGCCACGACCGTGAGGGAGTGATTTTGGGAGCGATTGGGACATCGCTTGCTTACGCGCGCGGCTCGCAACGAGCCACGACCGTGAGGGAGTGATTTTGGGAGCGACTGGGATATCGCTTGCTGCCCCACGCGGCTCGCAAGTTGCCCCAAATACCACCGTGCGGCTGCTTTTGCTTAGCGTGGGGCAGACGATTCCGCCTGCCTGGCCTCCTTGCCGGCGATTCTTTCACGTCATCTCGGCCTGAATCTGAGGGAGTGGAGGTTTATTCACTTATCCAAATGGCTGATCAATCGCGGGGCTCTGCTTGCTGAAAGTCCGCACGCCGTCTTCCGTGATGTACATGCAGTCTTCCAGGCGCACTCCGAAATCGCCCGCTACGATCATAGGCTCGTCGCTGAAACACATTCCCGCTACAAGGCGCGTCTTGTTGCCACGCACCAGGTACGTCCATTCATGAATGTCGAGGCCGATGCCGTGACCCGTCCGATGCGGCAGCCCCGGCAATTTGTAGTCCGGACCGAGTCCTGCATCCGTGATCACCTTGCGCGCGGCCGCATCTACCGACTCGCAGGTGGCTCCGGGCTTCGCCGCCGCCAGTGCCGCGTCCTGCGCCTTCCGTTCGAGAGTCCAGATCTCTTTCTGCCGCGCTGACGGCTTACCGAACACGACGGCGCGCGTGATGTCCGACTGATAGCCATCCACGCTGCAGCCATCGTCAATCAGGATCATGTCGCCTTCCCGCAGTTTCTGCGCCTGGATACTGCCGTGCGGAAATGCCGTATTCACGCCGAAGCTCACCGCCGCATTGCCCGCGAAGCCCAGCGATCGATAGGCTGCCGCAATATTGCCGCTCAGTTCCTGCGGGCTCATGCCTTCGCGAAGTGTGGCCAGCCCGGCACGATACGCCGCGATCGTCACGTCCGCGGCCCGCTGCATCAGTGCAATCTCGGCCGAAGATTTGATCACGCGGCATCCCGCGGTCACCGTATCGCCGTTTACGAATTCCAGTGCCGGAGCCTCTTTTCGCAATCCGTCGAACACGGAGAAGCGCACCTGTTCTTCTAGTCCGAGTGCCCCGGATGCCGCGCGATCCCTCCACGCCTTCACGATGGTTCCGAACGGCGCATCGCTCTCGCGGAAGACCCGAACGTCTCCGCCAACTGGCGCTTCGTGCGCTCGCGACTCCTCGTCCGCAGTCACGATCCACACCAGTTCGCCCTTCACCGGCAGCAGGACGCTCGAGAGTTGTCGCGTGCCGGTGAAATAAAACATGCTGGAGCCGCGCTCCGTGAAGAGCGCGCCAATCTGGTGTTCGTGCATCAGTCGCCGCGCCTTCTCGATGCGGGTGTGCCGCTCCTCGACAGTGATCGGCCGGACGCCATCGGTCATCGGGCGCAGGCTTCGAATCTGCTCGGGCGCCATCGAACTCTGCGCACTCGCAAGGCCGGCCGCAGCGGCTCCCAGAAAGGCTCTACGATTCATAAACCTCTACCCGCACTGGCCAACGATCTCAAAGTGCTTAGTGTTGCCCGGCTCGAAGACCACAGTGTCGCCGTGAACTCCCCCCAGTGTCGCTGGACGCCCGTTCACCGTCGCGCTCTTCACCGCGCTTTGCGACGGCATCCGCAGCTTCACGTGCACCTCTTTGGGTGACGGACTCCGCGCCAGTTCGACCGTCGCCGATACGGACTTCGTCGAAGGCTGTGCGGCCAGCTTGAAGTTCACCCGCCCCCATCGCGTGGGCGCCTGGTCGATCCGAATAGTCTTTCCAGAAGCCACCCACTCGCGCGGCAGTCCTTTCCCGAAGTAAAGGCGATCCTCGTCGGAATCTTCCAACGCCAGCATCCAGCGAACCACAATCGGGATGGTCTGCTGTGCGGGAATGCAGAACGTCGCCGTGCCGCCGTTAATGCCGGCGACCTCACCCGCGGTCCAACTCCCCGGTGTGTGGTCGTGGAAACGATGCGAGTAGAGGAACAGGATGAACTCCTCCACGCGGTCCAGGCGCAACAGCATTTCGGCGAAGCCATACGCGATGAACCCCAGCACGGCGCGGCTTCCGCCCACATTGGCCAGCACCCCAATCGTCGTGGCGCCGTAGTTCCGCATGGTTTCGACCACCTGGTTGGCCAGCGGATGCGGCAGAATATCGGCCATCACCAGCTCCGCATACGGACGGTGCGGCCACTGCTGCGGGCTGGGACGCTCCTGACGCATGGCTTCCTTGAAGGTCAGCTTCGACCCCGGCATCAACGGCACGTACGGCGGATTGCGATCGCTCTGCCTCCATTTCTCCATGCTGCGGATGGTGGTCTCCTGCATGATGTTGGCGCGCTTGAGCCAGTTCTGCGCGAGACCCGCATTCATGCCGGACCAGGCGCGGCTCAGGTCCTTCAATCCGCGGGCGGCGAATGCACTGTTGGCGTAATACGGCTGCCACCACGTCTCGGGCTTGGGCGCCAGGCAGGCGTCCGACTCGCTCCATCCGTGGATGAGTCCATGTCCCGGAGCATCTTCGGGCAGCTTCAGGCTTTCGTCGTGCATGGCCAACAGCATCGCGGCCGTGGCCTCAATTTTGCCGCGATGTTTCTGGATCTGCGCCGTGTCGTGCGTGTAGTTCAGGTATCGCGCGATCAGCGAGAGCGTGAGTCCGAACTGCGCGGTCTCGGGCCCGCGCATGTTGATCATGCCCTTGGCATCGGTGAAGTCGGTGAGGTAGTTGTCGAGGATCGCTTTGCAGGGCTCGAAGCGTCCCAGTTCCAGATTGGTGAATACCGAGGCGGTGAAGATGTCCTGGAAGCCATCGTATTCGGAGCCGTAGTAGTCGCGATCCACCGCACCATACTTCGGATAGACGCCGCCGGGGCGCACCATCAGTTCCTTCGCCACGGCATAGCGCGACATGTCCACCCACACCCTGTCCGGAAGTTCTGTGGGCGCGACGTCGGCGAGCTGTTTGTCCCAGTAGTTCGCGAAGACCAGCAACGCGCGGTAAAACTCTTCGGGCTTGGGGTCCAGCCGCGCCGGTGGAAATGCAGGGTACGAGTAGCCGTAGACCACGTTCGTGATCTTCCCGTTTTCGACGCGCGCCGTGCGATGCCATGTCTGCACGATGAATTTATCGCGCGCCTCCACGTCGCCGAATATGATGGCCTCGATGTAAGCGGTATCGGAAATCGGAAAGACTTTGTGGACGGCGGGCATCCATCCGCCCAACAGCCCTTCCCATCGTTTTGCCGTTGCGCCCGTGATCTCAGGAAAGTATTGATTGGGGTGATAGGTGCGCGTGTTGCCGCCCGCGTAAACCGGCATGGTGTCGTAGCACTCTTTGGTGCCCACGAAAGTGTTCCACGAACGAACGCCACCCGCGCCCGCCGCGAAGCCGCCGCGATTGTTCGCATCCGGAGGCGTGCTGCCAAGTGGAGGCGCGGCATCGCGCACCTGGATCGGATCGGGATCGCCATGTTCCAGCAGTTTGTTGGCGAGCAGGTCGGGCCCGGAGGCGGTGATGTCTTCCATCTTCAGCCCCAGGTGCGGGACCTCGGCTTGCGTGAAGGTGGCCTCGGTGCGTTTGCCCATGACGCGCGCGCTGCCACGATCGGGAACGAAGGTGATCGAGCCGTCGCGCTTGCTCAGATCTTCGTAGACCTTCCAGGTTGCGCCATTGAATTTGAACTCCGCCATTTGCGTCTGGCCAGTGATATCGACATCGGCGGGCGGTGCAGGGTCGGGCGAGGGAGAGTCGACCGCATCGGCAGACCATGCCGTTTGCGCCACGGCGGTGGTGGCGGCGACTCGTTGCAGGAATCGTCTTCGATCCATGGGGCCTCTATTTCTTGGTCGAGAATCGGTAGATGGTCGTTGTGCGGTACGTTTTGCCAGGCTTCAACTCGGTCGACGGGAACTTCGGCTTATTGGGCGAATCGGGATAGTGCTGCGTCTCCAGGCAGAAGGCCGCACGATGGCCGTACATCTTGCCGTCCTTGCCCTTCAGCGTGCCATCGAGGAAGTTGCCGGTGTAGAACTGAATGGCCGGTTCGGTGGTGAGCACCTCCATGACGCGGCCGGTAGTGGGCTCTTCGACGCGTGCGGCCAGCCTCGTGCCATTGCCGCTGCGATTCAACACCCAGTTGTGATCGTAGCCTTTCCCCAGTTTCAACTGCTCGTCATTCTGTTCGATGCGCGATCCGATGGCGGTGGGCTGGCGGAAATCGAAGGGCGTGCCGGCCACCGATCGCAGTTCGCCAGTCGGAATCAATCCTGCATCTACGGGCGTGAAGCGGTCGGCCATGAGCATCATGAGGTGTCCCAGGATGTCGCCGTTCCCCGCGCCCTTCAAATTGAAGTAGGAATGGTTGGTGAGGTTGACGACGGTGTCTTTATCGGTGGTGGCGGTGTAATCGATCGTGAGCTCATTGGCGTCGTTCAAATGGTAGACTACGGTCGCTTTGAGGTTTCCCGGAAAGCCTTCCTCGCCGTCCTTGCTGAGATAGGTCAACTCGAGGCCACCATCGGGTAATTCGCGCCCAGTCCAGACGCGCTTGTCGAAGCCTTTTTCCCCGCCGTGCAGCGTATTGGCGCCGTCATTTTTCGGCAGGGTGTATTCCTTACCATCCAGGGTGAATTTGGCATTGCCGATGCGGTTGCCGTAGCGGCCGATCAGCGCACCGAAATAGGGCTCGTTCTGCAGATAGCCGGGAAGCGAGTCGAAGCCTTGCACGATATCGCCCATCGCGCCGGTCTTGTCGGGGGTCTTCAGCGAGACGACCGCGCCGCCGTAGGTAATGATGCGCGCTTCCAGTCCATGCGTGTTGGTCAAGGTGTAGATCTGAATCGCCGTGCCGTCGGGCATCTTTCCGAAATCGGCATGCGAGATTTTGGTGGCGGCGTGCAGGGTGACAACGCCCGCAATCAGGGCGAGCGGAAGAAAGGATGATAGCGCTAACATTTCGAGGCGAGCCTCCAGGCGACTGCCATTGTAACAGACGTGGCGCAGAGACTCTTCTCTGCCGCGTCGAGACTCCTCTCGACGCGTTTCGGGAGGTCTGCCAGTTCCGACGCGCGAGATGTAGTCGGCAAGAGACGTTCACTGTCAGAGCAAGTCGATGACTTGGTCCACCTGGGGCAGATCACCGATGCGAACTCCTCGCCGCGCCAAAATTGCGCAGACACTCCGAAAAGCGCCGAGAGGCGTCTCGACGCGGCAAACAGAAGTATTTGCGCCACCGTGCTGTGGTAAGGTATTCCCATGAAAGCGATTGCAGTACTCGCTGGTGCGCTCCTTGTGGCAGCGCCCTCCTTCACGCAAACCCGCGATTATCCCGTGAAGCCTGTTCCGTTCACCGCCGTCCACGTCAACGACGGATTCTGGGCCCCCCGCATCGAAACCAACCGCACGGTCACCATTCCCTTCGCCTTCGGGAAAGACGAAGAGACCGGACGCCTCGACAACTTCATCCGCGCCGCCAAAGCTCTCCGCGGCGAGCCGTTCGAAAATCATAAGTACCCGCCCTATCCCTTCGACGACACCGACGTTTACAAGGTGATCGAAGGCGCCTCCTACACGCTCAGCGTCCATCCCGACCCCAAACTCGACGCCTATATCGACGGCCTGATCGAGAAGATCGCCGCCGCGCAGGAACCGGACGGCTACCTGTACACTGCGCGCACCATCGACCCCCTGCACCCGCATCCGTGGTCGGGCAACGAGCGGTGGATCCTTGAAGGCGTCAACAGCCACGAACTCTACGACCTCGGCCACCTTTACGAAGCCGCGGTCGCGCACTACCAGGCCACCGGCAAGCGCACCCTGCTCGACATCGCGCTGCGTACCGCGAACCTGCTCGATCAGACCTTCGGCCCGGGCAAGCGCGCCATCTGGCCCGGACATCAGATCGTGGAGATGGGACTCGCCAAACTCTACCGCGTGACCGGCGACGTGCGCTATCTCAATCTCGCCAAGTTCATGCTCGATTCGCGCGGTCCGGACAGCCAGGAACGCGGCGCCGGCAACCGCTACGTGCAGGCACAACAGAAGGTGGTGGACCAGACGGAAGCCGTCGCCGGCGGCCATGCCGTCCGTGCCATGTACATGTACTCGGGAATGGCGGACGTCGCGGCGCTCACCGGGGACATGGCGTACGTCAACGCGCTCGACAAGATCTGGGACAACGTCGCGGGCAAGAAACTGCACGTGACCGGCGGAGTGGGCGCGCGGGCCGCCGGCGAGGCCTTCGGCAACGACTACGAACTGCCCAACATGAGCGCGTACAACGAGACCTGCGCCGCCGTCGGCAATGACTATTGGAACCACCGGCTCTTCCTGCTGCATGCCGATTCCAAGTACATCGACGTGATGGAGCGGACGCTCTACAACGGCCTGATCTCGGGCGTGGCGCTCGACGGGAAGACTTTCTTCTATCAGAATCCGCTCGAAGCCACTGGGAATGCCGGGAAGGATCAGCGCAGCCCATGGTTTGGTGTGGCCTGCTGCCCCGGCAATATCACGCGTTTCATGGCGTCAGTACCGGGATACGTGTATGCGCAACGCAACGACACTCTCTGGGTTAACCTCTACATGGGCAGCAATGCCGAGATCAAGATGGACAACGGCCGCACCGTAAAGATGGTGCAGGACACGCGCTATCCATGGGATGGAGCCGTCAAGATGACGGTGAATCCCGACCAGGCCGCTGCTCTGACGGTCAATGTGCGCATCCCCGGATGGGCTCGCAACGAGCCGATCGCGAGCGATCTATACACCTTTGCGGACAAGAACTCCGATCCGGTGATCTTGAAGGTCAACGGCAAAGCGGTGCCGGTGAAGCTGGATAAAGGGTACGTGGCGCTGACGCGCACCTGGAAGGCCGGCGACACCATCGAGCTCGGCCTGCCAATGCCGATCCGCCGCGTGCTGGCGAACGATCTCGTCTCGGCGGACCGCGGGCGCGTCGCCATCGAGCGCGGCCCGATTGTCTACGCTGCCGAGTGGGTCGATAATCCCGACGGCAAGGTGCGCAACTTGATGCTGCCCGATTCCGCGAAGCTGACTGCGGAGTACAAGTCAGATCTATTGAAGGGCGTCGAGGTGGTGAAGGGCAAGGCGGTCGCGCTGGCGTTTGATGCCCAGGGCAGCGTCAGCAAAAAGGAGCAGGATTTCACGGCGATTCCGTATTACGCCTGGGCCAATCGCGGACGCGGCCAGATGATTGTCTGGATGCCTAACAGTGTGGCGAGCGCGAAGCCATTGGCGTATCCCACCGTCGTGACGAACGCCAAAGTGACTGTGTCCGGCAAGCCGCAGCAGCCACGCAACGTCGACGCGATCAAGGATGGCGAGATTCCCACGGCGTCGAACGACCATGCCGGCTACTTCGACTGGTATCCCGCGCGCGGCAATCGTGAGACTGTGGACTACACCTTCGAAAAGCCCTCTACGGTAAGCCAGTGTGGGCTCTACTGGTTCGACGATACGGGCCAGGGTAGCGTCCGCGTGCCCGCCTCGTGGCGCCTGCTCTACAAGGACGGTGAGGAATGGAAGCCTGTCGAGACCACCGCGACCTATGGTGTCGAGAAGGATAAGTTCAATACCGTCAGCTTTAAGGCCGTGACTACGACGGCCCTGCGGGTGGAACTGACGGCGCAGCCGCAATTCTCGGCCGGCATTCAGAAGTGGACGGCGAAGTAGATCCTAACGAATCTTAACCGCGTTATCCCCTAATTCGGGTGCCTGGATAGCCTGTCGAGGCTAACGACTTATTTTCGGATCCCGGGCACCATAGAAGTGTAAGGCGAGTGAAACAAAAGGGCTCGCCAGGGAGAGAAAACGCCATGAAAAAGACTATGCTCACGATCGCTTTCGCGGTCGCCTCTACGACGATGTTTGCCGCGCAGAACCCGCCGGCCCAGAATCCGCCGGCTGTGACCCCGGCCACCAAGACGGCTCCGTCCACCAAGACGGGAACTTCTGCCACGACCAGCTCCAAGACCAAGAAGGTTGTCAAGCACAACAACAAGAAGCCGGCCACCGGCACTGCTTCCAGCACCGTGAACGGCTCGACCCCCGCTGCCAAGCCGGCGGCTGTGAAGACGGCCCCCAAGCAGTAAGGCTCCGAACTTTCTTGACCTCCAAAAGCTCCGCTGCGCGACAGGCCGGCGGAGCTTTTTATTTGTAGAGGGACGAATGAGTCGAGTACTGTTTCGCCGAGACAGACGGGGCGCCGGGGCACTGAGAGAGAAAGACAACCGGGAAACCCGGCACGGGCTCAACTGATGGGGCGTTGCTCGCGTCCCCCAACAAGTCCGCGGAGGGGCCAGGGACGCAAGAGAAACCTAACCGGCGCAGCCGAAGGGCGTCACACTGTATAACATGCTGGATACGATTCTGCAGGACGTTCGCTATGCGCTTCGGGCCATTCGCAAAAGTCCTGGATTCGCCGCGGTAGCGATCCTGTCGGTATCGTTGGGAATCGGCGCCAATACCGCCATTTTCAGCCTCATCAATTCTCTCATTCTGAAGACCCTGCCAGTCGCTCATCCGGAACAACTGCTGCAACTGACCATCGGAAAGGACACTGGCTTCACTAACCCCATTTGGGAGCAGATTCGTGACCGGCAGGACGTCTTCGCCGGAATCTTCGCCTCTGGCGGCGCACGTTTCAATCTGGCGGCGGGCGGCGAGGCGCGGTACGCCCGCGGAAATTATGCCTCCGGCGATTTTTTTACGACCCTCGGTCTGCAGGCGGTGGCCGGCAGGACCTTTACAACGGCTGACGACAAGCGCGGGTGTCCGGGAACCGCCGTGCTCAACTACGGTTTTTGGCAGCGGGAGTACGCCGGCCGCGCGGACATCGTCGGTAAGGCCATCTCCCTCGACAATCATCCCTTTGAAATCATTGGAGTGCTCGCACCCGGTTTCAGCGGCATCGAAGTTGGCAGCGAAACCGATCTTTACGTTCCCATCTGCACCGAAAAAATCGTGCGCGGGGAATTCAGTTCTTTGGACCAGCGCAGTTCCTGGTGGCTTCGCGTAATCGGACGCCCCAAGCCAGGGGTTTCGCCGTCCCAGGCCGCGGCCCGCCTGACTGTCCTCGCGCCCCAGGTATTCGAAGCCACAGTTCCGCCGCGCTGGAAGGCGGAAGATCAGCAAAACTACCGGAAGCGCTCCCTGAACACGCTACCGGCCGCCAACGGGCTCTCCTATCTTCGCAGGCAGTATCAGCATGCGCTGATGGTTCTGATGGTGATTGTCGGAGCAGTGTTGCTGATCGCTTGCGCCAACGTCGCCAACCTTCTATTGGCGCGCGCCGCGGCACGCCAGAAGGAGGTCGCCGTTCGCATCGCGCTCGGCTCGGGACGGGGACGGCTGATCCGCCAGTTGATGACCGAGAGTGTGGTGCTTTCGTTAGCGGGCGCGGTTCTGGGAACCGCGCTCGCACAATGGGGCGCCAGACTTCTGGTCAGGCTCCTTTCTTTGGGCGACAACAAGGTGGTTCTCGATCTCAGCATCGATCTGCGGGTGCTGGCATTTACCGCCGGCGTCTCGATTCTCACCGCCCTGATCTTCGGCTTGGCGCCCGCCTGGCGAAGCAGCGCGGTAAATCCGCAGTCCGCCATGAAGGCGAATGCGCGCGGTGTCATTGAAGGCTCGCGGTTCAGGATTGGCAAGGCTCTGGTGGTGGCGCAGGTGGCGCTCTCTCTGGTGCTGGTGGTGGGCGCGGGATTGATGCTGGCGACGTTCTTCAAGCTCGAAACGTTGGACGCCGGCTTTGACCGGCAGCACGTTCTCCTCGTCAGCGTCGATCTTCGCAACGGCAACTACGCCAAGGAACGGCGCGGCGTCGCGATGCACGAGATGCTGGACCGTCTCCGCACGCTGCCGGGCGTTCAAGCGGCCAGCGTGTCCAACATGACGCCGATCAGCGGAAGCTTCTGGAATAACAACCTGGAAATCGAAGGGTACACCGCCAAGAGTCGCGACGATACCCTCGTCTATTTCAACGAAGTCAGCGACCGCTATTTCGAGACCATGGGAATGAAGTTGCTCGCCGGCCGCGACTTCAATGAGCACGACACGCCCGAATCGCCGAAGGTGGCCATCGTGAACCAGACGATGGCGAAACGCTACTTCCCGGGTCAGGACCCTGTCGGAAAGCGCTTCCGGTCGGAGGCTGGCGCCAGCATGGGACCTTGGCACCAGATTGTCGGCGTGGTCAGGGACTCGAAATACGGGTCGCTGCGAGAGGAGATTCTCCCCACCGCCTTTGTCGCGTCCAATCAGGACGCAACGCCCATGTGGTATCAATTCGAAGTACGCTCCGCGGTGGCGCCTGCCGCCCTGATCCCGGTCGCAAAATCAGCCATTGCCGAGGTCAACCGCGACGTCTCGCTGCAATTCCGGATGCTCGCGCTCCAGGTGGAGGAGTCGCTTGCGCGCGAACGGTTGCTCGCCACGCTGTCGGGCTTCTTCGGAGCACTGGCATTGGCGCTGGCAATGCTCGGACTGTACGGCGTCATGTCGTACAACGTGGCGCGGCGGCGCAATGAAATCGGGATTCGTATGGCTCTGGGGGCTGCTCAATCGCGTCTGCTCCGCATGGTGCTCAGCGAAGTCGCGCTTTTGATCGGCATCGGGCTTGCCGTAGGTCTGGCCGCGACGATTGGAACGACGCGCTTCGTCGAAAGCTTCTTATACGGAACCAAGGTCAACGACCCCTGGACGATCTCGCTCGCGGCCGGGCTATTGGCCGCGGTGGCGGCGGTCGCCGGATTTCTGCCCGCGCGCAGTGCATCGCGGCTGGATCCGATGAACGCACTACGGGATGAGTAAAGTTGGGGAGTTCCTCTAGGCTTGCGATTCCGATTCGCGCTCCAGCCCGGAGCGATCCAGAATCTGCACCCGTCGGCCAAGCATCTGAATCAGCCCCTCGGCGCGGAAACGCGCCAGGTTGCGTGAGATCACTTCGCGCACGGTTCCTAAACGAGACGCCAGTTCCTGATGGGTCAGGGTCATCTCGAATTCGTCCTTGCCCGCCATCTTGGCGGAGTCGAGTAACAGCCGCGCCAGCCGTTCCGTGACGCTGCCGAACGTCATCGATTCGACCACACCCACCAGGTGTCGCAGGCGGTGTCCCACCACCGCCAGAACCTTCAGCGCCACTTCAGGGTACTGACGGCAGACCTGCTGGAAGTCGCCCTTGTTCAAGAAGAGGCAGACCACCGGTTCCACCGCCCGCACCGAAGCGGGATACGGGCCGCCATCGAACAGCGGGAGTTCGGCAACGGTGGAAGGCGCCGATTCCAGGGCCAACATCATCTCGCGGCCAGTGGCGGACGTCTTGAAAATCTTCACGCTGCCGGCCACCAGCAGAAAGATGCCGGCACATGGCTCGCCTTCCCAGAAGAGCATCTCGCCCGATTCGAATCGCCGCTCGACGGCGCGCAGGCTGAGAGCCTCCAGTTCGGCCTCGGTCAGGCTGGCGAACAGTGCGATCTCGGCCAACGAGGCGTGCTTCAGCATCCCAGCCATCATATCGTGGCTCCGGTGTAGTGTTTCAGCGTGAATGGAGAGCAGGCGTTCCGGGTTAGCGCGTATAGCCATTTCGATGGTCCAGCTTGGACGACACCGCTCAATGTGGTGGCGCGGCAATCCTCGCTGCTGAGCTGAGACTGATTCTGAGAAGCTGCGAAAACTCCGTCTGGCCCACGTAGCGAGGGGCCATCGCTTGCTGAGAAGCTGTGAAAAGTCCGACTGCCCCACGTAGGGATGGGACATCGCTTGCTTACGCGCGCGGCTCACAACGAGCCACGACCGTAAGGGAGTGATTTTTCGGGCGATCGGGCATCGCTTGCTTACGCGCGCGGCTCGCAACGAGCCACGACCGT
>Ga0209060_10004001_pt1 | contig 11890 bp, 13 predicted proteins | sample Coa_R1_8_FD_187155 | JGI IMG/M metagenome (GOLD analysis project Ga0209060, IMG submission 187155) | Surface soil microbial communities from Centralia Pennsylvania, which are recovering from an underground coalmine fire - Coalmine... | ecosystem: Environmental > Terrestrial > Soil >...
TCAAGCGGGCGACGCCGCAGAATATCGTCATCGGCGGGGCCGCCGGCGCGTTGCCGCCGATGATCGGTTGGGCTGCCGCAACCGACTCGATCGGGCTTGAGTCGGTGCTGTTGTTTCTGATCATATTTTTATGGACGCCGCCTCACTTCTGGGCGCTATCGTTGTGGCGTGCACAGGATTATGCCCGGGCAGGAATTCCCATGCTGCCAGTCGTCGCCGGCCTCGAGGAGACGCGGCGGCAGATTCTGCTCTATTCAATCGTGCTGGCCCCGGTCGGTGCGTTACCGTGGCTCTTTGGCTACGCCGGCCCGCTCTACGGCGTGACCGCGATGGCAGCCGGCGCGGCCATGATCTGGTTCTCCTTCCGGGTCAAGGCTCTGGGAGATGGGGACGAGGGCCTTCGTGTCGCCAAACGGCTGTTCGGCATTTCGATCCTATATCTCTTCGTGTTATTTGCGATGCTCTTGATCGATGACCGGCTGGGTGCGCCCGGCGGCGGTCTACTGTGAGGAAAATGCTGGCATTGGACGATAACAACAGGGAAAAGGGGATCGTGCTCACGGATGAGCAGAAGCGTCGCCGACGCGCGCGCTCGATCGCGATCGCGCTTGCGCTGGGGGCGCTGGTGCTTCTGTTCTACGTGGTTACGATCGTCAAGCTCGGTCCCGGCGTGTTGCAGCGGCCGCTGTGAACGGATGACAGACGACGCATGACGGACGACCGACGACAGAACGCGACGCTTGTCGGGCAACCGACGACAGATGACGCAGGACGCATCATTCATCCGTCGTCTGTCGTCGGTCGTCCGAAATCCGACATCTTGATCGCCATGGCATGCGGGGTGTTCGTGGCGTTCATGGTCGGAATGGCCTATGCGGCGGTTCCGCTCTACAGCTGGTTCTGCAGAACGACCGGTTTCGGTGGGGTGCCGCAGGTCGCCAGCATCGCGCCCGAGCAACTATCGGATCGCAAGATCACGGTGAGATTTGACGCCAATGTCGGGGCGGGGCTACCGTGGCGGTTCGAACCGGAGCGCACCTCGATCGACGTCCGGCTGGGCGAGGTGGTAACGGTCTTCTACAAGGTGACCAATCTCTCAGAGCGAGACACTGCCGGGCAGGCCGCCTACAACGTGACGCCGACGACGGTCGGCGCCTATTTCACCAAAATAAACTGCTTCTGCTTTACCGAGCAGCATCTTGCGCCGCGCGAGAAGCGCGAGATGGCGGTCGTGTTCTACGTGGATTCGGCACTCACGCAGGATTCCGACCAGGACGATCTCAACACCATTACGCTGTCGTATACGTTCTTTCCGCTGCGCCCGCCCCGGGCCGGCGTAGTGGAGGGCGCAAGCTCAACGGGCACTGAGCGAAAGATCTGACCAGGCAACAAGCGCGATATGGCGCCCCCGAGGCGCCCTGTCGGAGGCTAAGACGGAGAAGGAAATGGCCGACGCCCACGCGAAACCACATCATGACTATCACCTGGTCGATCCGAGCCCATGGCCGGCGGTCGGCTCGGTGTCGGCCTTCATTCTCGCGGTCGGCGCGATCACCTGGATGCACCACTCCTTCGCGGCCGCTCCCTACCTCTTCGGCCTCGGCTCCATCGGGGTGCTCTACACGATGCTCGCATGGTGGCGCGATGTCGTGAACGAAGCGGAGCACGGTGGCTTTCACACGCGCGTGGTGCAGATTTCACACCGCTACGGAATGATCCTTTTCATCGCCTCCGAAGTGATGTTCTTCGTGGCGTGGTTCTGGGCCTATTTTTCAACGGCGCTGTTTCCGACCGACGTCCACCAGGTGATGCGCGCCGACTTCATCGGCCACGTATGGCCGCCGAAAGGGATCGAGACCTTCAATCCCTGGCACCTGCCGTTGCTCAACACGTTGATCCTGCTCACGTCCGGCACAACCGTGACATGGGCCCACCACGCCTTGCTGCACGATAATCGTGACGGCCTCAAATGGGGGCTCGTCCTAACGATCGCGCTCGGCCTGTCGTTCACCTGCATTCAGGCGTACGAATATATGCACGCGCCGTTCCACTATGCGGGCCACATCTACGGCGCCACTTTCTTCATGGCGACCGGATTCCACGGCGCTCATGTCATCATCGGGTCGATTTTTCTGATCGTGTGCCTTATTCGAGCCATGGCTGGACAGTTCACGTCCAAGCAGCATTTGGGATTCGAATTTGCCGCCTGGTATTGGCACTTCGTCGATGTCGTGTGGCTGTTCCTGTTCGCCTGCATATATGTGTGGGGCTCAGGTGCATCGCACGCCGCCGGGCACTAAGAGGATCAGCGTGGGGCGGGTTCTCGTGGCCCGCCCTTAGGCTGAAAATGGCGAACTCGCTGAGTCGGGGGCGGTGGGCTGCCCCCTTTTCGCTTTCATGAGGACTAGCATGTCGGATCAGTCGTCGCATCCGCCGGTGTCGCCGCTATTTTCCGGTTTGATGTGCCGGTGTCCGCGCTGCGGTCGGGGCAAGCTGTTCCGTGGGTTCCTCGGGCTGCCGGCACACTGCGAGGTGTGCGGGCTCGACTACAGCTTCATCGATGCCGGGGATGGGCCGGCCGTGTTCGTCATCTTCTTCTCGGGCTTCGTCGTCGTCGGCAGCGCCCTCATTGTGGAGGCGCTTTATCAGCCACCGTTCTGGCTCCACGCCGCGTTGTGGGGCCCGTTGATCCTGCTCACCACGCTGGGGCCGCTGCGCCCCATGAAGGGCCTGCTGATTGCCCTGCAGTATCACAACAAGGCCGCAGAGGGGCGGCTCGAGCGCAAACCGGGCGCATGATGGCCGATCGCGCCTCCAGCCTGCGTCGCGGTGTGCTGATCCCGAGCGTTGCGGCCGCGATGGCGCTTGCGGTCCTGATCTCGCTCGGCGTGTGGCAACTGGACCGCAAAGCGTGGAAGGAGGAACTGATCGCGACGATCGCGCAGCGGCTGTCAGCACCGCCGATCCCCTTGCCAGCACCTCCCGCATGGCCTCGACTCACTGCGGCGGAACATGAGTTCCTGCGGGTCGCCATGAGGGCGGAGTTTCTCAACGACCAGGAAGCGCTGGTCTACACCAGTGGGTCGACCTTGCGGGAGGAGAGCGGCGGCCCGGGCTACTGGGTATTTACACCGGCCCGGCTCGCGGGTGGTGCCCTCGTGATGGTTAACCGCGGTTTCGTGCCGAACGGAAAACACGATCCGGCGACTCGTCCCGATGGCCAACTTGCAGGTCCGATCGACATGGTGGGAGTGCTGCGCTGGCCGGAATTGCCGGGTCTATTCACGCCCGCGGGTGATCCGGTCCGCAATATTTGGTTTTCCCGTGACTCCAACGCCATCGCGGCTGCCAAGGGCATCAGTGTGGCACCATTTTATGTGGAACTGGAAAGCCCCAGCCCGCCAGGCGGCTTGCCTCGGGTCGGACGGCTGCAGCCGAATCTGCCGAACAACCATTTCGGCTATGCTCTCACTTGGCTCGGCCTGGCATGCGTCTTGGTCGGAGTTTACGGGGCTTGGCTGTTCGGAAACTGGCGCAAGCGGAACGGAACCGTCGAGAGCGCCGCATAACAGATCATCATGCCCGTCCTCGGACTTGGTCGGGGATTGTCGCGGACATCTACGCCTTTCTCGCCAAGCCTCAGCAAGCAATAAAGCGTGGTTGGCCCCGGATCAGGGGTGGGCGCAAGCCCAGCAATGACTCTGAAGAAACTATAAACCTTCATCCGGCGCGGCCGCATGTATGGCAAGCGCGTGGATACCGGATTTAAGTTCGTCCGCGAGCGTCTCGTTGATCATGCGATGACGAGCGATTCGGCTCTTTCCCCGGAACGCATCTGCCACAATATAGATTCTGAAGTGGGTTTCTCCGCCGGGCCGATGCCCGGCATGGCCTTCGTGTTGGTGGGACTCGTCAAGAACTTTCAAGCTCAGTGGCGTGAAGCTTTCAGTCAGCTTTCTTGAAATGGTTTCTTGCACACCCATCGAGCGTCCTGTGGTAGAACTATCGACCGCCTTGCGGGTCACGTCATCGACTCCCAGGCCGACGCCAAACACGCCTCATCAACGATGTCAAGCTTGCGTGACGACTTGAATCCTCCGCATAATGAGCAATGAAGTTCGACTCACCACTGTATGATCGCATCCGGGTCAAGCCTGGCGAGGATCGCAGGCTGCAGGCCGAGCAGCCATGCTGTCAGTGGCCGAACTGCACTGAGGCGGCAAGCTACCGCGCGCCGAAAGGTCGCAATCGCGAGCATGAATACTGGCGATTCTGCCTACATCATGTTCGCGAGTACAATCAGTCCTACGACTTTTTCGCCGGCATGAGCGACGACGCGGTGGCGCGTTTTCAGAAGGATGCGCTCACCGGGCACCTTCCGACTTGGCGGATGGGCGTGATCGGCCGCAAGAGACACGCCAGGGGAAAGATCGGTCAGTTGTTTGAGGAGGGCCTGGGCGCAGCGGATCCCTTCGATATTCTGCGAGAGCTTGGTGCTCAGGGCGGCGGTGCGGCACAATCCCGCGTAGAGGCTGAGCGAAGAACAGTGCGCAATGCCGAGCGCAAAGCGCTCCACGCCTTAGGTCTGGAGGACGGCGTCGCTCGTTCCGAGGTTAAGGCCCGGTTTAAAGAGTTGGTGAAGCGCCACCATCCCGATGCCAATGGCGGCGACCGGGGCTCGGAAGATAAGCTGCGTGAAATCATCGAAGCCTATAATTATCTCAAGAAGACAGGATTCTGCTGATTCAGCTGATTCAGCCGGCTTCGTGACCAAGCCCATCGCAATCTGCATGGATCGACTGCGGCGGCGCCATGGCGCAGCATTAGGTTGGTCGGGAATTTCATTTAATTTCATAGTGATGCACGGATGGGTGGCGATGAAATATCGCGTGTTTCGGCGCGCCATGACGAGAATTCGCTCGACGCATATGGTGCGAGCCGCCATCACGGCTTCCGCCGTGTGCCGGCTTTCTGTTAAGTTGGTTCCGACATGCGATCCGCCTGATGCGAGCCGCCCTTCGGCTTGCCGATGCCGTGTGTCGAGGCGCCCAATTTCGCGATGGTGATTTCGGGCGTGGTACCGGGCCGGGCATTCCACCGCGCGTCCGGCTGGCCCCTTGTATCCGTCCGGGATCGCTGGGGCTTTACACACGGAGGACAGATGACTGCCGCCACCGAGCTTGCCGCACCACTGCCGGACATCAAGGTGTCCGTCCGGCAAATGTTCGGCTTCGACACCGATATGGAAGTGCCGGCCTATGCGGAGCCAGATCCGCATGTGCCGGACATCGACTCCGATTACCGGTTTGATCGTCCGACCACGCTTGCAATTCTGGCAGGATTTGCCCGCAATCGCCGCGTCATTGTGACCGGATACCATGGGACCGGAAAATCGACCCATATCGAGCAGGTTGCGGCAAGGCTCAACTGGCCGTGCGTGCGCGTCAACCTCGACAGCCACATCAGCCGTATCGACCTCATCGGCAAAGACGCAATCGTGATCCGGGAGGGCCAGCAGGTCACGGAATTTCGCGATGGCATTCTCCCCTGGGCTTACCAGCACAACGTCGCGCTCGTCTTCGACGAATATGATGCCGGCCGCCCCGACGTTATGTTCGTGATACAGCGCGTGCTGGAATCTTCGGGCCGGCTGACGTTGCTCGATCAGAGCCGGGTCATCAAGCCGCATCCGGCATTCCGGCTGTTCGCGACGGCCAATACGGTGGGCCTCGGCGACACTTCCGGGCTCTACCACGGCACCCAGCAGATCAATCAGGCCCAAATGGACCGGTGGTCGATCGTCACCACCCTGAACTATCTGCCTCATGACAATGAGGTCGAGATCGTGCTTGCGAAGGCAAGGCACTATCGCACTGACGCGGGCCGCGACGTCGTCAACAAGATGGTGCGGGTCGCGGACCTCACCCGCAACGCCTTCATGAACGGCGATCTCTCGACCGTCATGAGCCCGCGCACCGTCATCACCTGGGCGGAGAACGCCGATATCTTCAAGGACATCGGGTTCGCGTTCCGGCTGACCTTTCTTAACAAATGCGACGAGCTTGAGCGTCCTCTGGTGGCCGAGTTCTACCAGCGCTGCTTCGGTCAGGAGTTGCCGGAATCGTCGGTAAACGTTGCGCTGAGTTGAGGTATCAGTGAGACACCCGCCGGGCTCCTCGGCTTCCGCGGCAGCTTACCGGCCCAAGACGCTTTCACCAAAGGCCGCCTGACGGATACTTTCGATGCGCCTTTTGAGTTCTTCGTGGTTTCTGTCGACCTTTTTGTCGAGCGAATCGACCTTCTTGTCGAGCGAATCGACTTTTTTGTCGAGCGAATCGACGCCGTCGTCGAGGGTCCCTATCGCGCCACGGATTTCGCGAAGCAGGCGAAGTGTATGGTTTTCAGGCTCTGCCATTAGGTAGTCCTCTAGCGAAACCACAACATAGGCTCTACCCTTAGGAAGATAAAGCCATCTTCAACCATGTCCTCTAACATCAAGCCCAAGACTCCGGCCAAGGAGGCCCCGAACGAGCCATTCAAGCGCGCCGTGACCGGGTGCCTGCGCGCCATCGCGCGCCGGCCGGAGCTCGATGTTTCCTTCGCGGCCGAACGGCCCGGCACGGCGGGCGGAAAGGCCCGGTTGCCGGAGCCGCCGCGCAAGCTGACCGGTGTCGACGCCGCAATCGTGCGCGGTCATGCGGATGCGATCGCGTTGCGCATGGCATGCCATGATGACGCGATCCACCGCCGCCTCTTGCCCGGAAGCCAGCAAGGTCGCGCCGTTTTCGAGGCGATCGAGCAGGCGAGGGTGGAGGCGATCGGCGCGCGGCGCATGCAGGGCGTCGCCCGCAACCTCGCTGCCATGCTGGATGACAAATTCCATCGCGGCAAATTCGACGAGATTACCGATCGTGCCGATGCGCCGATCGAGGAGGCGCTCGCCATGCTGGTACGTGAGCGCCTCACGGGTCTCACCCCGCCGCCGGCCGCGCGGCGCATGGTCGAACTGTGGCGAAGCTGGATCGAAGGTCGTGCCGGCCGTGAACTCGATCGACTCGAGGACATGATCGACGATCAACGCAAGTTCGGCAGCGCCGTCCACGACCTCTTGGACTCGCTCGATATGGGCGACGATCGCAGCAACGAAGACGACCAGGACGACAGCGACGAAAACAACGAGGACGGACGCGAGGACGAGAAGGGCGAAGAGGGGGAATCCTCGGAGTCCGAGGACAGCCAGCGCGTCAGTCTCGAACAGGCGGACGCCGCCACCGAAGACCTTCCCGACAGCGCCGCCGAAGCGACCGACGCACCGACCGCCGATATGCCGGACGATTCCGAAATGGGCGATTCGGAGAACGCTGCCGAGCCATGGCGGCCGCGTCAGGGCGGCAAGAACGAACCGCGTGGCCCCGACTATAAGCCCTTCGTTACCAGGTTCGACGAGATCGTTGCGGCCGAAGACTTGTGTGAGCCGGAGGAACTGGACCGGTTGCGCGGTTATCTCGACAAGCAACTTGCCCACTTGCAGGGCGTGGTGGCGCGCCTGGCCAATCGGCTGCAGCGGCGGCTGATGGCGCAACAGAACCGCTCGTGGGAATTCGACCTGGAGGAGGGGCTGCTCGATCCGGCGCGGCTTTCCCGCATCATCATCGACCCCATGCATCCGCTGTCATTCAAGCGCGAGAAGGACACCAATTTCCGTGACACGGTGGTGACGCTCCTGCTCGACAATTCCGGCTCGATGCGCGGCCGCCCCATCACAGTAGCGGCGACCTGCGCGGATATCCTGGCACGCACGCTCGAGCGCTGCGGCGTGAAAGTTGAGATTCTGGGGTTCACCACCCGGGCCTGGAAAGGCGGCCAGTCGCGAGAGGCGTGGCTCGCGGCGAACAAACCCGTCAACCCGGGACGCCTTAACGACTTGCGCCATATCATCTACAAGTCGGCCGACGCGCCGTGGCGGCGTGCGCGACGCAATCTCGGGCTGATGATGCGCGAGGGATTGCTCAAGGAGAATATCGATGGCGAGGCGCTGGATTGGGCCCACAAGCGCCTGCTGGCGCGCACGGAGCAGCGCCGGATTCTGATGATGATTTCGGACGGGGCACCCGTCGACGACTCCACGCTTTCGGTCAATGCCGGCAACTATCTGGAGCGCCACCTGCGCTGGATCATCGCGGACATCGAACAGCGTTCCCCGGTCGAACTGATTGCCATCGGCATCGGTCACGACGTAACGCGCTACTACAGGCGAGCCGTCACGATCGTCGATGCCGAAGAACTCGGCGGCGCGATGATCGAAAAGCTCGCTGAGCTGTTCGACGAAAAGCCGGAACCGGAACCGATTCGGCGGCCGCAGCGCCGACTACACGCGTGAGCGGAGATCGCCCGACGCAAACCCGCCGAGGCGGCGGATGCGACCGCGAGGAAGCGGTTGGTCCGAGCGACGGACGCGTCTTGTGGAGCCGGCGTTCGGTATTGACAGCCGGTGCCTGCGCGGCGGCTGCGATCACGTTACCGGCCGAAGCTCAGCGCCTGGGCGTTGATCCGCCGGTGCGCATCGTTGTCGATGCCGCGCCGATTGACGCATTTAGCGCTCGCGCGTCGGACCAGCGTCGTTTCGGCAGGGTGGACTTCCTTGGCGGGCTTGAACTGAAGTCATCTTATTCGAAATTCGGGGGCCTTTCGGCGATCCAACTCGCGCCGGATGGGGAGCATTTTGTTTCCCTCACTGACAAAGGCCGGTGGTTCACCGGCCGCATTGTCTACGAGCGCAACCGGCCAATCGGCATTGCCGATGCCGCGATGGCGCCGATGCTCGGGCCTGATGGCCGCGCGCTGGCGGCGCGCGGATGGTACGACACCGAATCCCTCGCCGAACGGGACGGATGGCTCTACGTTGGCATCGAGCGGGCGAACCGCATCGTGCGTTTCGACTTCGCCCGGCTGGGTCTGCTGGCCCGCGCCGAGGTGATTCCAATTCCGCCCGGTATCTCGCATTTGCCGTCTAACAAGGGCCTCGAGGGGCTCACATTTGCGCCGCGCAATGGCAAGCTCGCCGGGGCCCTGATCGCCTTCTCGGAGCGCGGCCTTGACCCAAGCGGCAACCTCAAGGCGTTTCTGATCGGCGGAGCTGCGCCGGGGGAATTTTCCGTCAAACGGCGGGACGATTTTGATATCAGCGACAGCGCTACCCTTCCGTCCGGCGATGTGCTGCTGCTGGAGCGCCGATTCAGCTGGTGGACTGGTATTGCTATGCGGTTGCGCCGGATCGCGATCGCCGACATTGCACCAGGTGCACTGGTAGACGGGACCGATCTGCTTTTTGCCGACATGGGATATCAGATCGACAACATGGAGGGGCTTGGCGTCCATACGGATGCCAACGGTGACATTGTCCTGACGTTGATTTCCGACGATAACTTTTCACTGCTGCAGCGCACCGTGCTGCTGCAGTTCAAGCTTGTCTGCGAATAGGAGGTTTTTTGCTGGCCGTCAGCTTGCGACGGCGAGCTTCTTGACGATCTGTCGCTTGAGTTCAAGTGCCCGCGGAGACAACTCGGCGTCGCGCGCCTTGGTGAGGAAGGCATCGAGCCCACCGCGGTGATCGACACTGCGCAGCGCATTGGCGGAAATGCGGAGCTTTACGGCGCGGCCGAGCGCGTCGGAAATCATCGTGACATTTACCAGGTTCGGCAAGAACCGCCGTTTGGTCTTGATATTCGAGTGGCTGACCTTGTGGCCCACCTGGGCCGATTTACCGGTCAATTCGCACCGCCGCGACATGGCATACCTCTAGGCGATCCTGCGCTCCCGCTAAGCGCGCAAAGCGTAGAAAATCTTGGCTCGATTGGACGCCGGACCTATAATGAGCGGGGGAGAGAACGTCAAGTTCGGCACGCTGTCCTCAGCAGGCGGTTTGCGGCGCCCATGCGCTGCAGATCGACACCACATATTGTCCACGCACGCACAGATTTTGGTTCCCGGACTTGCCCGCGGGCTGAGAATGGATCACACAATCGACTTAATCCGCGCAGAAGGATGCTCCCCCAACATCGCCACTGCGCACGATCGAGAGGATCAGCGGTGCACTTGAGGTTGACCCGGGTCTGTCGCGTTTTTTATCTGGCTGGCGCGGCAGTTGTAATGGTCTGCCTCGCAGCCGGCAGCGCTCTCGCGCAAGGCAAGCTTGATGCGCACTACGTCGCGACGCTCGCAGGTGTGCCGATCGGCAAGGGCGCGTGGGTCATCGAAATCAGCGATGATCAATTCACGGCCGCGGCGAGCGGGATGACCAGCGGCTTGTTGCGGGTGTTTGCGACGGGCCAGGGCAGTGGCGCCTCACGAGGCGCTGTGCGTGGCGACAGCCTCGTGCCTGTGACGTTCGTGTCGACCATCACCAACGACAAGCGGGTCGAAGAGCTGCGAATTGTGCTGAACGCCGGGACCGTCAAGGAATTGGTCATCGACCCGCCGACCGCGCCCAATCCGGAACGGGTTCCGCTGACCGACGCCCACCGGCGCGGCATCATTGATCCCATGAGTGCGGCGCTGATACGGGTGCCTGGCAACGGCGATCTCGTGTCGCCGGAGGCGTGCCGCCGCACGGTCCCGGTGTTCGACGGGCGCATGCGGTTCGATTTGCAGTTGAGTTTCAAACGCATCGAGAAAGTCCAGGCGCAGAAGGGCTATCAGGGGCCAGTGGTGGTCTGCGGAGTTCGCTTCGTGCCGCTGGCCGGCCATATACCCGAACGCCCGGCAATCAAATATCTGGTGGCACAGCAGGACATGGAAATATGGTTGGCGCCGATCCCTGGGACGCGGGTGGTGGTGCCATTTCGAATGGTGCTGCCGACCCCATTAGGCCAAGGAGTCCTTGAGGCTACACAATTCATCGCAACTGCGACCCCGCACTCGACACCCGCCACTGCCGCGGCGCGCTGAGTCATCTCCGCCGTTCAACTTTTTCACGTTGCTTCGCGACTTGTGACTTGACAACATGGAATCGAGATCCTCACGGCTGTTTACCTGCCGTTGGCGATTGAAATCCTGTCGCGACCTAAATTCGCATCGGATGTTACATGATTTCGTGGGTTCAGTTCGTCGACGCCCTACATGTGGATGAGAACGAATCCCAATAGTAGCCGAGTCAGCGATTCGGGCGTGATTTGTTCGGGCTTGGTTCACAGGCGTTGAGAGTGTAGCCGTGCTGCCTCCTTGGCTTCCGTCACATTGTGATACAGATACCTCGTTTGACGCGCCGGCCCGTCCGTGCGCCGGCGGAGGGTTCGATGCCCATCTCGTTTAGTTCCCCAGCGGAGCGCGATTCGCGCTCCCGAGGTCATGGCGTAACTGCGGTGCTGGGGCCCACCAATACCGGCAAGACCCATCTCGCTATCGAGCGCATGCTGGCGCATTCCTCGGGGCTGATCGGATTGCCGCTGCGGCTGTTGGCCCGCGAGGTCTACAATAAAGTCGTGGACCGGGTGGGCGCGGACGCCGTGGCGCTGATCACCGGCGAGGAGAAGATCAAGCCCGCAAATCCCCGCTTCTGGGTATCGACCGTCGAGGCAATGCCGCGCGATCTCGACGTGGCCTTTGTAGCGGTCGATGAGGTCCAACTCGGTGCCGACCTCGATCGCGGCCATGTCTTCACGGACCGCATGCTCAATTGCCGGGGGCGCGAGGAGACATTGGTGCTGGGGGCCGCCACGGTTCGACCGATGGTGGAAAAGCTGTTGCCTGGTGCCAATATTCTTAGCCGGCCGCGCCTTTCTCAACTGGTTTACGCCGGCGAGAAGAAAATTACGCGCCAACCCCGCCGCACGGCGATCGTGGCGTTTTCTGCCGACGAGGTTTACGCCATCGCAGAATTGATCCGGCGGCA
>Ga0209060_10004004_pt1 | contig 11883 bp, 8 predicted proteins | sample Coa_R1_8_FD_187155 | JGI IMG/M metagenome (GOLD analysis project Ga0209060, IMG submission 187155) | Surface soil microbial communities from Centralia Pennsylvania, which are recovering from an underground coalmine fire - Coalmine... | ecosystem: Environmental > Terrestrial > Soil > Unclassified...
CGCAGAATCAGCAGATCGAGGGTGCCTTGCAGGAGCTCGAGCTTCGGAGCCATTGGTGTCGATCCTCTACAACAAGCTTACGCCCGTTGTTGTCGACAGTCAACAACAATCTCTTGGCTACTTCACCGCTACCGTAACGCCGCTCTGGCTGGTGGCAGCTCCGACAGTGACAGTCACCGGAACCGCCGCGCCTGCCGGAACATCTTTTGGAATTCGCGCGTTCACCTGGAACATTCCAGCGACTTGCCCGGGAGCTCCGCCCGCATAAGTGACTTCCGCGGCCTCGCCATTGATTTCCACCGAAACTTTGCCTTGCGGTTTCGGCAGCGGCAGCGCGTTGGCGTTGAGTACGCCGTCCTGGCCGAGGGGAGTGGTCTCACCTTCGCCGGTGGCGAAAATGCTGATCACGGTCCCGGCAGCCGCTCGATTCGAAACGGAGTTGGGAGAGCCATCTTGATTCAACACCGCGCCTTGACCCGACGCGTTCACGACGAAAATTCCAGGCGAGGAATCGATTACGCGAACTGTTTGACTGGTGGACGCGATCCCCTGATACTCAACTTTCATCGTCGCCGTTACTTTTCTCGCGATCTCGTAGGGAACGATGGCGGAAACTTGTAGTGCGGAGCTGTAAATCATCGGCGCCGCGACGTTGTCGAAGAAGACCTGCGTTCCGCCCAGAATGGTGTTCACAGTTCCGGAAGGCGTGAGCGTGAGATTTACGGGCGTAGCCGGACCGAGGCCCGTTCCGAAAATGGTGATGAATTCGCCCGGAGCCACGGGACCCGGGGCAAAACTCGCGGCGTTGGTGATCCCGCCGATCGCGGGCGCAGCTTGCGTAACCATGAGCGTGACTGGCACGGTGAGCGGAGCAACGCTTGCGTCGGAAGCCGAGATGTTGATCGTCCCCTGATAGGAAGCGGGCGACAATCCGGCTGGATTCACCGAAACATTGATCATCCCCGGCGTCGTGACGGTTGTCGCATCCAGCATCAGCCATTGGCCGCCCGATTGTGTGCTGGTACCGATGGTCAGATTGAGCGGAGCGCCCGTGCTGCCTAGCGATAACGTCTGGCTCGCTGGCGCCGATCCGTTTTGCTGAGCGGTAAAAGTCATGGGCGATGGCGCGACCACGATAACAGCCGTAGCCGCCACGTTGAGCGTCACAGTCACGTTCTGCGGCAGACCTCCGGCCGGCGTGATCGAAACGGTGCCAGTGTAAGTTCCGGCAGCCAAACCGGCACCGTTGATGACAGCCGTGACTAATCCGGGAGTGGTGCCCTGCGAAGTCGCCGGATCCACCGAGAGCCACGGACCACCGCTCTGGGTACTGGTGGTGGTCGTATATTTCACCGGCGGCGTGCTGTTGACCACGATGATCTGTTTCGTCACCGTCACGCCGCTCGATCCGCCCTGAGCCACAGTAAAGGAACTCGGATTCACCGTCAGCGTCGGCACGGTCAATACGGTCAGACTCACCGGCACCACAACAGGGCTGTTCGACGCCTGCGATGTGATGGTCACTGTACCCGTATAGGGACCTGCGGGCAGAGAAGCAAAATTCACCAGTCCCACCGTGATCGCGCCGGGTGTTGTTCCGGTCGGCGAACTCTTAATCGCCAGCCAGTTGCCTCCTCCCGCTGCGGCTGCCGTGGCCGTGAAATTTAGAACCGTGCTGGTGCTGGAACTGATATTGAGCGTCTGGTCGGCTGGAATATTCGTTCCGCCGGCTTGAATGGTGAAGGAGAGCGAGGATGGCGTCACTACCATCTGCGTGGATCCCGCCGAACCGCCGCTGATGGTAATCGAAAAGTTCGCCGAAGCGGAACTGCCGCACGCATCCGATGCGGTCAAGGTGAAATTGAAAGTCCCGTTTGCTACCGGCGTGCCGGAAATGGATCGCGTCAGATCGGCATTGGTCACGATGTTCAAACCCGTTGGCAATGCACCGCCCGAGACTCGAAACGCGGGCGAGGGCGAGAAGGGAGTCGCGCATCCGCCGGAACTGGTCAATAGCTGTTGATACGCCGTTCCCACCACGCCAGACGGGAAACTCACGTTGGTGATCGTGAATCCGGAAGCAGAAGCAGGATTGATCAAAATGGTGAAATTCTGCGATTGATGGGCGCCGACATGATCCGTTGCTGTCAGAGAGAATCCATAAGTTCCCACAGCGGTGGGTGTGCCGGAAATCGTGCCTTGCGTTCCATTCAAGTTCAGGCCCGGCGGCAACGTTCCGGACAAAGTCCAGACATACGGGGCTGTGCCGCCCGTTGCAGACAATGTGACTCCGTAGGATGAGCCGACATTGCCAGGCGGAAGATCCGGAGAAGTCGTAATCGCGATAGATCCAGGCGTGCCCGCGTTTTGATTCACCGTGTAGGTCTGCCCGGCGATGGTCAAAGTTCCGTTACGCGCAGCGCCCGTGTTCGCCGCGACGGTGAATCCGACCGTTCCGTTCCCGGTTCCGCTTGCGCCGGATGTGACCGTAATGAAGCCCGCGTTGCTGGCCGCGGTCCATCCGCAGGATGAGCCCGTGATCACGTTGACTGTTCCCGATCCGCCGCTCGCGAGGAAGGTTTGGGTATTGGAGGAAAGCGCAAAATTGCAAGTCACTCCCGGCGTGACCACCAGCGTGAACGGAGTTGTGTCCTGGTACTCGCCAACTACCGCGGTGAGTTGGTAGGTTCCCGGAGCTGCGGTGATGACGAGATCGCATGTAGCCATACCATTGGCATTGGTTAAGGTCACGCCTCCCGGCCCGCTGCAGGATGCGGGCGAAACGCCTGTCTGATCGAGGTTGTTCTCAATCCGGACGCTGACGTTCGGCACCGGAAACCCGGTTTCCGCACCGGATTGCGCAATCACACGAATCACGACCGCTCCCGGTACTGTTCCACCGGAGGGACCCGTCACCTTCAGATTGTTTTGCGGAGGCGAAACCAGTTGCACGAGCGGCGGAGCGGCCGTTCCTCCATTCGGTTGACGGGTCGCCGTGGTGGTAATCACGAAGTTCACCGATCCGGATGCGGAAGTCGCCGTCACTGTGGAAGGAAAGAAGGATTCGGTGTTGGGAACATCCGTGGCGAGAAACGTGACGCTGGCCTGGCCGTTGGCGTCGGTCGTATTCACCGGACGAACCAGCGTTCCAGCACCGGCCGTAATCTTCCAAGTAACGGCGACTCCGGGGGCCGGCTGTCCGGATGCAGTCTTCGCTTCCACTGTCAGGGGCAGGTTCGACAGGAACTGCGACTGGACCACTTGGCCGTTGCCCGAAACCAGTACCAAACTCTGGGCCTGTACGAGACCCAAACAGCAGATTGCAAATAATAGCGAGATTTGAAGGTATGTGCGCACGTGATTCTCTCTTGGAAGTTTGACTCATTTCCAGAACAAATAAAACAACAAATCTGGAAACTGTTTTGGACGGGCGCGGGACCAATTTCAGTCTACCACCGTCAACGCACGATTTTTCCGTCTACGTAAACCGCCTTAGGATGGCGTACGCCGAAAAAGTAACCGACCTCCCGGTAGTCGGAGCAATCGTGGATCACGAAGTCGGCGCGCTTGCCGGGTTCGAGCGATCCGATTTCGTTGCCGCGATTCAGGCTGTACGCGGCGTTAATTGTTGCCGCGGTGAGAGCTTCCGCCGGTGTCATTTTCATTTGGGTGGATGCGAGCGAGAGAATCATCGGCATCGACGGCGTCGGCGAAGATCCTGGATTGAAATCGGTGGCCAGCACCACAGCGAGTCCAGCGTCAATCATCGCGCGAGCGTCCGGATAAAGCTTCGAACCCAGCGCGTAAACCGAGCCGGGCAGCAGTACTGGCTGCACGCCGGCGGCCTTCAATGCAGAAATTCCCAGCGCATCGGTGTGTTCCAAATGATCCGCCGTCGTGGCGCCGAGTTCAGCGGCCAGAACCGCCGCGCCGGATTTCGACAATTGATCCGCGTGCATGCGGAGCCCCAGTCCAAGATCTCGAGCCGCGGACAGAATGCGCCGACTGTCTTCGATCCCGAAAATTCCCGGCTCGCAGAAAATGTCGCAGAATTCGGCAAGCGTTTCAGAGGCGACGTGCGGCAGCATCTCTTCGACAACTAAGTCCACGTACTTTTTTGGATGTGCGCGAAATTCGTCCGGGATTTCGTGCGCGCCCAAAAATGTTGGGACCGTGCGGATTGGTTGAATCCCGCGGATCACGCGCAGCAGCTTATATTCGTCTTCCGGACTCAGCCCGTAGCCGGACTTCGCTTCGATGGTGGTGGTTCCGTTTTCGAGAAACCATGCCACGTATTTCTGGGCCGCGCCGAGCAGATCGGCTTCGCTTGCAGCGCGGGTTCTACGAACGGTAGATCGGATTCCACCACCGGCTGCCGCAATCTCAGCGTAGGTAGCGCCCGAAGCCCGCTGTTCAAATTCATTGGCGCGATTGCCCGCGAAAACCGGATGCGTGTGCGCGTCGACGAAGCCGGGCATCACGACGCGATTTCCGGCGTCGATAATTGTCACATCGCGCCCAATCCCGGAACGCGGACCCACCCATTCGATTCGCCCGTCCGAAATCAGCATCGCGCCATCGGGAATGATTGCGAGATCGCGCATTTCGGCTCCGGTGCGCGGGCGTGCAGGACCAGCCAGCGTTACCAATTGCGAGCAATTGACAACGGCGGCGCGGCTCACTGCGCTGAATCCAGCATCGGCATCCGGATGCCCTTTTCGCGCGCGACTTCGATGGCTCTTGGATATCCGGCGTCCGCGTGCCGAATCACGCCCATTCCCGGATCGGTGGTCAACACGCGCTGCAAGCGCCGTCCACCGGATTCCGTGCCGTCCGCCACCACAACCATTCCAGCGTGCTGCGAATATCCGATGCCGACGCCGCCGCCGTTATGGATCGAAACCCATGAAGCGCCCGCTGAAGTATTGACCAGTGCGTTCAGTAGCGGCCAATCGGACACAGCGTCGGATGTATCGAGCATTGCTTCCGTCTCGCGATAAGGCGAGGCCACGGAACCCGTATCCAAGTGGTCGCGCCCGATCACGATCGGCGCTTGAATCTTTCCGCGCTTCACATAATCGTTGATGGCCACGCCAAACTCGGCGCGCTCGCCGTATCCCAGCCAGCAAATGCGCGCGGGCAATCCCTGAAAATGGATGCGATCTTTCGCAAGCCGCATCCAGCGCTCCAGCACTTCATTTTTCGGGAACATTTCGAGCGCCAATTGATCGGTAGTGTGGATATCTTCGGGGGCGCCGGAAAGCGCCGCCCAACGGAACGGTCCTTTGCCTTCGCAGAACAACGGGCGAATGTATTCCGGAACGAATCCTGGGATTTCGAAGGCGTCCTGCACGCCTGCTTTCTTCGCCTGGGTCCGGAGGTTGTTGCCGTAGTCGAACGTCACGGCGCCCATCCGTTTGAGCGCGAGCATTGCGCTAACGTGCTGTCCCATCGCAGCCATCGAGCGGCGGGTGTACTCTTCCGGATTCGAACAGCGCAGCGCCAGGGAAACTTTCAGATCCATGCCGTTCGGAACATAGCCGTTTAGGGCATCGTGAGCGCTGGTTTGGTCCGTCAGAATATCCGGCACGACGCCGCGGCGGACCAATTCCGGTAACACGTCGGCGCAGTTTCCGACCAGACCAACAGACACGCCCTGTTTGCCTTCGAGCAGCGCGAGCGCTTCATCCAGATTCCAGGCGATCAGATCGCAATAGCCGGTTTTGAGCCGCTTCTCGATGCGCGACGGATCCACATCGACACCAAGAAACCGCGCGCCGTTGAGAGTGGCCGCAAGAGGCTGAGCGCCGCCCATTCCTCCCATGCCGCCGGAAACAACCAGCTTTCCGCGCAACGATCCGCCAAAGCTCTTGTTCGCCGCTGCGGCAAACGTTTCGAATGTTCCCTGAACAATGCCCTGGCTACCGATATAGATCCAGGATCCAGCGGTCATCTGGCCATACATGATGAGTCCCAGGCGCTCCAGCCGATTGAACTCCTCGTAGTTCGACCAATGTCCGACCAAATTCGAATTCGCAATCAAAACGCGCGGAGCTTCCGAGTGTGTACGAAAAATGCCGACCGGCTTTCCCGATTGAACGAGCAGTGTTTCGTCGTTTTCGAGATCTTTGAGCGAACGAACGATGGCGTGGTACGACGGCCAATCGCGCGCGGCGCGTCCGGTGCCGCCATAAACGATGAGATCTTCCGGTTTCTCCGCAACCTCAGGATTGAGGTTGTTCATGAGCATCCGAAGCGCTGCTTCCTGATGCCACCCTTTGCAGGCAATCATGCATAGATGGTACGAAAATCCGGTGACAGGATACTCAATTCCCGATTTCTGGCGGGCTGTTTGGGCCGACCTGGCCGTCTGGGGCGGAGCCGGCGGTGGGCCGCGTGCTCTAATTCCTCTGTAAACTCGGCCGAACCGAAAGGACGGCCGGTCATTGTAGCTCTGCGGATTCTCTCGCCGAGCGCTTCGCCGTCAGCGCTGGTGTGGAGTACGGCGCGCCAGCGATCGGCCGGATATTCGTCGCGCCACGGGGTGTCGTCGAGGAGGTCGGCGGCATCATAATCCGTTACATGGGCGGCGGCGCTCGACCAAGGATAATCTTCTGCAAGCTCGACCAGCCCTGCGCGCACAGGATTTCGCTCGATGTAGGCGGCGACCGTGCATACGCCAGGTTCATCGACGGGGCAAGAGTAGTAACGCGCCTGCCAAAGGTGTCCTGACTTTCCGGATCGTATGTTGCGATAGCGCGCGTAGTCCCGATGCGTTTGGCCAAGCGTACGGGGGAGCGAGTCCAATGTTTGCGGAACCGCGAGCAGATGAACGTGATTGGTCATCAGGCACCACGCCCAAATGGCGAGTCCATGTTCGGAGGTGTATTTGCGCAGAAGATCGAGGTAAACGGAGCGATCGATCGAATCTTCAAATATGTTCTGGCGCGCGTTGCCGCGCTGGGTGACGTGGTAGGGGATCCCAGGTAAAACTAGGCGAGCCATCCTCGGCATCAACCGGGGAGTGGGCGATCCTGGCGGAAAGTCTCAAGAAAAATCCGGTGACAGGATACGCAATTCCCGATTTCCGGACGCCCGGCGGCGTGGAAAATCGGGAATTGAGTATCCTGTCACCAGATTTTTAGGGCGGCGGCGGGGTCTACTTTGGACGCCCGCATTGCGGGCAGGCAACACGCCAGGGCGCTGAACGCGAGGAGCAGCACGGGGACAGCGACAAATGTCGCTGCGTCGTGCGAAGTCACGCCGTAGAGCAAACTACTGAGCGTGCGGGTCAACAGCCAGGCGCCCGATAAACCGATTGCGATCCCGACCCCTACCATCGTGAGCCCCTGCAGTAGGACCATGCGCAGCACGTCGCCGCTACGAGCACCCAATGCCATGCGGATCCCGATTTCGCCGATTCGCTGGGAAACAGCATACGAGATGGCGCCATAGATACCGAGCGCGGCTAGAGCTACTGCCACAGCGGCGAAAAGTCCGAGTAAAGTCATCGCAAGCCGCCCGCGCCACAATTTGTCCGCGATGACTTGCTCCATACTCTGGACCTCCACGGTGGGAACATCGTGATCCAGTGCGCGAACTTGCTCCAGCGCGGGCTTCGCTAAAGTTAGAGGATCGCCGGAAGTGCGCATCACCACCGTCATGAAGGAGAACGTCGCGTCGCTCTGTGCGTGCGGAAGATAGATTTCGTCGTCCGGTTTTCCGATCCAGTCGGACTGCTTGACATTCTTCACGACGCCCACGATCGTCATCCACTTCGGACCCAGGCGAAGGCGCCGGCCAATGGCATCCTCGTTCGGCCAATGATGTTCCGCGAGCGCCTGATTGACGATCGCCACGGGAACCGCATCGCGGACATCGTGCGTGGTGAAGTCCCGGCCACGGAGCATCGCGGTCTTCATGGTCGCGAAATATCCGGGCTGCACCACGCGATACGCGGCCGTGGGTTGCTGCGCGGGCGGCGGATCGGGGCGTCCATATATAGTGATGCCCAAGGTCCAGAGGTCACCGCCGATCGGAAGATGATTGATCAAGCTCACGGACTGCACGCCGGGCAGCGCTTCCAATCGTGGCCGCAATTGCTCGAAGAAGCGGATGCGGCTAAGTCCGGTGCGATAGGCTTGTCCGCCGGCCGCTACTTGGAATGTAAGAAGATGCCGCGGATCGAAGCCGGGATCCACGGCTTCCAGTTGAGCGAAACTCCGCAGCATCAGACCCGCTCCGACTAATAGCACCAGCGCGAGAGCCACTTCGGTAATCACCAGCAGAGCGCGCGTTCGATTTTCCGATTTTCCCGAAGTGGAGCCGCGGCCACCGCTCTTGAGCGATTCCTGCAGGTCGGTGGCGAAAGCTCGCAGCGCCGGAGCTATGCCGCAGACGATTCCGGTCCCGAGCGCGATCAGTACCGTGAACAGCAAAACAGCTTTGTCGATGCCGACTTCGCCCAGCCTGGGCAAGCTCCCTTCCGGCAGAGACGCAATCAATCCGGCAATTCCCCACTTGGCTATCGCAGTCGCGACGACAGCGCCCGCGATCGAAAGCAGCAAGCTTTCCATCAGTGATTGCCGGATCAACCGCCAGCGGCTGGATCCGAGCGCCAGCCGCACCGCCGTCTCCTTCTTCTTGCCATTGGCGCGCACCAGCATGAGATTCGCAACGTTGCTGCAGGCGATCAGCAGAACAAATCCAACGGTACCTAATAGCACCAGCAGTGTCGGGCGAATGTTGGCGACCACTTTTTCCTGCAGAGGGATCACGTCCGCCGTCATGCCGGTATTGGTCATCGGATACTGCTGGGCCAAGCGGCGGCAAATGACATTGATATCTGCCTGCGCCTGGGCGAGTGCGACACCAGGGCGGAGTCTGGCGAAAACTCGTAACGACCGGCCTCCCCGATCGTTCAGCCGTTTGGAAAGATCCAACGGAACCCAAATTTCCACGTTCGTTGCCCAAAACGGTGCAAAGTGAAACGACTCCGGCATGACACCGTTCACTGTGTAGCTTTCGCCATTCAGTTTGATCTGCTGGCCGACAACCTTCGGATCACCCGCGAAGCGCCGCTGCCACAGTTGATAACTCAATACCGCGACGCGCGCGCTCGAAGGTTGATCGTCGCCGTTTTCAAATGTTCGTCCCAGGCGAGGCGCAACGCCCAGAACCGCGAAGATGTTCGGACTCACTTGCATTCCCGGCAACTCTTCGGCATGATCGCCGCCGGTTAGCGCAGCTCCCCAGACTTGCGCCGCGCCCATCGCTTCAAAGGATCGCGACTGCTTGCGCCAATCCAGATAGTCGTCCGGCGAGACCGGGTCTTGGCCGAAATGGAGAATGGTCACGAGCCGGGACGGGTCGCCATAGGCCAAGGGGCGCAGCAGGACGCCGTTTACCACGCTAAAAATCGCGGTATTCGCGCCGATCCCGAGCGCCAGAGCAAGAACTGCGAGAACGGCGAAGCCGGGACTCTTTAAGAGCGATCGCGACGTGTAACGCAAATCCTGCCACAGCGTTTGCATGACGTTTGGACGGAAATCTTCTCCCGAGGTTAGCAGTTCCTTGAGACGATCCACGCGCGCCGACCACTAGATGGTCGTGAAAGATCAAGTGACTCACATCGATCCCGCCGCGCGTCAGCGCGCCATTGACGCCGCCCTCAGCCAGATGGACAAACAGTTCGGCAAGGGCTCGGTCCTTCGCCTCGGCTCCCGCAACGTGCTGCCGGTCGCGGTGGTGCCGACCGGTTCCATTTCGCTGGACGCCGCGTTGGGCGTCGGCGGACTCCCGCGCGGCCGCGTGATTGAAGTATTCGGTCCGGAATCTTCCGGAAAGACGACGCTCGCGTTGCAGGTGATCGCGCAGGCGCAAAAAGCTGGCGGAACCGCCGCCTTCATCGACGCTGAACACGCGCTGGATCCTAAATATGCCCGCAACCTGGGGGTGGACGTGGACAATCTGCTGGTATCGCAACCAGATTACGGGGAGCAGGCCCTGGAGATTGCCGGGGCATTGATCGGTTCCGGCGGGATTGATGTGATCGTGGTGGATTCGGTGGCGGCTCTGGTCCCGAAGGCCGAACTCGATGGTGAAATGGGCGATAGTCACATGGGCCTTCACGCCCGGCTCATGTCGCAGGCGCTCCGGAAGCTCACAGGAACCGTGGCGCGGACCAACACGATGCTGCTTTTCATCAACCAGATCCGAGAGAAGATCGGTGTCATGTTCGGCAATCCTGAGACCACGACGGGAGGCCGCGCGTTGAAGTTCTATTCGTCCGTACGGGTGGAAGTGCGGCGGATGGCGGCATTAAAGGATGGCGATAAGATTATCGGCAATCGCACTAAGATCAAAGTGGTTAAGAACAAAGTAGCCGCGCCGTTCCGAGAGGTCGAGGTTGACATCCTTTATGGAGAGGGGATTTCGCGGGAAAGCGATCTTCTCGATTTGGGCGTCGTGCATGAACTCGTGGAAAAGAGCGGATCCTGGTTCAGCTACGCGGGTGAGCGCATTGGGCAGGGCCGGGAGAACGCTCGCGCCTATCTGGTAGCGAATCCTGAAACCAGCAACCAACTGGACGCGGAGCTACGCAAGAAGTTGGGTATCGAGGCTGCAAGCGCGGACGAGCCAGGGCGCAAATCGGCTGGTACCGGACAGCTTCCATTGAACAAGGCTGCTCAAAGCGCCTGAATTCAGGCTTCGGAAGGCCGGCAAGCCGCCGAAAGCCCGTTTCATCGGGTTTCGAAACATCCAGCAGCTAAAAAACTGAGGAAAACGGTGTTTTTTTAGCATTCTTCTCTTTACATCGGACTCCGCATCCCGTATGATTTGGAAGGAAACAATCTTGTGCGGTTATGTTTTATGTAACCGGACTACTGGATGGAAGTCCCCACTAAGGAACTTTAGGAAAACAAGGAGAAGTAAATGGCAGCAACCAAGATGACGCAGTCGCAGATCATGAAGGAACTCGCGGCAGCCACCGGAAGCACAACCAAAGCGGCCAAGACATTCGTCGAGACCTTCGCCGAAATGGCCGTTCGCGAAACCAAGAAGAACGGAATGTTCGTCATTCCGGGCATCGGCCGTCTGGTTCGCGTGGACCGCAAAGCCCGCATGGGCCGCAATCCCGCCACCGGCGAAGCGATCAAGATCCCGGCCAAGAAAGTCGTGAAGTTCCGGGTCGCGAAAGCCGTGAAAGACGCGATCGTACCCAAAAAGAAATAGTTAGGAACCGCAAGCACGGCTCCAAAAAACCAAAACCCCCGCGATCGCCTCGCGGGGGTTTCTTTTTTCTAGAAGTCGATACTAGGTCCGCTCAACGTGCGAGCAAATCCAGGAAGCCTTAGGCCTGCTTCTTTTCGTCGACGTTCGAGTGCGTTTCTTCTTTCATCGCACCCTTGAAGTTCTTGATGCCTTCGCCTAAACCCTTCGCCAGCTCGGGAATCTTCTTTCCGCCAAAGAGCAGAACGGCAACCACCAAAATGACAAGTAGCTCAGGTAAGCCTATAGAACGAAACATGCGGCCTCCTTTATTGGACATTTTCATTGTACCTTGATTCGCGCCGCGTTGCACTGTTCCGCTATACTTCTTTATCCCATGTGGCAGCAAAATTACATTCCTTTAGGAAGTCTCCCTCTGTCCGCGTTGGTGGCCGCGCTGCCGATTTTCACCCTGCTCTTTCTGCTGGGCGTCCGGCGGAAACCGGCCTGGATCGCTGCGCTGTCGGGACTCGGGGCCACCGTTGTGGTTGCGATTTTTCTGTACCGCATGCCCGTGGAGCGCGTGGTGGCCGCGACGACGTATGGCGCAGCGTTTGGGCTTTTCCCCATCGGCTGGATCGTTATATGGGCGGTTTTTCTCTATCGCCTCAC
>Ga0209060_10004005_pt1 | contig 11883 bp, 14 predicted proteins | sample Coa_R1_8_FD_187155 | JGI IMG/M metagenome (GOLD analysis project Ga0209060, IMG submission 187155) | Surface soil microbial communities from Centralia Pennsylvania, which are recovering from an underground coalmine fire - Coalmine... | ecosystem: Environmental > Terrestrial > Soil >...
CGCGCTGCCTTTGTTTGTATTGGCGCTGGTTGGGCATGCCGTGGGGGCCGTAGAACCAGAAGTTGAAGAAGTCGTTCATGTTGCCGAAGTCGTTCAATCCCCGCACGTCCTCGGTCCATTCGGCGCCGATGTTGACCACCGCCGGGCTGACCTTGGAAGCCACGTCAATGAAGGCGTTCTGCAGGGCCACGGCCGCGCTGTTGGCGCCCGTGAGGGGGGCCGCCTCCTCGGTGGGAAGCTTCAGGCCCGAAGCGGTCGCGGCCACCGGGGCCAGGCCGGGAAACAACAGGAAGGCCGCGACGAGAAACCGCAGGGCCTTGGACCAACCCAAACCGCGGAGAACCGAAAAGTTTAAAGATGACATAATTCTTCCTCCTTAAATTCAACAGTGCGGCAAATTCAAACCTGGGTCGGGCCTTCCAGGTCCTGGGGGTGGAACCTCCTGGTTTTCAGGAGCAGTTCGATCTCCGGGTGCTGGCATGACAGGGTGATCACGATTTTAACGCCCGAAAGATTGACCCCGCAGGTTTTGACGAGGTAATTGATGCATTCGAGTCGTTCGATGTCGTTCTGCGAATAAAGCCGTGTTTTTCGGATGGTCCGGCAGGGCGCAATAAGGCCGAGCCGCTCGTATTGGCGGATGGTCTGTTCGTGCAGTCCCAATAGCTGGGCCACCACACTGATGGTATAGGCCGGATGTTCCGGGTTGAGTTCCATTTTCTTCCCTTCAGGCTTCCGGCACCCCCCAAGCGCCGGATTTCAATTACGAAACGACGGATAAAACAGTTGAACCACAGAGGGCACAGAGTTCACAAAGACGGCAAAACCCAAAGGGTTTTAAAATCATCTTAAAATCTTTACTCTGTGTTCTCCGTGGCTCTGTGGTTCAAGTTGCCTTACGCCACGAACTCCTTCAGGTCGTCCGCGTCCTTCGAACCGCGGATCTTTTTCATGGCCCTCTCCTCGATCTGGCGCACCCGCTCCTTGGAGATGCTCAGGCGCTTGCCGATCTCGTCCAGGGTCTGGCTGCCCTTGCCGTCCAGGCCGTAGCGCCAGGTGAGGATCTTCTCGTCCCGGCGGTCCAGGGTCTTGAGGGCCTTCTGCAGCTTCTCGGCGAGGTCCTTGTCCATCAGGGACTTCTCGAAGCTCTCGTGGTCCTTCGGGTCGCTCAGGAACTCGATGATGGGCTTTTCGCTGTCCCCCACCCGGGTGGTGTCCAGGCTCATGTAGCCGTGGCTGAACTGCTGCACCTCGTCCAGGGTTTGGCGGTCGATGTCGGTTTTTTTCATGACCTCGGCATCGCTCACCTGGCCCCCGGCTTTCTGGCGCAGGGCTTCCACCTGCTTGTTGATCTTGCGGATCTTCTTGGTCTGGCTCTGGGGGATCCGGACGATATCGGCCTTGTCCAGGATCGCCGCCAGGATCGACTGGCGGATCCACCACACGGCGTAGGACACGAACCGAACCCCCCTCTCAGGGTCAAAGGTGCGGGCGGCCTTCATCAATCCCAGGTTGCCCTCATTGATCAGGTCCAGGAAGGAAAGCCCCCGGTTTCGATAGGCCTTGGCGATGGAAACCACGAACCGCAGGTTGGATTCCACCATCTGGGTCAGGGCCTTCTCATCGCCCTTTTGGGCGGCGCGGCTGATGGTTTTTTCTTCTTCCGGGGTTAAAAGGGGGATCCGGGCGATCTCTTTGAGATAGGTCCCCACCGATTTTTCTTCACTCACGAATGGTAGCTTTTCCATGACTCTCTCCTTTTCAAAGACACTTACAAAACCTAACCATTTAGGTTTAGATAATCTTTAAATTTAAAAAGATTATATGAGTCAATTCGGATCATGTCAACAAAAGGTTACACCTAAGTGGAAATCGGTCTTTTTAGGCCAATTTTAGGAGGTTTTGGGGGCTAGGGGATTCGACGCTTAAAAGGTAGGCTTAGGACCGGGTGCTTTTGATGGCCCCTTCAATGTTCTCTTCCTGCTTGAGGAAGGTTCGCATGGTATCCAGGTAAAGGGCGGTCGAAACGGCCATGGGCAGGAGGTAGAAAACAAAGCGGAAAAGCAGGGCGGCCGCCAGGGTCTGCTCAAAATCCACCCCCAGGCGGCTAAAAACCCCCGCCAAGGCCACTTCGCTGATGCCCAGCCCCGCCGGAACGGGGTTGATGGTGGAGGTGAGGAACATAACGGTAAAGCCCACCATTAAAAGCCCCAGGGGCAGGGCTACGCCCACCGCCCGGAAGCAGAAATAGAGGGTCAGGGCCGTGAAAACCCAGTCCATGACGACCCAGAAAAGGACCCCCAAGAGCCGCCACCAGTCCCGGTGCAGGAACTGCATGGTTTTTTCCATGTTGTTGCGGATCTCTACCAGCCTTTGGTAGCTGGTCTGCTTGCGCAGGAAGGTCTTCCCCAGCCAATTGCCCAGGATGATGCTCCGGCGCAGGAACCACTTGCGGAAGCGCCGGTTCAGGAAGATCAGCAGCATCACCGCCACCACCGCCGCCAGGCCCAGCATGAAGAGCAGGACCAGGACTTCCCTTTCGCTGCCGATGAATTCCGGGTGCTCCCTCAGGAAGATCAACCCTCCGAAGGAAACGCAGGCCAGGACCAGGTTGAAAACGGTGTTTTGGGCCAGTGAAACGGGCACGGTCACCGAATAGGGCACCTTTTCGAACTTCAATAGGTAGGCCCTGAGCATCACACCCGTCCAACCGCCGGAGGAGGCGATAAAGTTGATGGTGTAGGAGATGAACATGATGGAATAGAAGCGGTTGAAGGGCACCCGGTGGGGCGTCATGGTGAAAAGACCGTTGAAGGAAAGCACGAAGGCCGTATAGGCCGTGCCCGTGCAGGCCAGTGCAAAAAGCATCTGGACCATCTGGATATGGTGGAAGGCGTCCATCAGCTTGGTCCGGTCGGTCTTGAAGGCCAAAACCAGCGCCAAAACCATGAAGCCGACGATGAAAAACGAGAGGATGACCAGGACCTTACGGTTGGGTTGTTTCACAAGCCGCTCCGCATTTCATATGGATAAACCGGAATTGCCGTTAAAATAAATTGCATGTCCCTCAGGCGCTTTATCAACCGGCTTTGGCCTTTCCTGTTCCTGGCCCTGGGCTGCGCCCCGGTGCAAAAGCTTGTCCAAAAACCCGGGGAAGCCCCGTCGGCGGCCCCTTCGACCCCCATGCCGGCCCCAACCCCATCGCCCATGGCCGTCTCCAACGAGCCCCTCACGCTGGCCTTCACCGGGGATATTATGATGGGCGGATCAGCGGCCTACAAACTGAAAACCGAAGGGCCCGACTCTTTTTTCACCCATACCGAGGTTTTGTTGAAGCAGGCCGACATCGCCATGGGCAATTTGGAAGGCCCCTTGGGTACGGGCGGCGCGAAGTTTCCCCATAAAAAATACAATTTCCTGGTGGACCCCTCGGCGGCCACGGGGCTGGCCCACGCGGGCTTCAAGCTTTTGACCCTGGCCAACAACCACACGATGGATTTCGGCGAAGAGGCCCTCCAGTCCACCCTCGCGGCGCTGGACCTTCAGGGGCTGCAGCATTGCGGCGCGGGCATGGACGACGCGGCGGCCCGCAAACCCGCCTGGTTCGAGATCAAAGGCCATAAAGTGGCCGTACTGGCCTATTCCCTCACCTATCCCACCGAATACTGGGCCACCGCGGCCCATCCCGGATGCGCGGCGGCCTCGGGCCCCGACATGAAGGACGACATCACGAAGGCCCGCCGGCTGGGGGCCGACATCGTCGTGGTTTGCTGCCATTGGGGCCAGGAAAAGCACACGCGCCTGCGCTGGTACCAGCCCACCCTGGCCCACCTGGCCATCGACGCAGGGGCGGACGCGGTGGTCTGCCACCATCCCCATATCTGGCAGCAGTTGGAGGTCTACAAGGGCAAGCCCATCGCCTATGCCATTGGCAACTTCGCCTTCGGCACGGTCACTTCCATCAGCCAGAGCGGGATCCTGTACCTGACCTTCGGGGAAAGGGGCAAATGGCTGGGCGGGGACATCGTGCCGCTGGACGTCTTCAATTCCCAGGTGGCCTTCAATCCCAGGCCCATGAACAAAGCCGGGGCGGTGAAGTTTTACCTATATTTGAAGAAGCTTTCGAAAAGAAACGCGGATTTGAAGCTGGTGGAAGGCAAGGTCCCTGAAATCGAATGGACCGCTCCGGCGGATGCCCGGGAGGATGAGCCCCTGGCGGCCCCCAGCGCGGCGCCTTCCTCCCCACCGACAGTCGTTCCCACCCCGCCCGTCACGCCCGGCCCCGCCGGTAACCCCGAGGGTTCGGTCCCTGGAACGGGAAAACCCGGGCCTTAGGCTTCGGCTTCCGGTTTGGAGGCTTCGTCCTGCGCCTCGGCCTGCTCCTTTTTCTCCTGGGAAATGTCCTGGATCAAAGATTGAAGGGCGTTCCAGCATTTCATCAAAAGGGCGATTCCGATGAAGACGAAGAAGACATCCAAAACCACGATGGCGATGGGCTGGTTGATGTCCGCCAGGAGGAAGTTTTTCTTTATTTCCGGAACGACCAACTCGTAAATGAACACCAAAGCGAAGAAATGGATGATGCTGATGAAAAATTTCAGGTCGCTTTGGGTGGCCTTGTAGGCCACCAGGTGCTGGAGATAGAAGGCCGAAATTTCGTGCAGGATATGCTTGTAGTATTTCCAAAGCAGGAAAAAGACGACCACCTTGAGGGCGGTCTGCAGCACGTCAAACAAGGTGAACTTCAGGAACAAAACGGTGTCCGATTCGGGGACCAGTTTCAAGACGTGGAAAACCAGTGCGAAGAGGCCGGCCGTGAGGAGCGCCATTCCTTCCATGAATAATTGAAGCTCGCTTTTCTTTTGCATAGGGTCCCCGATATCCGATGAACTTAAGAATAAAAAAATTTATTGGAGCGAGTATAAACTTTCGCCGGACCCGGGTGAACTACTTTTCAACCTGGGTGCCCCAGCCGTCGCACCAGCCGCCCAGGGATTGGGCCAGCCGGTTGAGGCTTTTTTTCGTCCTTTGGATGGCCTCATAGCGGGGAAGCATTTCCTTGATCGACAGGCAGATCCACCGCTTGGCCGACGAATCGGTCAAGAGCTCCACGTGGAAGCCTTTTTGGCGCAGGAGGGGCCGGGCCTTGCCCGCGGCGGTCTTGGTCTTGAAATAAACGTAATATTCGACGGCATGGGGCTTCCGAAAGTTGGACCCGCGTTTCTTGAGGAGCTTCAGGATATGCCGGTCGAGGTTCATGGCTTTATTTTAGGTAGGAAAGAAGCAAGGGGGAATGAGCTCCCCTCGGAGCCGGGCTTTTTTCGGGGTAAAATAGGTTCTCTTCATTTGAAATCGAAGTATGGAAAATCCTATGAACCCCCGTATGAAAGTTGCCTTGGCCTTGCTTGGCGCCGCCTGGCTTTACGCTTTTTTCTTCGGTAACTTCCTGCACGACAAGCCCCACGCCAATACCGAGGATTTGGCCACCGAGGTCAGCATTTTCCGGGATGTCCCCCTGACCATCGTGCAAAAAGAATCGCATCCCGACGGCTCTTGGAGCTTGAGGGCGCAAACCGATTTTGGAGGTAACCTTGCCGGTCTCCAAATGGACACCGGCCCCCAATGGAAAAAAGTCACCTGGAATGGATTCCCGAATGGCTTCATTTACCACGGCAAGGTGACCCTGCGGAGCCTGGGGGAAGAGAGCGACCGATTGGCGGAAATGTTGAATCAGCTTTACATCACCGGATTTCCCCCGAAGATGATGGCACCGGAGGTTGAATTTACGGCCGCCAGCGTGGAAGGCGATCCCCGGGTTTTGGGACCCAACCCGGTGAAGATCGAATTGTTCTACGAAACCCGGAAGTGGGACCATGTTGCGGAGTTTTATTTGGACGTGGACCCTGCTGCGAACCGTCTGACCCTCATGGAAAAGGACACCGGCTACCGCAAGCCCATTCTCTGGGCCCTGCGGGGGGAATAGTTGCCTTTTACTTAGCTTGAAACGGTGACAGCCAGGTCTTCAAACGCCTTGGTTAAGTTTGGTTTGAAATTTTCCTTACCGATCTTTTCCACCTTCTTGGCCTTGCGCAGGACCGCAAGGGGTTGGGGTTGGACACTGGAAAGCATCAGGCGGGTGCCACGGGAAGCACACCGCTGGCGGATGTCCCGGATGGTTTTGAGGCCCGTGGCGTCCATGTAGAACACCCCGGCCATGTCCAATACCAGGGCCCGGGGAGCCTTGAAAAGCGACTGTTCCACTTCCATCAGTTTTTCCACCGCCCCGAAGAAGAAGCTGCCGTTGATGGAATAAACCTCCACACCCGGCGGGGCCGGCGTCTTCCCCATCCTTTCATCGTCTCTTTCTTGGGCCAGGGCCTTCACTTCGCTCAAAGCCGCCACATTCCTCATGAAAAGGAAGGCCGCTAGGACCATGCCCACGCCCACCGCCACCGTAAGGTCCACGAAGACGGTCAGCAGGAAGGTTGTCAGAAGCACCGCGATGTCCGTCACCGGGCCGGTGAGGATGAACCGGAAGGAATGCCACTCGGACATGTGGTAACAAACCACCACTAAAACCCCCGCCAGGGCGGCCAGAGGGACATGGGCCGCCAGGGGCCCGGCGGAGAGCAGGATGAGGAAAAGCACGATGGCGTGCACCATGCCCGCCACGGGGGTACGGCCGCCATTCCTCACGTTCGTGGCGGTGCGCGCGATGGCGCCCGTGGCCGGGATGCCGCCGAAAACCGGGGAAAGGCAGTTGGCCACTCCCTGGGCCACCAACTCCATATTGGACTTGTGCCGGCCCCCGATCATGCCGTCTGCCACCACGGCGCAAAGGAGCGATTCGATGGCCGCCAAGGCTGCTACCGTAAATGCCGAGGGCAGCAACAGCTTTATCTGTGCCCAGGACTGCAGGACAAACTGTGGATGGGGCAGGCCCTGGGGGATTCCCCCAAAGCGGGTGCCGATGCTTTCCACCGGCCAACGCCAAAGCGCCGCCGCGAAGGAAGCCAGGACCATGCAGACGATGGAGGCCGGGACCTTCCAGGAACGGGGCCAAAGGAAGATGCAGGCGACGGTGAAAACCCCGATGCCGAGGGCATAGGGATTCCAACTGGGCAGGGCCTTGAAGTAGGCGCCCCATTTGTCCGGGAAATCCGCCGGGGCCGAATCCATCTTCAGCCCCAGGAAGTCCTTGACCTGGGTGCTGAAGATGACCACGGCGATGCCGCTGGTGAAACCCGTGATGACCGGGAAGGGAATGTATTTGACGAGCGTGCCCATGCGGGAGAAACCCATGGCGATCAAGATGAGGCCCGCCAGGCCCGTGGCCACCGCCAGGCCGTCATAACCATATTTGGCCACGATACCCGCCACGATGACGATGAAAGCGCCCGTGGGTCCGCCGATGGCCACCCGGCTGCCACTGAGGGCCGAGATGAGGAAGCCGCCCACCACCGCGGTATAAAGCCCCCGTTCCGGCGGAAGCCCGCAGGCGATGGAGAAGGCCATGGCCAGGGGGAGGGCCACCAGTCCCACCACCACCCCGGCGGCCAAATCGGCGCGGAACTGGCGCCAGGTATAGTCCTTCAAACAGACGATGGATTTTGGGATGAACATAGGAAGCCCCGACGATCAGGATTCATGGCCATTTTATCAAAAGAACCCTTCAGCCTTTAGGCTTTCAGTGAAAACCTTTCCTGGAGCCTTTTGACGATCTGGCCCGCTTCCGCTTCGTCGATGCCGTAGCCCAGCCGGACGGTTTTGGCCCCGTAGTCGAAAGCGATGGAAGGCCGGATATAGGTGCTGGAATAGGAACCGAAATACCCGCTATAGGAATTCACCCGGAGGTTGCGGATATCGGCCATCCGGTACTGTTTGGGGAAGCCGATGGAGAAGATGGTTTTGCCGCAGGAAAGGAGGGATGAGTCCACCTCGAGGATTTCCTTCCCAAAGCACATCCAAAGAACCGTCAGGAAGGCGAAGATCCCCCCTAGGGTCCAGCCACAAAGCCAAAAACCCATAAAAGCCAATCCCGCCGCCGGCGCACGGCCGGAAAAAAGATCGCGGATAACCGAAACTTCCCCCATCGTCCAGCCGCCCAGCCAAAACAGCAGGAAAAGGACCACGAATAAATTGAACTTGGAGGGTATGGCGATCCGAAGCCGGCTTCCTTCATCCTCGATCGAAGCTCGGCCCTGGGTGGGTTCGACCAACATAAAGGCTCCTCAAATAAAAGGACGGCTGAAGGGGACGGGTCTCCCGGATTTCCGGGTTAATTGCTGAACTGCGCCTTGACGGCCAGGATCTTCTCCAGGTTGTTGTTGAAGGAGGCGACCACCTTGGGATCGAAATGGCGGCCCGTGCCTTCCTTGATGATCTTCATGGATTCTTCCAGCGAGAAGGCCGGCTTGTAGCAGCGCTTGGTGGTGAGGGCGTCGAAGACGTCCGCCAGGGCCACGATGCGCCCGGACAGGGGGATGCTTTCCCCCTTCATGCCGCGCGGGTAGCCCGAGCCGTCCCACTTCTCGTGGTGGGTCAGGGCGATGGTCTCGGACACTTTCAAGAGCTCGGCCTTGGCGTTTTCCAAGATCTTCGCGCCGAAGACCGTGTGGTTCTGCATTTCCTTGAACTCGGCGGGGGTGAGCTTGCCGGGCTTCATGAGGATGGCGTCGGGCACGCCCAGCTTGCCGATGTCGTGCATGGGCGAGGCGTAGCGGATGGATTCCACCTCCGCGTTGGAGAGGCCCAGCCCCTCGGCCAGGATCGCCGAGTAGCGGCTCATGCGGTGGATGTGCACGGCCGTGTCGTCGTCCTTGTACTCGGCCGCCACCGACAGGCGGAAGATGGTGTCCAGATAGGCTTCCTTGAGCTCCTGGGTGAGCATGGTGTTCTTGATGGCGATGGCGGCCTGACTAGCCAGCGACAGCACCAGGTTCTCGAAGTGCTTGTCGAAGGGAATGATGGTCTTCTTCTTGCGGGCGTTCAACAGCTGGATGACCCCCACCACGTTGCCCGAGGCGTCCTTCATGGGCACCACCAGCTGGCTCTTGGTGCGGTAGTTGTTCTTCTCGTCAAAGGAGCGGTTGAACTTGTATTCCTTGCTGGCGGGGATCTTGTAGGAGTCGGGGATGTTGAGGACCTTGCCGGTGGTGCCCACGTAGCCGGAGATGGAACTCTTGTCCAAGGAAACGTAAAAACCCGTGAAGGTGGAGGGCGCCACTTCCAGCGGCTTCTTCTGGGCCTTCATCTCGGCCTTCTTGCGGGCCTCCAGCACCTCGTTTTGGGTCACGGAGAAGCGCAGCTGCTCACCCTCGCGCACGTAAAGGCTCCCGGCCTCGGCATTGGTGAACTGGCGGACTTCCGTGAGGATGAGGGTGAGGAGCTGGTTGAGGTCCTGCTCCTTGGAAAGGGCGATCCCAATCTTGTTCAGGGCCATCATTTGTTCTTGCAGGCCGCTGGCGGTTATTTTGGTGGGCACGGAAATCCTTCCTGGAAAACGCTTTTAAATTTTTGACCCTGAATGGGGGGTCAAAAAAACCATGGTCGGCTATTGGAGGAGTAGAGCGATAAAATACCCTTTTAACGCCCCGTTGACAAGGGCCCCTCCGGGGGCGCTTTTAGGGCCCCGCCGGGAGCCGTCCGGTGCCGTAAAGAGGTCTTTACGCCTTATTTCGGTGAAAGCCTTCTGCGGATGGAGGGGGGGATGGGGGTGGGTTTCAACTGCCGGTTCACGAAGACCAGCACCTGCCTGGCGTCGGCGATAAGGCGCGTCGCCCCCTTGAGCTTGAACTCATAGCCGAGGGTGACTGAGGACTTTCCCACCTTTTCCACCCAGCCCTTGCCCTGCATGACGTCTTCGAACCTTCCCGGTGAGATGTAGTTGATCTCCACATGGGCCATGACCGTCCAAAGCTTGGCCGAGCGCACCTGCTTGAAGGAAAAACCCAGTTTCTTGGAAAGGGCGTAGCGCACCCGTTCCAGGAAGCGGATGAATTCGGTGTTGTTGACGATGCCCTGGTAGTCCGTCTCGAAGGACATGATGGGCAGTTCGATGGTGACGCTGCGGCGGGAATTTTTATCCACGGGCCGAGTATAAGGGGCCGGGTTCCTTTATGCCATCCGGAAACCCGGCCCGGTCAGGCCCTGATGACCCTCAGGGGCAGGTACTGGCGTAGAACATAAAGGGATTGTTGCCGGGGGGGCTGCCCGCCGGCATGGTGGAAGGGAAGGTTCCAAAAACATAAGTGGAAGTTGTCACGAAATCATAGCCGCTGGTGGAGCTGAGGTCCGAAGCGCAGTAAGTCGTGTTTTGGGCCTGGAAAGCCAGCCAATAAAACCGGCCCGCACCGAGGACCGTGGAAGGGACGGGAACCTCGTTCCATTCGTCAAAGACCGCCGATTGGGGCGCGGATTCGGCCAGGAGGGTGGTAGGGCCGGAGGATGTGCCGGCGTAAATAGCCCCGCGGATCTGGCCGTGGGTGCTGGTATCGTAGATATAAAGGCCCAGGCTGGAGGTCGTGACGGGGTTGGAGCTGGCGATGCTCACGCCTTCGGCCAGGATATAGTTCTGGAAGGACGCATTGGCCCCGGCCACATAGGCATAACCCACCGCCCCGGGACAAGGCGCGGCTTGTTGGGTGACCGTCACGGGCGCGGCCGGGTTACTGCCGCATCCCGCGAGAAAGGGATTCAACCCGACCACAACCGCCGCCAACAATAGGCAACCCACCAATATTTTTTTCATGGCTTCTTCCTCGCCGCAGGATGGTTCAAATTTTGGCGCATTATAGTCGCGCACCGGGGTGGGGAAAGGAAAATGAAGCCGGGAAGGTTTATTGAACCGATGAAATTTTTATCCGGGGAAAACTGTTAACCTCGTCATTGATCGTGAAGCCGGGTCTGCGGCTTTTTTCTGAATAAAAAAGCCCGATGTCGGAGCGATATTTTGCCCCCTTCCGGCCCTCGAATATGTTTTTCCGAGCCAAGCCGCGTAACTCTTCCACTCCCTTTCGGTATTCAATAACCGGCAGGTGGGTTTTGAGGACTGGCTTTTTCCGGTCGGCCGGTTCTATCATTTCCCCGGTTTGAAAATCTCTTGGGAGGTGGCTATGGGGTTCGGAAGGAAAACCGTAGGAATGTTGGTGGGGACCGCCATACTGGCGGCCGTAACGGTCCAGGGCTTTTGCAAGGGGATGGAGTTGACCAGCCCGGATGTGAAAAACAAGAAAACCATGTCCGACGAGCAGGTCTTCAACGGCATGGACTGCAAGGGCGGCAACCTGTCGCCCGAACTCAAATGGACCAAGGGGCCGGAGGGCACGATGAGCTACGCCCTTTCCGTTTACGATCCGGACGCTCCCACGGGCAGCGGCTGGTGGCATTGGGTGGTCTTCGACATCCCCGCCACCGTGACCAGCCTGCCCAAGGGTTTCAAGGCCGACGACGCCACCATCCCGGGCCTCATCCAATCCCGCACGGACTTCGGCAAGCCCGGCTACGGCGGGCCCTGCCCTCCCCCGGGCAAACCCCATCACTACATCTTCCACGTCTTCGCCTTGAAGTTGAAGACCCTGGGCCTGACGGCCGACGTTTCCCCGGCCATGGTGGGCTACTACTGCAACGCCAACAAGCTGGATGACGCCAAGCTGGTGGGCATGTACGGCCGGTAAGGTTCCTGTTGGAAAAAAAGGTCGTTCCCATCCCCTTCCGGAGTTCCGGAGGGGGATTTTTTTTGCCCTTTCCCGGTAAGATGGCCCCATGATCCAAATTCCCCTTTTAAACGGCCGCACCATGCCCGCGCTGGGGCTGGGCACCTGGGATCTCCGGGGCCCGGCCTGCACGGCGGCCGTAAGGCAAGCCTTGGCTCTGGGCTACCGG
>Ga0209060_10004007_pt1 | contig 11873 bp, 8 predicted proteins | sample Coa_R1_8_FD_187155 | JGI IMG/M metagenome (GOLD analysis project Ga0209060, IMG submission 187155) | Surface soil microbial communities from Centralia Pennsylvania, which are recovering from an underground coalmine fire - Coalmine... | ecosystem: Environmental > Terrestrial > Soil > Unclassified...
GGATGCCGCACACGTCCATGTTGCCCACGACGAGCCGTTGGATCACGACGATCACAGCCACGGCGCGGTCGAACCCGCCGCCGTGGGTTCACGGCCGGCGGAGTTGATCACGACGGGGTTCTTGTTTGTTTGCGCCGTCTTGTCATGGGTGTCGTTCGTCGATGTCGGCTTCATGCATCATGACGCGCGGATCGAGCTGTTCCCCTGGATCAACTCCGGGACGCTTCAGGTGTCGTGGTCGCTGCGGATCGACACGCTCACGGCTGTCATGCTGGTGGTGGTGAACACGATCTCCTCGCTCGTTCACCTCTATTCCATCGGCTACATGGACGAGGATCCGTATCGGCCGCGCTTCTTTGCCTATCTGTCACTGTTCACCTTCGCGATGCTGATGCTGGTGACCGCCGACAATCTCGTGCAGCTGTTCTTCGGTTGGGAGGGCGTCGGTCTCGCAAGCTATCTCCTGATCGGTTTCTGGTATCAGCGGCCGTCTGCGAATGCCGCCGCGATCAAGGCGTTTGTCGTCAATCGGATCGGAGACTTCGGCTTTGCGCTGGGTATTTTCGCCGTATTCGCGATGATCGGCTCGGTGGACCTCGAGACCATTTTTGCGGGCGCTCCCGGGCTTGTCGGCAAGACCATCGACTTCTTCGTCTGGCACGTCGATGCGCTCACCCTGATTTGCGTGCTGCTGTTCATGGGTGCGATGGGCAAATCGGCCCAGTTCCTGCTGCACACCTGGTTGCCGGACGCCATGGAAGGTCCGACGCCAGTGTCCGCGTTGATCCATGCCGCGACGATGGTGACGGCCGGCGTGTTCATGGTGGCGCGGCTCTCACCGCTGTTCGAGCTTTCGCCGACCGCGCAGGCGGTGGTGATGTTTTTCGGAGCAACCACCGCGTTCTTTGCTGCGACCGTGGGCCTGGTGCAGAACGACATCAAGCGCATCGTCGCCTATTCGACCTGTTCGCAGCTCGGCTACATGTTCGTGGCGATGGGAGCTGGAGCCTACTCCGTCGGCATGTACCATCTGTTCACGCACGCCTTCTTCAAGGCGCTGTTGTTCTTGGGCTCGGGCTCGGTGATCTATGCGATGCACCACGAGCAGGACATCCGCATGATGGGCGGGCTGTGGCGGAAGATTCCTTATACCTTTATCGTGATGTGCGTGGGGACCTTGGCGCTAACCGGTTTTCCGTTTTTTGCCGGCTATTTCTCCAAGGACGCGATCATCGAGTCCGCCTATGCCTCGCATAATCCCTTAGCCACCTACGCTTACATCCTGACGGTCATCGCCGCGGCCCTCACAGCATTCTATTCTTGGCGACTGATCTTCAAGACCTTCCTCGGCGAACCGCATGACGCGGAGCATTATGAGGCTGCGCATGAGAGCCCATACTGGATGCTGGTCCCGATCGGCGTGCTGGCGGTGGGTTCGATCGCGTCGGGCTTGCCGTTCAAGGAGCTGTTTGTTGGTCCACATGGCGTGGAGGAATTCTTCCGCGACTCGGTGAAGATGAACCCTCAAATTCTTGAGAACATGGAGCAAATGCCATGGTTGCTCGGGCAGCTACCAACGCTGATGATGATTATCGGGCTTGTCATCGCTTACGTCTTCTACATCAGCCGGCCCTATCTGCCGGAGGAGCTCGCAGAGCAGCAGCCGCTGCTGTATCAGTTCCTGCTCAACAAATGGTATTTTGACGAACTCTACGATCTGATCTTCGTGCGTCCGGTGAAGTGGATCGGCTACACGCTCTGGAAGAAGGGCGATGGCTGGCTAATCGATGGCTTCGGTCCCGATGGCGTGTCGGCGCGCGTGCTCGATGTCACCCGCAATGTAGTGAAGATCCAGACCGGCTATCTCTACCACTACGCGTTTGCGATGCTGATCGGAGTGGCCGGGCTGATCACCTGGTTCATGTTCGGCACGGGGGCTCAGTGATGACGACCTGGCCCATCCTCTCCGTTGTCACCTTCCTGCCCCTGGTCGGGGCGCTGGTCGTCTATATCAGCCCCGGCGATGACGAAGCCGGTCAGCGCAATTCGCGATGGATCGCGCTTTGGACCACGCTCGTGACACTCGCCCTGTCGCTGATCATGCTCTGGAGGTTTGACCCATCGCAGACCGACTTCCAGTTCGTCGAAAAGGCGTCTTGGCTCGCGACTGGCATCACCTATCACATGGGCGTCGACGGCATCTCGTTGCCGTTCGTGATCCTGACCACCGGCTTGATGCCGATCTGCATCATCGCGAGTTGGAAATCGATCACTGTACGGGTTCGCGAATACATGATGGCGTTTCTCATCCTGGAAACGCTGATGGTCGGTACCTTCTCGGCGCTCGACCTCGTACTGTTCTATCTGTTTTTCGAGGGCGGATTGATCCCGATGTTCCTGATCATCGGGGTGTGGGGGGGACCGCGCCGGGTCTACTCGGCGTTCAAGTTCTTCCTCTACACCTTCCTCGGCTCCGTCTTGATGCTGCTCGCGATCATGGCGCTGTATTGGAACGGCAATACGACAGATATCCCCGTGCTCATGCACACGGCGGTGCCGCGAAGCTTGCAGACCTGGGCGTGGCTTGCCTTCTTTGCGTCGTTTGCGGTGAAGATGCCGATGTGGCCGGTGCACACTTGGTTGCCGGACGCCCACGTGGAGGCGCCGACCGCGGGCTCGGTGATCCTTGCCGCGATCCTCCTGAAGATGGGCGGCTACGGCTTCCTGCGTTTCTCGCTGCCGATGTTCCCACTGGCCTCGCATGACTTCGCACCGCTGATCTTCACGCTGTCCGTCATTGCGATCATCTACACCTCGCTGGTGGCGTTGATGCAGGAGGATATGAAGAAGCTGATCGCCTATTCCTCCGTCGCCCATATGGGATTCGTCACCATGGGCATTTTCGCGGGCACCATCCAGGGTGTCGCCGGCGGGGTGTTCCAGATGATCTCTCACGGCATCGTGTCGGGCGCGCTGTTCCTCTGCGTCGGCGTTATTTACGACCGCATGCATACCCGCGAGATCGCGGCCTACGGTGGGCTGGTGAACCGGATGCCGCTCTATGCGATGGCGTTCATGGTCTTCACCATGGCTAACGTCGGGCTGCCCGGCACCTCCGGTTTCATCGGCGAGTTCATGACATTGATCGGCACCTTCAAGGTTGCGCTGCCGACCGCGGTGTTCGCCACCACCGGCGTGATCCTGTCGGCGGCCTACGCGCTCTGGCTTTATCGCAAGGTGATTTTCGGGGCGCTGGTAAAACCGTCGCTGATGACCATCAAGGATCTGACCTTGCGCGAATGCGTGACGCTGTTCCCGCTGGTGGCGCTCACCATCTGGTTCGGCATTTATCCGAAGCCGGTGCTCGACGTGTCGGCGGCCTCGGTGCAGCAACTCGTCAACAATTACGCAACTGCGGTGACGGCCGTGAAGGCCGCCGCGCTGCTGCACTAGTGTGCTGGAGCGAATGTCAAATCCACTGCACCAGACCGGCAGGTAAGGACGATCAGATGAGCTTTGAAACCGCAGGCTATCAACTGCAGCCGGTCGTGCCCGAGATGGTGCTCGCCGTCGGCGCCATGGTGCTGCTGATGGTCGGAGCCTATCGCGGCACCGGAACGACCAGGCTCGTCACGGCGCTTGCGACCTGCCTGCTGGTCGTCACGGGTGTGCTGATACTGACGCTGCCTGCTGGCAAGCTGACGACGTTCGGCGGCAGCTTCATTGTCGATGACTTCGCAAGGTTTCTGAAAATCGTCGCGCTGATCGGTTCGGTGGCTACGCTCGTTCTATCGACCGAATTCCTGTCCGATCCGTCGGGGCGGATGTTCGAGTATTCGATCCTGGTGCTGCTCTCGACGCTGGGCATGATGGTGCTGATCTCTGCCGGCGACCTGATCGCCCTCTATCTCGGGCTCGAGTTGATGTCGCTCGCGCTCTACGTGGTCGCCGCGAGCAATCGCGACAATGCCAAGTCGACGGAAGCGGGGCTCAAATATTTCGTGCTGGGTGCGCTGTCGTCCGGCATGCTGCTCTATGGAGCCTCGCTGATCTATGGCTTTACCGGCACGGTCAGCTTTGCCGGCATTGCCGCGACGGCAAAGTCTGGCAGCATCGGCCTTGTGTTCGGCCTGGTGTTCCTGCTCGCCGGCCTGTGCTTCAAAGTGTCTGCGGTGCCGTTCCACATGTGGACGCCCGACGTCTATGAGGGTGCGCCGACGCCGGTCACCGCGTTCTTTGCCTCCGCGCCCAAGGTCGCGGCGATGGCGGTGTTCGCCCGCGCCACGCTCACGGCCTTTCCGGGCATCCTCACGCAGTGGCAGCAGATCGTCGTCTTTGTGTCGATCGCTTCGATGGCGCTCGGCGCGTTCGCGGCCATCGGGCAAAGGAATATCAAGCGGCTTATGGCCTATTCCTCGATCGGTCACATGGGGTTTGCGCTTGTGGGGTTAGCTGCCGGCACGGTCGAGGGCGCGCAGGGCGTACTGGTCTATCTCGCGATCTACGTCACGATGACGCTCGGCGCGTTTGCCTTCATCCTGGCCATGAAGCGCAGCGGCCAGGCGGTCGAGAACATCAGCGATTTTGCCGGGCTCTCGCGGACGAACCCGTTGTTGGCCTCCATGTTCGGCGTACTGTTGTTCTCGCTTGCCGGCGTTCCGCCGCTCGCGGGATTCTTCGCCAAATGGTACGTTTTCACCGCCGCGATCCACGCGAACTTGTTCACGCTTGCCGTGATCGGCGTGGTGACGAGCGTTGTGGGGGCCTATTACTATCTCTCCATCGTCAAGGTGATGTATTTCGACGAGCCGCTGACAAAACTTGATCCGACCCGGACGGAGGTCGGCGCGGTGCTCGCGCTCGCAGGCCTCTTCAACATCTTCTTCGCTGTTTTACCGGGACCGCTGGTCAGCGTTGCAGCGTCAGCGGCAAAATCGTTGTTTTAGATGCCATTCATGCTTGGCCCGCGCGCTGTGTCTGAAGGATATCGGCTCGCCGCTTTCGACCAGATCGGCTCTACCAATGCTGAGGCGATGGCGCGTGCCCGCAAGGGCGAGGCCGGCCCCGTCTGGCTTGTCACGACCGAGCAGACCGCGGGACGCGGGCGACGCAACCGGCCCTGGATTGCTCCGCGCGGCAACCTCGCCAGCAGTATTTTGGAAGTGATGGATACGTCGCCGCTCGCTGCGGCAACGCTCGGCTTTGCCGCCGGACTTGCGGCGCAGCGGGCGCTGCGTACGGTGTGTGCCGAGGCCCCGCGGGCGAACCGACAAGACCGGACGGACTTTGTGTTGAAGTGGCCAAATGACGTGCTGGCGGGGGGCAACAAGCTTGTCGGCATCAATCTGGAGGCTGAGACTGTGAGTGGCGAGCGCCTCGCTGTCGTCGTCGGCATCGGGACCAACGTGGTCGGGGCGCCCGAGGGAACGCCGACCCCGGCGACCTCACTTGCGGCCCTCGGCTTCCAGGTCACGGCCGAAGCGTTGTTTGCGCAACTGTCCGACGCCTGGGCCGAATTCCGCGGCGTTTGGGACAATGGCCGAGGCTTTGCCGAAATCCGCAAATCGTGGATGGCCGGAGCGGTGGGTCTGGGGCAGCCGGTCGCCATCAGATCGGGCAGCGTCACGATCGAGGGCACCTTCGAAACCCTCGATGAACAGGGCTGCATGATCGTGCGAACGCCCGAAGGTAGGCGCATTCCCATCACCGCCGGGGACGTCCATTTCGGCTCGGCGGCGTCAGCAAGAGCGACCTAGTGTCCCGGTTCGAACATTCGCATTGTTTCGCGGCGACTTCGCTTGCGAATGTTCGAGCCAAAGGGACACTGGAATTCTATATTTGTCCTGCGGTTTAGGATTTGACATTCGCTATGACGACTTCCGGGAGCACTGAAGCGAATGTCAAATCGACGGTACAAGTGATGCATCCGGATGAACTGACTTTTGCACCGCTTGGCGGCGTCGGCGAGATCGGCATGAACCTGTCGATCTATGGCCTGGGCAATGGCCATCAGCGCGCCTGGCTTGCGGTCGATCTTGGCGTTTCCTTCGGCGATGAGGAGCATCTGCCCGGTATCGATCTGATTATGCCGGATATTACTTTTCTGGAGAAGGAGCGGAAAAACCTTGTCGGGCTCGTGCTCACGCACGCCCACGAGGACCATTTCGGCGCGATCATCGATCTCTGGCCGCGGCTGAAATGCCCGATCTACGCCACCAGATTCTCTGCCGCCTTGTTCGAGGCTAAATGCGAGGCCGAGCCGAAGGCCCCGAAGATCCCGGTCACAGTCGTGCCCTGCGGCGGCCGCGTCGATGTCGGGCCGTTCAACGTCGAGTTCATCCCGGTCGCACATTCGATTCCGGAGTCGCATGCACTCGCGATCCACACCGGGATCGGCACCGTCCTGCACACCGGCGACTGGAAGATCGATCCGACCCCGATCATCGGACGCCCGACCGATGAGCGGCGCCTGCGCGAGCTGGGTGAGGCCGGCGTGCTGGCACTGATCGGGGACTCCACCAATGCCGTGAGGGAAGGGCGCTCGCCCTCGGAGGCGGAGGTGGCAAAAACGATTGCGGAATTGGTAAAAGGCGCCAAGGGCCGCGTGGCGGTGACGACATTTGCTTCCAATGTTGCGCGGGTGAAGGCGGTCGCCGACGCCGCGCGAGCCGCCGATCGGGAGGTCGTGATCGTGGGCCGCGCGATGGAGCGCGTCGTACAGGTTGCGCGCGAGACCGGCTACCTCGAGGGCGTCCAGAACTTTCGCGGGGCGGACCTCTACGGCCACTTTCCGGCGGACAAGGTGCTGGCCTTGTGCACGGGCAGTCAGGGCGAACCACGCGCCGCATTGGCGCGGATTGCCAACGACGACCATCCTCTGGTGACGCTGAACAAGGGGGACAGCGTGATCTTCTCCTCACGCACCATCCCCGGCAATGAGAAGGCCGTGGGCGCCATCATCAACGGCTTGGTGACCCAGGGCGTGGAGGTCATCACCGACCGCACCCATCTGGTCCATGTGTCCGGCCATCCGCGCCGCGATGAGCTGCGCGACATCATTGCCTGGACTCGGCCTCAACTGCTCATTCCCGTGCATGGCGAAGCCTTGCATTTGTCCGAGCACGCGCGGCTGGCGCGCGCCGCCGGCGTGCCGAAGGTGCTGATCTGCCGCAACGGCGACCTGGTCAAGCTCGGACCCGGAGAGCCCGGCATCATCGACGAATTGCCGTCGGGTCGGCTCTACAAGGACGGCACGATCCTGGAGGACTCCAAGTCTCGCGCCGTGATCGAGCGCAGGCGGATGGGGTTTGCGGGTTGCGTTTTCGTGGCGATTGCCATGACCGAAAAAGGCGAGCTTGCCGACGACCCCGAGGTTGATCTTGTCGGCATCCCCGAGAAGAATGCGGCCGGCGGTGAACTCGACGACATCGTCTTTGATGTGGTGGTTTCGACAGTTGAAAACCTGCCGCGGGCGCGGCGGCGCGATGTGGATGCGGTAGCCGAGTCGGTGCGCCGCGCGGTTCGAGCTGCAGTGAACGAGCACTGGGGCAAGAAGCCGATCTGCCTGGTTCACGTGCTGGAGGTATAGCGCGTGTTCCTCGGGAACCCTGCCCGCACTTGGGTGTGGAACCGGTTCAGAACAGGCGCAACACGAAATGGAGAGCGAAATGCTGGGTCGGCTCAATCATGTCGCGATCGCGGTGAAGGATGCCGAGAAGGCCGCGAAAATCTATGGCGCGGCCTTTGGCGCCGAGATTTCGAAAGCCGTACCGTTGCCCGACCATGGCGTCATCACCGTGTTCGTGACGCTGCCCAACACCAAAATCGAGTTCATCCAGCCGCTTGGCGAGGCCTCGCCAATCGCGAAATTTCTCGAACGCAACGCCGATGGCGGCATCCATCATATCTGCTATGAGGTCTCCGACATCATTGCGTCGCGGGATACCCTGATCAGGGAAGGCGCCCGGGTGCTGGGCGACGGCGAGCCGAAGATCGGCGCGCATGGCAAGCCGGTGTTGTTTCTCCACCCGAAGGATTTTTCCGGCGCGTTGGTCGAGATCGAACAAGCCTAGTGCCGCCGATCTGAAGTCCCTGACTCACGCGGCAAAGCCGTACAGGGGCTTCAGATCGAAAGCGGAACTAGAATCAAAGATTTGCTAGTGCCCTTTGCTTTCCGAAGTTCGCACAAGAGGTTGCCGCGATGTATCAAGCGAATGTCAAATCCAAAACCGTACTCGAATCATATCCTTGCTAGTGTCCCCGTGGGTTCTGACATTCGTAAACGAACGTGCCGCAACATGATACGAATGCCAGAACCCCCGGGACACTAGCGCAAACAAGGCGGCGCGATGGTCTACACCCTCTCAACATGGTTTGCGATCTACTTCGTCATGTGGTGGCTCACGCTGTTCGTAACGTTGCCGTTCGGCGTTCGCAGCCAGTATGAGGAGGGCGTCGGCGCGCCCGGCACCGATCCCGGTGCGCCCGTCGCACATCTGTTAGGCCGCAAGATGATCTGGACCACGATCATCTCGGCAGCGATATTCGCCATATCGATGTACGCCTATGATGCCGGCTATCTTTCTGTCGATCGGCTATCAAGGCTGATGGGGCTGGATTTTTGAGCCGCAGGTGTTTCCGCGGCACGAGTGGAGTGGATTTGACGTTCGCGACCCGCTTGCTGCGAGTCCTTACTGAACGTCAAATCCGAAGCTTCACCCGTGTGGCGGTTCAGAAGTCCGTATCCCCGGTGCTGTGACTTTCGTCATGCGGACTGCTGAACCAAGCCACACGAGATCGATAATTTGCTAGTGGTGTTAGATGCCAGCATTCGCAAAAGTGCCTCCCGAGAAGGGAGGCGAATGTTAGGATCGGACCACCACTTGCGGGGAATGCGTTGGGGGGAAACGATGAGATTTCAGAGGACTGCAATTGGGCTCTTGGTGTTGCTCGCGATCGGCTTGGGCGTGGCCTATTACATTGACTGGCGCTTGGGCGTTCAGATCCGCACCATGAAGGCCTTTGTCGAAAGTTATGTCTTTGCCGAAGCCGTCGCAGCCTGCGAAAAGGTGCCGAGTTCGACGCCGTTCAAATGGAATGGCGCCAAGAGCGCTTCGATCGTAGGCCTCAACTCGGTCAAGCTCGACAAATACACGGTCATTGCGAGCTATACTTTGGTCGCCGACAGCGTCTTTTGCGACTACGATCCGATCAAGCGGAAGGCCGATATCGGCTCGAATTTTTTGGAGCGGGATTAGATTCCGCTTTCGGCGATGGCGTTTTCGATGTCGGAGATGAGCGCGCGCTACGCGCGCTCCTCGAAAAGGCCTATTCTACCGCCTTGGCCCGCAGCCGCTGCGCATAGACATTGATCACCAGCGCGGCGAGCAGGATGAGTCCACGAATCAATATCTTCAGAAAGCTGTCGATATTGACGTGGTCGAGCCCGTTATTCAGCACGCCCAGCACGAACAGGCCGATAATGGTGTTTCCAATGCCGCCTCGGCCGCCGAACAGGCTGGTGCCGCCCACCACGACGGCGGCGATCGAGTCGAGCAGGTAGGTGTCGAACTCGTTCTGCTGCGCGCTGCCGAAATGGGCAACCCCGAGCATGCCGCCGATGCCCGAGCAGACGGCTGAGATCACCATGACGCTGCCAAGGATCAGGTTGACGTTGAGACCTGAATATTCCGCCGCCTCGCGGTTTCCGCCGACCATGTAAACGTAGCGGCCGAAGCGTGTGTACGTGAGCACGAGATGACCGGCGAGCAGCATCAAGGCCGCAACAATCACGATCCAGGGAATTCCGCCTAGCGAGCCTGATCCGAGCGTCGAAATCAAAAGCGGGACCTTGTAGGCGATCTGGCCGCGCACCAGCAGCGCCGAGATGCCAGCCGCAATCTGCATCATGGCGAGCGTCATGATGAAGGAGGGGATGCCGATCAGGGTCAGCCCGAGCGCGTTGACAAGGCCGAGCAGGCCGCAAAGCAGCAGCGCAAGCAGAATAGCCACCCATCCCGGCAGCGGGACGTTGGCGATGTTCACATAGGATTCCTGCAGGGTGAAGTAGGCGACCGCAATGCCCGTGACATTGGCGATGCTGGCGATCGAGAGGTCGATCTCGGCGCAGAGGATGACGAAGGTCAGGCCAACGGCGATGATGCCGGTCACCGATACCTGGGTCAGGATGTTGCCGACATTGTCGATGGTGGCAAAGGACGGGCTCGCCACGGCGAAGAACGCGGACAAGAAGATCAGCGTCAGGAACGGCGCGATATTGCGCATCTGCGAACGCAGGAAGGTAGCGATGCCGCGGGGCTTTCGATCCGCCGAGACTGCTTCGGTACTCGCCATCGCGTCTCTCCGTCATGCCGCTTCCAAGAGGCGGTCCTTGCTCACTGCCTCGCCCGCGAATTCCCGCACCACCGCGCCGCGCTTCATCACCAGGATCCGATCGGCCAGCGACAACACCGTCTCGGGTTCAGATGACAGCACAATGATCGCGAGTCCCCTCTCGCGGAGGTCGCGCACAATGTTGATCACGTCGTTCTTGGCGCCGACATCCATGCCGCGGGTCGGCTCGCACAGCACAAGAAGCCGCGGCGGAAAGGTCAGCCATTTCGCCAGTGCCACCTTCTGTTGATTGCCGCCGGAGAGCAGGCCAAGGTCGAGGCCCACTACAGGCGGCCTGATCTGTAGTTGCTCGACCTGGCGCGCGGCGATCGCTCGCTCTCGCGTCGGCTTAAGGAGGAGGGCGGAGATTCGCTCGAGCATGCTGATCGAGATGTTCTTGTAGACGGGTTCCTGGTGGAACAACATGGCGCGCCGGCTTTCCGGCACCAGGGCAATGCCAGCGCGCCGGGCGGCGGCCGTGTTCGAAAAGGTCTTTTTGGCGCCATCGACTGCGAGCGTCCCGCGGTCCGGGTTCAATTTGCCGAACAGGATCCGCGACAGCTCGTGCTGACCGCAACCCATGAATCCATAGATTCCCAGCACCTCGCCGGAGCGTGCCTCGAACGAGACGTCCCGCAGGCTGCGGTTCAACGAGAGCTGGTCGACCTTCAGCACCACCGATCCTGCACTGGAGGGCGGCAGCATGAGATCGTCGGTATAGCTGTGTTCCAGCACTTTGCCGCCGCGGCCGATCATGGCTTCGATCAGCGCGCCCTTGGTCGTCGAGCGGGCTGGCATGTCAGCAACCTTCCGGCCATTGCGGAAGACCGTCACGGTGTCGGAGATGCGCACGATGTCCTCGATGAAATGCGAGATGAAGACAATGGCGCTGCCCTCGTCGCGAAGGCGCCGGAGCGTGGCGAACAGGCGCTCGACCTCAGGCGGCGACAGCGCTGACGTCGGTTCATCCAGGATGATGATGCGCGCGCCGGAAAAAAGGACGCGCGCAATCTCGATCAGTTGCTGCAATCCGATCGGCAGGTCGCCGAGCCGGGAGAACGGATCGACGTCAATGCCGAACCGCGCGAGTTGCTCGCCGGCTTCACGCGCCATCCGCCGCCATTGCACGAGGCCGATGGCGTTGGTCGGCTGGTTGCCGAGAAACACGTTCTCGGCAACGGTCAGATCAGGCGCCACGCTGAGCTCCTGATACACCATGGCGATGCCGGCTGCGTGTGCGTCGCGGGCCGAACGGAAGCGCCTCTCCTGCCCGTCCAGAAGCAAGCGGCCGGTAAACTCCGGATGCACACCGGCGATGATCTTCATCAGCGTGCTTTTGCCTGCGCCGTTCTCGCCGACGAGACCATGGATCTCGCCGGCAGAAAGTGCGAAGTCGACCCCGCGCAGCGCCTCGACGCCGCCGAAGGTCTTGCCGATCTCTTTTAGTTCGAGGAGGGGGAACGCGCCTTCCGGCATGGCGG
>Ga0209060_10004008_pt1 | contig 11873 bp, 9 predicted proteins | sample Coa_R1_8_FD_187155 | JGI IMG/M metagenome (GOLD analysis project Ga0209060, IMG submission 187155) | Surface soil microbial communities from Centralia Pennsylvania, which are recovering from an underground coalmine fire - Coalmine... | ecosystem: Environmental > Terrestrial > Soil > Unclassified...
CGATGAGCACGGAAACGTCAAGCCGGGCGCCGAGCTGTCTGTGCCACAAGTCATGCGCGTGGGAGAGGAGCGCCTGCTTACCAAGCAACACCAGAAAAAGTGATTGCGTGAAAAGTGGGGAAAACTGGTGGGGAACTGGTGCGCCCGGAGAGATTCGAACTTGAGCCGTTTAGCAGGCGTGAGCGAAGCGGGAGCCTGCTGGCGAAATCCTGAACCGAAGGGAAGGATCTCAGCCGCTAAAGACTTTCGGAAGGAACTGGTGCGCCCGGAGAGATTCGAACTCCCGACCTGTTGCTCCGGAGGCAACCGCTCTATCCAGCTGAGCTACGGGCGCAGACCTTGGCTAGAAGATTATACGCGAGTGCATGCGGATTGGGTGCTGGCGGAGCGGTTGGAGTTTGGCTAGCGGTTGAGCTGCTTCGGGCAGACGTCGACAGGAGTCTCGGATTGTTGGGACGTCCCGTAAACGCATTTGAACCAGTCCTATCTGCGTGCGGGAACGCATAAGGTGATGACATCAAAGTGGACTTTTCGGCAGCATCGGTACTGCACGCTGTCGTAGGGTCCCTCGCACCGGCTGCGCCGCTGCTCAGGATGACAACTTTTAAATACACTCCCGTGCTTGGCCGCGATCTGGAAAGGGTCGGCTGTAGCTTTTGTAATCACACCCTGATGTGATTCTAATCGTCGTTTCCGTCGTCAGCGAAGGCTAGCCTAAGGGGTTTTGTGTGGGATGCCCCTAATGCAGGACATCGTTCGACGACTCTGGCCTGAGATTGAGTGGATCGCGAATCTCCAATTGCGCCAACAAGTTCTCGAGACCTGGGTCCGAGCGCTGGAGCGCAGTCCGCTCAAGGCTGAAGATCTGAACCGGATTCCCTTCACGTTGCTGATTCCCAACTGCCCCATCAGCTTCATGGAACACAAGCGGTGCGTCGTCCACATTGCCAGAGAAAGCGCAATCGCGATGCAGCAGTTTATGGGCCGAGCCTTGCCCATTGATATGGACACGGTGATCGCGGGGGCGATTCTCGCGGATGTAGGCAAACTCCTGGAGTATGAACTCGGTCCGGACGGCAAAAGCCGCCAGAGCGAGCGGGGAGAGGCGCTGCGGCACCCGTTTACGGGAGTTGCGTTGGCGATGGAGTGTGGGGTTCCTGATGCTGTCTGCCACATCATCGCCGCCCACGCTGCTGAAGGGGATATGGTTAGGAGGAGTACTGAGGCGTTTATCGTGCATCACGCCGATTTCATGGCCTTCTTGCCCTTCAAAAACCCAAAGAACGTCAAAGTGAAGTCGTAAGGAGAAGAACTTGTCTTCGCCAAATCCGATTTCTGCGAAAGAGACCGTTACCGCCAGGATGTCGCGCTGGGCTGCCAGCCTGCGCTTTGACGACATTGCGCCCGAAGCTGTCTACCAGGCGAAGCGATTCCTTCTCGACTCCTTTGGATGTGCTCTGGGTGGTTATCAACAGCACGACGTAGCCCTCGCGCTTTCGGTGCTGGACGAAGTGGCGGGCCCGGGTGCAGCTACGCTGATCGGTAGCGGGCAGCAAATGGATCCCGTTTCAGCTTCATTCGCCAATGCATTGATGATCCGGTGTATGGATTACAACGACATCTATTGGAAGCAGGATCCGTCGCATCCATCGGATATTTTCCCGGCAGCAATTGCTTGCTGCGAGCGTGCCGGCAGCGGGGGCAAAGAACTCATTGTCGGGCTCGTGCTCGGCCACGAGTTCGCGATGCGGCTCTGCGAAGCGGCTTTTCCCGGCATTCGCGAGCGCGGATGGCACCATGCCACACTCACCGCATTCGTTTCTCCGATCGTCGCCGGTCGGGCGTTGCATCTCTCCTGGGAGCAAATCCAGCACGCTATCGGCATCTCCGCCAGTCATTCCTGCACGCTTGGTGCGGTTACCGCCAGCAACTTGACCATGATGAAAAATACGGTAGATCCCTTGGCGACCCAGGCGGGAGTGCTTGCGGCGCTGCTGGCAGAGAAGGGCTACACCGGGCCGGAGCATGTAATCGATGGGAAAGAGGGGCTGACACATGTTTTCCGCCCGGACTGGAAGCTGGGCGTGCTGACTGAAGGGTTGGGCGATTCCTGGCGGATCACTCAGTGTGGCATGAAGGCTTTCCCGACCGAGGCTTTAACCCACACGCCGATCTCTGCCGTTCTGGATTTGGTGAAGGCGAACGACTTGCATCCCGAGCAAATCCAGACAATTCAGATCCGATCGCTGGCCCGTGCCGCCGATATTCTTTCCGACCCAAGCAAGTACGATCCGCGTACGAAAGAAACTGCTGATCATTCTTTGCCGTATGTGATTGCCGCGGCGGTGGTTGATCGCCAAGTCACTCCAGCGCAGTTCACCATGGAAAAAATCATGGATTCGAACATCCGTGCTCAGCTCAACAAAATTGAAGTCGTGGCAGATCCCGAGATTGAAAAAGTATTTCCTGCATTACAGAGGGCTATCGTGCATATCGATACAACTGATGGACGTTCTTTCGAGAAGCAGCTTGACTACCCGAAGGGTGACCCGCGCAACCCGCTGACGGATGCGGAACTGGAGGAGAAATTCGATGCACTCGCCGAAGGAGTGCTCACCAAAGCCGCGCAGCAAAAGGTCAAGGACGCGGTCTGGAGCCTGGAGCGCGTCGGATCCGTTACCGAACTCATGGCACTGATGAAGGCGGATATGCGCGAAACAAACGCACCACGAGCGGGAAGGAAAAGCAAACCGAAACGATCAAAGGCTCAAAAATCCATGCTCGCCTAGCTGTCTCTCTTGCTTTAACTTGCGAGCCGAGGAGTCGTTGTCATGTCCCAGACCATCGTAGAGAAGATCGCGCAAGCTCATCTGGCGGAAGGTCCAACCCGCCCGCTTCGCTGCGGAGACTTCGTTTCCATCCGGCCGAGGCATGTCATGACGCACGACAATACTTCGGCTGTGATGAGCAAGTTCAAAGCCATCGGAGCCCCAAAGATCTTTGATCCACGTCAGCTCGTTTTCGCGCTCGACCATGACATCCAGAATCAGGATGCGGCGAACCTCAAGAAATATCGGGCGATTGAATCGTTCGCGGCTGAGCACGGAATCGACTTCTATTCGGCCGGTTCCGGCATTGGTCACCAACTCATGGTTGAGCGCGGATATTTGGTGCCCGGTTCATTCGTGGTGGCTTCAGACTCGCACTCGAATATGTATGGGGCTCTCTCGGCTGTAGGAACTCCGATTGTTCGTACTGATGCCGCCGCCGTTTGGGCCACTGGCGAATTCTGGTGGCAGATTCCCCGCACTGTTCAAGTTGTGCTCGAAGGTAAGCTGCGGGAAGGCGTGAGTGGCAAGGACGTGATCATTGCACTCTGCGGACTCTACAACCATGACGAGGTGCTGAACGCAGCCTTGGAGTTCTCCGGGCCTGGTGTGAGTAGTTTGCCGATGAGTGCGCGCTTCTCCATCGCGAATATGAGCACGGAATGGGGAGCGTTAGTGGCGTGGTTCCCCATGGACGAGATCACAATCTCCTACATGCGGGACATGCTTCTTCGCCTCAGGCAACATGGAGTTGATCGCATAACGGAGTCGGACATCAAGTTCTGGGCGACGAGTCCTCCTCAACCAGATCCCGGCGCACAATATGCGGCCCGTATCGTCCTGGACCTTGGCCAAGTCTCGCCGCACATCTCCGGGCCAGACACAGTTCAGACCATGCAATCCCTTTCCGCGATGAGCGTGCAAAAAGTTGCTGTGCAGAAGGCTTACTTGCTGTCGTGTGTCAACGGACGCGCAGACGACTTGGCGGCAGCAGCATCGGTTCTTCGCAATCGCAAGATCGCTGCGGGAGTAAAGATGTACGTTGGCGCGGCGAGTGCGTGGGTTCAGCAGGAATCGGAAAGGCGAGGTGACTGGCAGACGATCCTCGAGGCTGGTGCCATTCCACTGCCCGCTGGGTGCGGTTCATGTATTGGTCTGGGTACTGGCCTTCTTGAGAAAGGCGAGGTCGGCATCTCTGCAACGAATCGTAATTTCAAGGGCCGGATGGGATCACGCGACGCCCACTGCTACCTGGCGAGCCCGGAGGTGGTAGCGGCGTCGGCGATTTCTGGCTACATCAGTGGACCACAATCTTTCCCCGATTCAGCGATTGACCGCAAGTACGAAGAATTCGACACCTCTCCGCAGGATAACGAAAAGGCCAGAATCCTTCCCGGATTTCCGGAGCGAGTCATCGGCCGGCTGGTCTTCGTTCCTCAGGACAACCTGAATACGGACGCTATCTACGGCAAGGACTACACGTATCGCGATGACATGACCCCGGAAATGATGGCGCGGGTGATCATGGAAAACTACGACCCGCAGTTGGCCCAGCGAACTCGTGCCGGCGATCTGCTTGTGGGCGGATTCAATTTCGGCACTGGCTCAAGTCGTGAACAGGCGGTCACTTCTCTGAAGGCCGAGGGCATTGCGTTGCTCATTGCGGCAAGCTTCTCGCAAACCTATCTGCGGAACGCCTACAACAACGGCTTTTTGTGCATCGAATTGCCGGCTCTGGTGAAGGAGTTGCGGGAGCAGTTCAGTGAAGAGCTTAAGCAAAACGAAAAAACCATCATCCCAGGTTGGGAACTAAAGGTCGATTTTGTTGCAGGCACCGTTGCTTGGCTTGGAAAGACTTTCTCATTTCCAGTGCTGGGAACCGTCCCTCAGTCGTTGGTCATTGCAGGCGGCGCCGAAAACGTAGTGGCCGAGAAACTTGGACTCCGCCATCAACAACAGGATCCTGTTGTCGTCTCAGGAGATTGAATATAACAAAGCACACCGTCGTTACCATGCCGGGAGATGGAATTGGCAACCAGGTTCTCCCAGAAGCTGTAAGGGTTCTCAAAGCGGTCGATTTCGATGCCGAGTACATTCACGCCGACATCGGATCGGATTGCTGGTGCCGAGAAGGTAACGCTTTGCCTCCCCGCACGGTGGAGCTCCTGGCGAAGCACAGGCTTGGACTGTTCGGCGCGATTACCTCCAAGCCCAAGAAGGAAGCGGAAAGGGAACTGAAACCTGAGCTCCGCGGGAAGGGTTATTCCTACTTCAGCCCGATCGTCACTCTGCGTCAGAAGTTCAATCTGGACACTTGCGTCCGTCCTTGTATTTCGTTCCCCGGTAATCCCCTCAACTTTATTCGAAGGAAACCGGACGGAGGCGTTGATGAGCCTCATGTCGACGTGGTAGTTTTCCGGCAAAACACAGAAGGCTTGTACGCCGGGGTCGAATGGACGAATCCTCCGGAGCAGGTTCGCTCTGCCTTGGCGACTCACGCGAAATTCAAGCCGTTTGTGGACATTCCCGGGCCCGACCTGGCCATCTCGGTTCGCATCATCACTCGCAAAGCCGCACACAAAATCTGCCGGGCCGCCTTCGAATGGGCGAAGAAATATGGCTACAGATCTGTGACGATTTGCGAGAAACCGAACGTGCTGCGCGAAACCTCAGGAATGATGGAAGACGCAGCGAAGGCTGTGTCGAAAGAGTTTCCGCAGATTGCTTTGCGTTCCACCAACATCGATGCCCAGACGATGTGGCTCACTAAGGACCCGGAGAACTATGGCGTCGTGGTGGCGTCCAACCTGTTCGGCGACGTGATTTCTGATGCGTTCGCAGGCTTGGTCGGAGGCCTCGGTTTCGCCGCCTCCGCAAACATTGGGGACGACGTCGCTATCTTCGAACCGACCCATGGATCGGCGCCTAAGTATGCCGAGCTCGATCCTCCAATTGTGAATCCCATCGCGATGTTTCTTTCCGCGGTCATGATGCTCGAACATGTGGGCGAGACTGGCAAAGCGCGACTCATTCGTGAAGCCATTGCCGCGGTTGTGAAGGAAGGAAAAGTCCGCACCTACGACATGATGCGGATTCCCGGCGGTGCGAAAGCAGTCAGTCAGGGCGCGGCCACCACGAGTCAGATGACGGACGCGGTGCTCGAGAAACTTGGAAGACAATCACGCACCATAGTGCAACCGGAATTGGCGGACATGGCGAGGTGATCTCATGGCAGTCGCAACTGACACTCGCATTGGAGAAGCCGGACACTCTGGGCCAGACGTTCGTTCGGACTTGAATGTGCGTATCGAGCCGCGTGATCACGGGGGCATTGAAGTTGAGCTTCAATCGCGTGTCGAACCGTACTACGGCGAATCAATCAGACGGCAGGCCGAAGAAGTTCTGGAAGCGCTCAACGTGCGACGCGCTAAGCTGGAGATTCATGATGGAGGAGCGTTGCCTTATGTCATCTCCGCTCGCATCGAGGCCGCTGCGCGATGCGTCGGTTTGGGCGAAGGAACACGCGTCCTCCCGCTTCAGGTCACGTTGCCCGCACCATCGGCGCGCGATCGTTTGAGACGTTCCCGCCTCTATCTTCCGGGCGGTGAACCGAAATATTTCATCAATGCGGGGCTGCATGGCCCAGACGCGATCATCCTCGATCTGGAAGATTCGGTACATTCGAACGAAAAAGATGCGGCCCGCCTGTTAGTGCGCAACGCCCTGCGCGCAGTGGACTTCCTGCACTGCGAGCGCATGGTGCGGATCAACCAACTTCCGCTTGGACTCAAAGACCTGGAAGAAATCGTACCCGAATCACCCGATCTAATCCTGATCCCGAAAGTCGAAACTCGGGACCACGTGATTTCGGTCGACCGTCGGATTGAACAGATCAAGGCAGATTACGGCATTGCGCGTCCCATCTGGTTGATGCCGATTCTCGAATCCGCGCTCGGAATTGAGAACGCCTTCGCGATTGCCACCTCCAGCGCGCAGATTGTCGCTCTGACCATCGGCCTCGAGGACTACACGGCCGACCTGGGAGTGGCTAAGACTTCGTCTGGCGCAGAATCTCTCTATGCCCGCCAACGAGTGGTAAACGCGGCACACGCAGCGGGACTTCAGGCGATTGATTCTGTATTCGGAGATGTTGCCGATCTCAACGGCCTGCGCACGTGGGCGCTTAACTCCCGGGCATTAGGTTTTGAAGGGATGGGATGCGTTCACCCGGTGCAGATTGGGGTGATCCACGAAGCCTTTGCGCCGACGACGGCAGAAATCGAGAAAGCCAGGCGCATCGTGACGGCATTTGAAGATGCGAAGTCAAGAGGCTTGGGAGTGGTAAGCCTGGGTTCGAAGATGATTGATCCGCCTGTGGTAGAACGTGCGCAGAAATTGATGACGCGGGCGCAGAGCATGGGATTGGTTGTCGATGGCCCACTCCAGACGGAGAAACACTGATGGCAGTCCTTGAAAAAATCGCTCTGGCTACAAATGCGGCGGGGCGAAGCGTTCCGGAAGTCGTGAACGGACGAACTCAAACTGCCTACATGGGAGTCGGTAAGTATCGCCCGGTGGATGGAAAAGCGTCTCCGCCGATTCGCACGGCGGCCGATTATCCGGGGGATGGCAACAAGTGCGTTGCCGATCTTGAAACTGCGCTGCGCAAGTGTGGCTTACGCGACGGTATGGTCATTTCTTCGCATCATCATCTGCGCGATGGCGATCGCGTCGCACTGATGGCTTTGGAGGCGGCTGCTCGAATTGGCGTCAGAGACCTGACTTGGTTTCCAAGCGCGTCGTTTCCTTCCCAGAAGGCCGCAATCGAACTAATGGAATCAGGGGTGATCGATCACATCGAAGGCAGCATGAACGGTCCCCTGGGAGATTACTGCACACAAGGAAAGATGCGCGGCATGGGCGTCCTGCGATCGCACGGCGGACGATGGCAGGCGATTCAGGATGGCGAGGTTCATATCGACATCGCAGTCATTGCCGCACCGACAGCTGATTTCTTCGGCAATTGCGATGGTTCGCATGGCAAGTCGGCGTGCGGGTCGCTCGGATTTGCACTGGCCGATTCGATTTATGCCGACCATGTCATCGTGGTGACGGACAATCTCGTTCCATTCCCGTGTGTTCCTTCGCAGATTCAAGGGAACAACGTTGATTATGTGGTGCAGGTCGAGTCAATTGGCGACCCATCAAAAATCGTTTCTGGCACAACGCAGATCACGCGCTCGCCCGACCGCCTGCGCATTACCGAGTTCATCGCGCAATTTCTTCGCGATGCCGGCATCATGCGCGATGGCTTTTCATTCCAGGCGGGCGCGGGCGGAATTGCGTTAGCCTTTGTAAGCTATTTGAAGCAGATGATGAAGCAGGCGGGCGTGAAGGCGCGCTTCGTTCGCGGAGGGTCTACCAAATTTCTGGTCGAAATGCTGGAAGAAGGCCTGACGGACTACATCCTGGACGGGCAGACCTTCGATCTCGATGGCGTTCGTTCGATCGCAAGCAACCCACGACATATAGCAACTTCGCCATTCACTTCTTACAACTATCATGGCAAAGGAAACTTCGCATCGATGGTCGATGCGGTAGTGCTGGGGGCGACTGAAGTCGACGCGAATTTCAACGCCAACGTCGTCACTCATTCCGATGGACGCCTTCTTCACGGAATTGGCGGGTGGCAGAATTGCCTGGAGTCCGGTTGTACGATCCTCGCAGTGCCTTCATTTCGTGACCGCATCCCGGTAATTGTGGATGAAGTCACAACTCTATGCGGGCCGGGCGAGTTGATCGATGTGGTCGCCACCGAGCGCGGCATCGCGATTAATCCCAGACGACAAGATCTGATCGAGGCGGTCAAGGGCTCAAAATTGCCAATTCGTCCGTTGGAAGAAATCAAAGAAGAAGTAGAGCGCATCTGTGGCGGCAAACCGCAACGACGTCGGCACCGCGATCGACCAGTCGCGATCGTGAAGTGGGTAGACGGAACCGTGCTCGATACCGTGTGGCAGACACCAACCTGATTGCCGTCTTCTGATCGGCTCTAGCCGGAATGGGAGTCTACACGAACTCCAGAACCTTCTCGGGGATTTTCTCTCGAGCCTGAGCGATCAAGCTTTCAAACTGTGCGCGATCAACGCACATGGCGTGTTGGCCGTATCGCGCCTCTTTGCCTGTTACATGCCAGTACGGCATCCAACAGAATTGCCTGGCGTCTCCGGTCCTTTCAATGATCACCAGGAATGGATAGAAGGTCACTTCCTGCGCTTCCTCTCCAAGCCATGAGTCCAGCTTCTCTGGAAGGAGCGCCGAAACAATCTTGAACTCCTCGTCACCACAGCCAAGCTGAAAGTCCGGGCTAAGATGTAACTCACGCGTTCCCCCACAGTCGGGACAGTCTTCCCGACTGATCTCCTGAAAGTGATATAGCGTGTCGAAAAGCTTCTGATGCGTCGAGTATTTCTTATGGCATGTAGTGCAAAAGAAATGAGCGGAAGGCATTGAGTGGACCTCCATCGGAAGAAGAAGAAGCCTTGGCCAAAAGCGACTGTGAATACCAAGACTGCCAACTCCTTATGTTGTACCGCTGGGAATGGAGTCTGCCGTGATGAAGATCACACTCAAACAAGAGACACTCAACTTCTTTTCAGCGCAGCAATCGAGAACCGTTGGCGGCCTCTTCTGGAAGCGCGCATGTAGGTGTGAAAGGTCTCGGTCGCACTTATTAGGATGGAGTTCCCCCTGGTCCTGGGCGCCCCGCGACATAGGCTCGCATGCAGCAGGTAATATCCAGATCCGATTCAGGGCGCACGCGGGGTTAGCTGCAGTCTACAGGGCGCAGCAGCAGCAATTTTGGAGTGCTCAGTGGCCAACGGCCAGTTGTCAGCGGCCAGTCGTCTCCGACGAACGCGCTGGTCCCGAATACTGACTATCGATCTCTGACCACGGTTTCGTTACCAGCGGGCCCGCTCGCGGCCAGCGCGATTCCCGCGGTCGCCACGATCACCTCGATCACGGCCACCGCCGAAGCCACCGCCACTGCTGCGCTCGGCCTTGGGCCGCGCTTCATTGACGTTGATGGTGCGTCCGCCGAGTTGTGAGCCATTCAACCCCGCGATTGCTTTCTCTCCATCTTCGTTACTGGTCATCTCGACGAAACCGAAGCCTCGGGAGCGCCCGGTGTCGCGGTCGGTCATGATGCTGACGCGGTCCACTTGTCCGTAGCCTTCAAATATCTGCCGCAGTTCGTCTTCGTTGGTATTGAAGCTGAGGTTTCCCACAAAGATATTCTTCACGCGTCGTCCTCTGCATTGAGCTGTCGGAAGTGCAAGCTCGGCTCGAGGACTGCAGGTCGGGAGGGCCTTCCTGAAAATCTTGATCGGAGCTGGCGAACAGTCAGATGCGCGGGAAGTATAGCAGAGATTGCCCCGGCTGCTTGTCAATTCGCTTTAACAGAGACGGATCGGGCGCTAGTGTGCCGGACGGACGGGTTGTCGGTTAAGACTAATCCCCGTCAGTCCCTTGTGGATGGCCTCAAGAAGGGTTGATTTGCCATCGTCCTGGCCCAAATCCCAGAACATGATTCCGCCCAACTGTTTCTGGACTACATATTTCGCCTTTGCGGCGATTGAGTCGGCGTCTTCGTAGCTAATCATGATCTTCGTGCGTTTGTTGTACAGCCACGGTACCTTTGCCTGATCGTCCCAATATCGGCGGTAGCCGGGAAGAAAAACCTGCTCAATCTCGCGGTAGCTCAAAGTGCCATCCTCTCCGGGCATCCCCACGAAGGGCTGAAAAAGCCCGTTGTCTTCATCAGGGACATTGGCCCACACGTGCCCATAGAACGGCAGCCCCAACACAATCTTTGTCGGTGGCACGCCGTGATCCAAATACCATTGCACGGCGGCGTCGGAGTTCGCGAACTTAATCGCGTCTGCGTTCAGGGCCGCAGCCGTCGGCCATCCAAACAGCCCGCTGTGATGGGAAGTGCGCCCCGGTTGCATTTCGTTGAAGTCGTATCCCATCAGGTTGAACCAGTCCAGAACGCCAGCCATCTCTTCCAGAGACAAGTCGCTCAAATGATTGTGGTAACCACTAGAGGCGATAGTAAGCAGCAGATGCGGTTCATGCTTCAATGAATCCAGGTCACTGCGCAACTGCCTGAGGAGAAGAACGAAACTCTCTTTGTCGGTCTTGCGCTTATGGTCAGTCGGTTTCCCGCCGGTAACTGGGTACTCCCAATCGATGTCTAGTCCATCGAGACCATACTGTTTCACAATTGCTAAACAGGAAGCGGAAAAGCGGCTTCGTGCCAAAGACGTAGCCGCGACGTCAGAAAAATATCGTGAACCGCTCCATCCGCCCACAGACAGAAGCACCAAGAGACGAGGATTCTGTGTCCTTAGCGCCTTCAGAGACTGCAAGTTGGGTACGTCAAGCTCAGGGTGTGCCAGCACGCATTCGCCCTGTGCGCTCGGCACTGCGTGTGAATAGATCAGGTGCGTGAGTTCTTGGACGGGCACGCTGGAGAACTGATAGTCGGGGCGTCCCTTTCCGTAGTAATAGCCAATGATCTTCTTGGGCGTCTGCGCCTGCGTCGTGGGTAACACACAACAGATGGTCGCGACGCGAACCAAAAAGCGCCCACATGCATGCAGGCTCATGCGGCCGATTGGGGGCTTCAACACTCGTCGACCGTCCAGTAGCCTTCTGAATGGAATCCCATCTGAAGCAGCCGGTTCTTGGGATCATGCCGCTTACCGCAGCCCGGACAAATAAGGTAGCGGCTCCACGCCGTACCTTGACGATCGTAGTCTTCGGCGACTGCGAAGGTCGTGCCACAGCTGCAAGGGACGAGAAACATTCGCAGGGGCGGCTTGGATTTTGTCGACGGGACTGATTTAGCGCGGCGTTTCATTGGTAGCCAGTGCTTAACACAGCTATTGTTTCACGTCAGGGCTTGTATGTTCGCGCGGATGATAGAAGAAAATGATGGTCCCGTTGGAACCTACATAGAGTGCTATCGTCAAGGTAAGA
>Ga0209060_10004013_pt1 | contig 11862 bp, 7 predicted proteins | sample Coa_R1_8_FD_187155 | JGI IMG/M metagenome (GOLD analysis project Ga0209060, IMG submission 187155) | Surface soil microbial communities from Centralia Pennsylvania, which are recovering from an underground coalmine fire - Coalmine... | ecosystem: Environmental > Terrestrial > Soil > Unclassified...
CTCCGTGTGGAGCCGCGTTTGGAAACGCCGGTACTCGGCCTGGGCGCCCGCGAGGTCGCCGCATTCTGCGAGGGCGACGAGCAGCTTGCGAAGGGTCGACTCCCGGAACGGTTCAGCCTCCACGGCGCGGCGCAGCAGGGTGATCGCCTCCCGCGGCTCAGAACTGCTAGCGAGCTTTTCGAGCGTTCGAACGTACAGCTCCCGAAGCTCCGTGCGGTCGCGAGCCAGCCACTCGTCCTGCAGGCCCGGTACGAGCGAACCCCGGTAGTGGTCAATGGCAGTTCTAGGATCGGAGTGCGCCAGCCGTCGAAATTCGAAAACGTCGACGACCGCCGAAGACGGGTCGAAGCCCAGCGTGCTGTGGTCGCCGCCCGCTAGGCATGCAGAAACGTCGGGAGCAGCTCGACGGATTCGTGCTAGAAGCTGACGCAGGTTGAACCTTGCCGTCTCTCGCTCAACCCCGGGCCAAAGGTGTACGGCAAGCTCGTCCCGAAGGAACCGGTGCCCGGGGTTGAGCGCCAGCTTCGCCACAAGGATTCGCCCCTTGCGGGACGTGGGTGACGGCAGCTCGACGCCGTCACGGATCAGCGAGAACTCCCCCAGTAAACGGAGCTCCAACGGATGAGCGCTCATCTCCGGTCCCGAGTTACCTGATTTGACCCTCGGGCGGCTAGGATTACCGGGTTACGTGCGCGCGTATTAGGCTGGAGCTCGCCGAACCCGACCATTCAATAGGGGGCAAAGTTCGTCTTTGGGCGGACTCGGTCGACGGCGATGAACCAACGAATCCTGCTGGTGGACGACGAGGCGAACGTGCTCAGCGCGATAACCCGCCAGCTTGGCGATGCCTACGATCTCACCACCGCGCTGGGCGGGTCCGAGGGGATCGCAGCCCTCGAGGCCGGACCCGAGTTTGCAGTGGTGGTCGCCGACATGCGGATGCCGGGGATGGATGGCGTCCAGTTCCTCGGCCGGGTTCAAGAGCTCTCACCCCGTTCGATTCGGATGATGCTCACCGGTAACGCCGACCACGTGACGGCGGTAAAGGCGGTGAACGAAGGGAACGTCTTTCGCTTCCTGAACAAGCCCGCCGATAAGCCCGGCCTGGTCCGCGCGATCGACGACTGCTTGGCCCAGTTCGCCCTGGTTCAAGCCGAGAAGGAGTTGCTGGAGAAGACCCTCAGTGGCAGCATCAAGGTGCTCGTCGAGATCCTCGCTATCGTAAATCCGACGCTGTTTGGTAAGGCGCAAACCTTGAAGATGAACGCCGCCAAACTGGCCGCCGCCCTCAGCATGCCCGACCTTTGGCAGATCGAATTGGCGGCGATGATGTGCCAGATTGGCTCGGTTGCGGTGCTTGCCGAAGCGCCCATCAAGAAAGATCGCCTTGCTCGCGTGGCCGCCGGCCACAGCCCGACAAACCCTCGCCTTCCCGTGTACCTTGAGGCATCCGAAAAGATCCCTCTTATCGGCCACTCCCTGATCAGCAAGATTCCGCGTCTCGAAACGATTGCCGAGACGATCCTCTACCAAGACCAGCACTTTGACGGCTCCGGCTTTCCGGGCGACGGCCGCTCGGGTCGCTTGCTGCCGCTCGGCTCGCGGATCCTGAAGGTGTTACGCGACCTCGACACCCTCATCGAAGAGGGAATGTCGCAAAGCAGCGCGCTCAACGTGATGCGCACCCGCGACGGCTGGTACGACCCTATCGTGCTGCAGCTTGCCGTCGACTTCTTCGATGGCAAGAGCCATCTCCGCGTCGGCGTGCCGGTCGTGGTGAGGCAATTGATTGCCGGCGATAACCTCTCTTCCGACCTCACGACCATCGATGGCGTGCTCCTGGTAAGCGCCGGGCAGGTGTTGTCGGACGTCGGTCTGCAGCGCTTGGAAACCTATATCGGCATGAATCTTCTCAACCCGGAAGAGATCGTGTACATCGTCGAGCGCACCGCTCAAGCGGCGTAGGCTTCTGGGCACCACTTCACCCATCCGGGGTAAGGATTGACCCATGAACGTAAAGCTGTTGAAAGAACTGACCGAAGCCCACGGCGTGACCGGGCAGGAAGACGCGATCCGGGAAATCGTGCGCCGGGAGCTCAAGAACGTCGGCGAACTCGAGGCCGACCGGCTGGGCAACCTCACGTGCCTGAAACGCGGAAAGGGCAAGAAGAAGCTTATGATCGCCGCCCACATGGACGAGATCGGCTTCGTCGTCAAGTACATCGAGGACGGCGGCTTCCTTCGGATTCATCCGCTGGGCGGCTGGAGCCCGCGCCAGATGAACTCGCAGCGGGTGATCGTGGGGACCAAGAAGGGTCCGCTTCGGGGGATCCTCACTTACGAATCGAAGCCGAAGCACATGATGACGGAGGCGGAGGAGAAGGAAGCCCAAAGGATCGAGCGCTTCTTCGTCGACGTAGGGCTCTCCGGTCAGGAGGCGAAGGCGTCGATCCGGCTCGGCGATCCCATCACGATGGATCGGGACCTGATCCGCCTCGGCAAGCACCTCACCTGCAAAACCATGGATGACCGCGTGGGCGTGTTTGTAATGATCGAAGCGCTAAAGGCGGCAAAGTCGAACGAGGTTGACGTGTACGCCGTCGCCACGGTGCAGGAGGAAATCGGCCTGCGCGGAGCCGCCGCGGCCGGCAGCGCCATCGCGCCCGACATCGTCGTAGCACTCGACATCACCATCGCCAACGACATCCCGGGAATGGCCGGCTCCGACCACGTGACCAAACTCGGTGACGGAACGGCGATCAAGTTCATGGATAGTAGCTTGATTTGTCATCCAAAGCTGTTCGACCACTTCCGGCGCCTCGCCGAGAAGCACAAGATCAAGCATCAGGTCGAGTTGCTGCCCCTAGGAGGGACCGACGCCGGCGGCGTGCAACGACTGCACGGCGGCATTCCTTCGTTCACGCTCTCAATCCCGACTCGCTATGTCCACACTGTGAACGAGACGGTCCACGAGGATGACGTCCAGGCAAGCATCGACCTCTTGGCCCGCTACATCGAGGAAGCCCACAAGGGCAACTACAGCTACTGAGCCCGCCTGGGAAGGTTGCGAAGATACTCCGCAACCTCCCTCCGTCCGCCGTGTTCGGCCCAGCCGAGGGGCGTACCGTCGAAGAGGATGTCCTTGATCGTTGGGTCTGCCCCCGCCTCAACCAGCGCACGGGCGGTTTCTAAGTCGCCCCGCAGGGCCGCTTGGTGGAGGGGCGTCGAATGCGAGTGACAGCCTATTGGATTGAATCCATTCGGATCGACGCCATTTGCAAGCAGGGCGCGAACCACCTCGATCCGACCGTGCTGTGCCGCATGCGCGAGCGCCCGGCGCTTGTCCAACTCGTTCGCGTGCTCGAGCAGTCGCTCTACGTCGGCGACCCGATTAAGAGCGGCCGCGGCCGGTAAGTCAACCCGCGCGCCGAGACGGATCAGGGCCGCTACCGCGTCGAACTCGCCATGGACGATCGCCGGGCTCATGCCGGAGTCCGGGCCGGCTCCAGCTACGACAAGGAGCTCGATCAGCGGAACTTGGACCCCGCACTCGCGCGGCACTCTTCCTGAAACCACGAGACCTAGCGTTTTCGTGATCGACGGGGCGTCCGCCCCGGCGCCGATGATCACCTTAGCTACGTGCACGATGTTTGCCGGAAGGGTGCCGTTGCGGATCGGATTCTCGGCCACGAACTCGAGGAGGCTCGGCTCCCCGAAGTATTCATTAACCTGGAAGAAGACGCGCCTCATCGCCAGCAATGAATTGCCGGCAAGCAGCCCCCGAAGATGCGTGACGTCGCCCGCGTCGATGAGCCGGACGGCCTGCTGGAACACCGGATCGGTAATCCGGTCGGTAAAGGACTCGTGGCGGTTTGGTGCGTTTGGCTCGGCGACCGCTGCCTTCAGCTTGGGCCAACTCGCAAACCCGTATTCGCGCGCAAGGGTGAGTTGGGCTTGGCTCAGCGGTAGGGCTCTACTGGCGATCTCTGTATCGCTGAACTCTCGAAACGCCGGATGAAACTCGCGGATGCGTTGAAGGGCCCTCGGATCGCGTGACCGGTGTCCATCCAGCAGTTCCTTCGCTTGGCGCTTGAGATGGACGAAATCGGGGCGGCCGGGCAGAGTCTTGAGTGGCATAACGAACTTCCTTGCAGCAAGCTGCGTTGCCCGAGGTCCGCTAGCGCGAGCAGAAAGTTGTCGTCGAATTAATGAAGGCAGGTTGGGAGACTTCTGTCTTTCCCGCGGACCGGAGGCGCCCCACGCGCCCGGTCCAACTATACACCCTGAATCTATTCCGACTTAGTATTTGCTCAGCGCCGGAACAGCGCCCGTCCGGCGATACTTCACGTGTTCGGAGGAGTAATGATGGACAGTTCGCCGCTTTGCCGATTGAGCCTGATCGTTTCCGCAGGAGTCGCCCTGATCGCGGCTGCCGGCTTCGCCCATCGAGCGCCGGGCGACGGGACGTATCAAGTTCAGAAAGTTGTCAAGGTCGGGGGCGATGGCGGCTTCGACTATGTCTATGCCGACTCGGCCGGCCGCAAGCTCTACGTGGCTCGCGGGGGCCAGGGCGCGCGGGTAGACGTCTTTGATCTGGACACCTTGGCCTCTGCGGGTCAGATCGCGAAGACCTCGGCACACGGGGCAGCCACGGACGCCAAGACCCATCACGGGTTCGCCTCGAGCAAGCCGGTGGCCATGTGGGACACCAAGACGCTCGAACCCGTGAAGACGATCGAAGTCGATGGCGGCCCCGATGGCATCCTCAACGACGACTTCAACCACCGAACCTATGTGTTCAGCCACCGAGCGCCGAACACAACCGTCATCGATGATGCGGACGGCACTGTGCTCGGCACGATCGACCTGGGCGGAGCGCCCGAGCAGGCGGCTTCGGACGGCAAGGGCCACATCTATGTCGACCTGGAGGACAAGGACTCGGTTGCGGTTGTGGACGCCAAGACCATGAAGGTGACGAACACCTACAGCCTGAACGGCAAGGGCGGCACGTGCGCCGGCCTCGCGTTGGATGCCCGGAACCATGTGCTCTTCGTCGCGTGCCGCAACCCTCAGGTCATGGTCATGCTCGATGCGAATGACGGCAAATACCTTGCCGATCTCCCGATCGGGCGCGGTACCGATGGGGCCGGCTTCAACCCGAGAACCGGGGAGGCGTTCAGTTCGCAGGGCGATGGCACGCTGACGATCATCAAGGAGACGAGCCCCACCACTTTCGAGGTCGAGCAGAACCTCAAAACGATGCCAGGCGCGAAGACGATGACGATCGACGCGAAGACGGGCCGAATCCTCCTGATCGCCGCCGAGTATGCCGCTCCCACCACCCCCGCCCCCGAGGGGCAGGGCAATCGCCCGCGCCGCGGACCCATGGTGCCTGGCTCCTTCTCGGTCATCGTTGTCGGAAAGTAGCCCCCGGGAACCGGATGTAGCCGCTCGAGCGCGAACCTCGGGTCGTCGTCCGCGACCCGGGACTTAGGGCCATGCACGGCTGCGGCAACTCCATAATCCAGGCAGAGTTGGCCCATGGTCCGCTCAAGGGAGAGAAACTAATGTGGACCAGACTTGCTGGGCTCGTCCTGCTCGCGGCCTCCTGTGCCGCTCCGGCCCAAATCCGGTTTTCGACATACGTGACTGGGCTTACCCAGCCGGTCGCGATGATCCAGGATCCGTCTCTGACGAACGTTCAGTACGTCGTCCAGAAGCAGGGTCTCATTCGTGTTGTTCAGGATGGGGCGCTCCTCCCGACACCCTTTCTCGACCTGAGCTCCATCGTAGTAACAGCCAACGAAGAGGGGCTCCTGGGCCTTGCGTTTCCGCCTGACTATGCTTCGTCGGGCTACGCCTATGTGTATTACACGGACCTCAGCCAAGCGATTCAGATCGCCCGGTACTCAAGATCGATTCTCAATCCGCTGGTGCTGGATCCGTCGAGCGCATACAAGATCCTGAATCAGCCGCACTCGGCCTATCAAAACCACAACGGCGGCACCCTCCGCTTCGGGCCTGACGGCTACCTTTATGCTGGATTGGGCGACGGCGGCTCGGAGGGCGATCCGGACCAAAACGGACAGAACCCCAACACCCTGCTCGCGAAGATCATTAGGATCGACCCGTCAAGCGACGATTTTCCGGATGATCCGAACCGCAACTACCACATACCTGCCGGCAATCCGTTCGTAAACGGTTTGCCGATTGTGGCGATGGGTGAGATCTGGGATTTTGGCGTGCGGAATCCGTGGAAGTGGAGCTTCGATTCTCCGGTCCTCGGTGGGACGGGGGCCCTGATCATTGCCGACGTCGGAGGCGACAAGTACGAGGAAGTTGACTTCGAGCAGCCCGGCACCGGGGGCTATAACTACGGCTGGCGGCTTCGGGAGGGCATGCACGACACCGGCTTTGGCGGCAACCAGGCGTATTCGCCGCTGACGGATCCAATTTTCGAATACGCCCACTTCGGAAGCTCCGGGAACGCGATCATGGGTGGCTACGTCTATCGCGGCGCTGCTCTGGGGACGTTCTTCATCGGCCGATACTTCTTTGCCGACGAGGTCACGGGAGACACGTGGTCGTTTCGCCTCAATCAGTCTGGTACTGGCAGCTACAGCGACGAACAAACACACTCGACCGAGCTGGGTTCGGCGGGTAACGTGTGCTCCATCGACACGGATGCAAGCGGCGAGCTTTACTTTGTCAGCATCAGCCGCGGCGCGATCTACAAGCTCGTTTCATCGGCGGTCTATCCTTCGGCCCTTACCGTGTTCCGGGGCGTGGTCGTTTCCGGTGGTCTCCCTCAGCTACTCCAGAGCGATGACGACCGTCTGGTCGTGAACAGTGGGCCGACATTGAACACGAGTGAGTCCCCAGTGATCCTGCAACTGGCATCGACCGCGCCGAACCCGACCGCCACGGCCCTTCGATTCTTCATCGAGTCCCAAGCGTCCACGCCAGGGCTGACCCAGGTGGTCGAGCTATGGGATTACAACGCGTCTGGCTGGGTGCAGGTCGATTCCCGCCCGGTCTCACCGCGGACCGACTCCCGAGTTTCCTTGATCGTCAGCAACCCCAACGCCTACATTCAAAGCGGCGCACGAGCTATGCGCGCGCAACTCCGCTACTATCAAAGTGGGCCCACATTGGCGTATCCATGGCAAGTTCGCGTGGATCAGGCAATATGGGGGTTCTATCCGTGACCCCGGATTCTGAATCTCTGCGCCGGCGCAGCCGTCCTACTTCTTCCGTTTAACCTGGAGCGTCGCCTTGAGGCCGTACACCGCGAGCTCGTTTGCGCACGGCAAATAGACTTTTCCGTTGGCTACCGTGGGGATCGCGAATTTGGTGTAGTTCCCGCCGTTGTCGACTCCGTTCTGGCTGTTGTAGAGCTCATGGAGCGTCGAGGCCGCGTACGCTCGAAGGACGGCGTTCGAGCCGACCTTGTCGATCGCCCAAACGATCGCCGTTGTCGCCTGATTCGCTCCGCTCAACGCTCCGTTGAACGAAATCGTCGGGGTTGGCAGATACGGCGCTCCGAACGTCGTTGAGCTGGTAGCAAACGGCGCGGTGTTCAACGTGCCCGAGGAGATGTCGTACCCAACGATTAAGTTGCCCCGGCCGAGAAAGACCGACCCGTTGTAATACGCAGGCGTGCACAGGTGCTCCTTCCCGTCGCTGAGGCTGAACTCCTGGTGGATGTTGTCGCTGCCGTTGTTGAAGCCTCCCATCGAGTTTGTCGTCGCGATGTAGACCTCGTTCGTCTTGTTCATCTCGATCAGCATCTGCCCGGAACCACTCTGCGATGGAATGAGAACCGGCCCACCCGAGCCGACGTCAAGGTCATCCTGCGCGAGCGTTGATTGGTTGAACGGCGTGAAGGAGTCGACGACGTTGAGCGAGCTGCCTGCAGGCTGGAGCTTCAGGATCGAGTCGCCGTAGTCCTTTCCGCCAGTGTTGGCATCGAAGTCGCCGTTACCTGTCGTCGCGTAGATGAACGTGCCATCCGAAGCCAGGCCCGCTCCGGCCATCCAAATGCTTCCGCCGGCGAAGTTGGTTCCCTTGATGTCGTCACACGTCGTGTAGATCGAGGGACTGTTGCTTAGGTTGGACTCGGTAAAGCCGAAGATCCAGCCTCGGTCAGGCGCCGGGTCGCCGAATTGGCCGCCTACGCCCACGTATACAACGCCGTTGAGCAGCAGCAGGCCGGGGCGCTGGTATGAGTTCTGGGGAAGAAACTGCACGGTGTTGATGGAGCCCGGGATATTGGCGCCGAACGACTTCGGTCCTCCCGCGACTTCCGCGCCGGTCGAGAGATCGAGTCCGTGGATCTGTAGGTCCGGCCCTTCACTCTGTACCTTCGCGACCACAAAGATCGTATTGGCGGCGATGTCGATAACGGGGGTGCTGAGGATCCCATCCAGTGGCTCGTTGCCGGCGTTTTCTTGGCCGAGGGGAACCGGGGAGCCGAGGCTCGTATGCCACAGAGGCGCGCCTCCGTTGTCTGCATCGAACGCATATACCGAGTCATTCAACGTGCAAACGTACACCACGTTGTGCGAAACGCCGCCGATCTTGACACCGGGCACATACAACGGTTGACCTTCTGTAGGTGCGTCGAGGGCGACGGTGAACAGCCGCCCAAAGGTTGCCGGTCCGACATTGCCCTGGGTCAGGAGCGACTCCTGGGCGTACTGGCCGGTTCGGGCATTGTCGTTGTGCCACGTTACGACAGCGGCTCCGGAACCGCCGGCAACGACCGTAATCTGCACGGGCACGCGAACCGCCATCGTGCCCTTCGTGAGAACCGCGATCACTTCGTACGAACCGGGAGACCACGAGCTCCAACTGAAGTTGACAGGAGTTGTCACCGGGTTGGCGCCCGAGATGGTTACCGGGCTGTTGGGGGCCGTAACTTGCACGGTGTTTGGCAGCGGCTGGAAGCCGGTGGGTGCGCCGGTCAGGTTTGTGTCGAAAGTGATCGTGACGGGCCCGGTAAAGCCGTTGATCGGCGTGATCGTGAGCGGCCCGTTCCCGGCGCCGGCGTTGCTTTGGAATACAGCCGGCGTGAAGGAGCCACTAACGGTAACGACGTTGAATGCGATGAGCTCCTGCTTGATGCGATTCGCAGCGTCCTTGCCTTGAAACTCCACGCCGGTACCCGGGAAGGGGTAATTGGCGGGAACGGTGAACCCAACCGTGAAGGGAGCGCCCGCCACGGTGGGATTGACCGAGGCTACGCTCGGGACGGCCGCGATATGATCTGGGCTCGCGGATGCGACGTCCGACAAGGCGACCGAACCGGTAAAGCCGTTAAGCGCGACAGCCAAAATGTTGATCGGGGCAACGACTTGTCCAGGCGTCAGGTTGCCAAGGTTGACGAGCACCGGAACGTTTCCGACCATCCGTTTGGCTCTCGGTACTGCCGGTGTGGGAGTCGCGATCGCGGCCTTCGCCGCCGGCTGCGCCCCCAAAACGAATTCCCAATCCGGCGAGTTTCCCGACGGGGAATAGGGGCGGCCGTTCCCACCGCAGCTTGCGAGCAAAATCGAAATGCCGACCAACCCGAAAATCTGTTTCGCACGCATCATTAGAATTTCACCGTGTAGCTGATCCCGATGCCGGGGTTGCCGCCTAGTGCCGGAGTGGCCGCCATCCCGGTGGTCCATCCGAGTTGATTCGTTATCCACACGGTAAAGGCGTCGCCGCGCAATAGGCCGGGCTTCCACTCCGCACCGAGTGAGAAAAGGCCAACGCGATTCGGCAGCCCCGTTGTGAGGCTGATCGAATTGTTCCCCTGCACGGGTGCGCCGGCGCTAGCCCGCAGCCTCACCGCGCCAACTCGATAGGAGCCGCTCACCCCGGCGATGTAGAGGGGTGAGACGGTTGCCGCGCCAAAGCTGTCGATGGAGAACTCGGCGTCGTCTCGCTTCAGGAGGTAATAGGAGGCTCGGTAGGTGAGGTCCGTTTCATTGCTGCGCGACGCGGTGTTCGGAATCGCCACGCCCAGGGCCAGGGAGAACGGATACTCCTTCGGGCGATAGCCCAGCAGCAACTCTACGTCCGAACCGCCGTGCGCGATCGTCGCGGCGGCGTTAGAAAAGGTGGTCCGCTTGGAAAAGCACCCGTTCAGGTTGAGCCAGAGGTCACCGCAGCCGCAGAGTGCGGTGCCGGCCGTCAGGTTGAGGTAGCTCAGCCTTTCGTTGTTACCGAACGCGCGCACGTCGGCGCCTGCCTGAATGTCATTTGCCTGAGCCGCGCCAGAAAGCACACACAGGGCTGCACCAACGCAACCTATCCGAACCGTAGAACCCAACACACCCTCCAATCGCAAATACAGCAGACGCAGTATAGCGATCAAAGGAACTCGGCGCTACGTCATCGTTTTGATGGACGTGGCGCCGAAGATCGTGCTGGCGCCGTGGCGCGATCGGTCAAGCAGCGATTCGGAAGGAGTTGGCTTCTTCCGGCCCGTCGCCGACCTCGAAAGAGGCGACAGATTCTCGCAGCTTGGTCGCGAGGGTGCTGAGCTCGGTTGCGGACGCCGCTACCTCTTCGGTCGAGGCGCTCATCTCTTCCGCTCCGGCGGCGGTCTCCTGGCTGATGGCCGCGACCTCCCCGATGAGGTTCGAGACGGACACGGTGTCGGCCGAGACGGCTGCCGTTAACTCCGCCGTCCGCTCGGTCGCCTTCCGGACGTCGTCCATCGCGCTCTCGAGGGCATCGGCCGCCGAGGCCACCTCGGTGAGCTGATCCGCGACCGATGTTGCCGAAGTCACGATCTCCTTGAGCGATGCACCAGCGGCCTGACTCTGCTCAGTGCCCTCGTCCACCCGCGCCTCGGCGGAACGGATGGCTTCGACTGTCGCGGAAACGGTCGTCCGTACGCTCTCGATGAGCGCACCGATTTCCTTCGTCGCCGCGCTCGACTGCTCTGCCAACTTGCGAACTTCGTCGGCGACGACGGCAAAGCCGCGGCCATACTCGCCGGCCCGGGCTGCCTCGATCGCCGCGTTCAGAGCGAGAAGGTTGGTTTGCTCCGCGATTGCCTGGATCGTGGAGACGATCTGCCCAATCTGTTGGCCCTTCTGGTCGAGGTCGTTCACCTGGGCAGCAGTCGAGGCGACTTGCTCGCGGATGGAGTCCATCGACTCGACGGTTTCGCGAACGGCGTCGCCGCCGGTTTGCGCCACCGAAGCCATTTGAGTGGCCGCAGAGGCGACCGAATCCACGGCGAGCTTTGCCGACTCAAGATTTTGGTTCGCCTTGGCGACGGACTTCGTCTGGGTCGAACTGCCCTCCTCGATCTGGCCGATGGCCTTACGGAACCGTTCCATCGCCGATGCCGTCTCCGTGGCGGCCTGGGCCAGCTTTTCGGAACCCTGCGCAATGTCGTTGGCGGATATGCCGCTTTGCTCCGTCGACTCGGCGAGGACCTTGCTCGACTCGGTTACCTGGTCTGCGTTCTCACGAACCACGCTCACGAGGTTGACCAGGGAGGTGCGGGCGGCGTCGTATGAATGGATCGAGGCCTTAACTTGGTCTTGGAGGGAGTTGAAGCTCTCGGCCATCTGTCCGAGCTCGTCTTTGCTCGGAACGTCCACCGGCCCGGCTTCGGCGCTTACCTCTACCGTCAGGTCCGCATTCTCGAGCGCCTGCATGGCGCTCGTCAAGCTCTTCATCTGATCATCGCGGAGCCGGGCAAGGCCGTCCAGGAGCTTCTTCGTGCTTCGCATGATGCCGCGCACCGTGTACGTGGCGACGACCGCGCCGCCGACGATGCAGAGCATCATCAGAATGACAATGAGGGCCGTAGCGGTGGCCCGGTTGTGCTCGCTCTGCAAGCGAAGGGCATTG
>Ga0209060_10004014_pt1 | contig 11858 bp, 12 predicted proteins | sample Coa_R1_8_FD_187155 | JGI IMG/M metagenome (GOLD analysis project Ga0209060, IMG submission 187155) | Surface soil microbial communities from Centralia Pennsylvania, which are recovering from an underground coalmine fire - Coalmine... | ecosystem: Environmental > Terrestrial > Soil >...
CGCGATCGGCAACGCGGTCTCCAACGGGTTCTGGTTCGTCGCCTCGGTGTGCGCCTCGACCTGGTTCCTCGCCATGATGGGGGTCGAGATGGGAGCCCTGGTCGTCTTCAAGTTCCGAGAGACCCGCCAGCTGGAGACCCGGATCCGCCTTCTCCTGATGCTCGGCTGCTACGCCGCGTTCGCGGTCTTCTATCCCAGCATCTACTTCGGTCTCCTGGACCCGACGGCCCCCCCCTCGATCCAGGTGCCAGTGCTCGGATGGAGCATGGGGATCGGCTCCGCGCCGATCGCGGTGGGCGTCTTCGGGGCCCTTCTTGCCACGTACGTGGTCACCGGGAGCCTGGCGGTGCTGTTCGGCCGGCGGGTCATCTGCTCGGTGTTCTGCACGGCCCCGCTGATGTACCAGGGCACCGCCATCGACGCGATGAAGTCGTTCAATCGGACGGGCCGGATCGGGCGGAAGTACCTCGGGAGCCGGTTCTCGACGGCCTACTCGGTGACGAATGGACTGACCATGGCATCCCTGGTGGTCGCCTCGTTCGCGTCGTACCTCGACCAGATCGGCCGGCTCCACTGGACCGTGGGCGGCGCCGACCCCACGGTGTTCCTGTTCGCGTTCTACTTTTCGGTGCTATGGTACGTGATGTTCGTCACGATCCCGTACACGGGCAACTACAACTGCGTCACGATGGGATGGTGCTACACCGGCACCATCGTCCAGGCGTTCCAGTCGGTGGGGTTCTTCAAGCTGAAGGTCCGGGACCGGGAGGTCTGCAAGGCGTGTACGACCCTCGACTGTGCGAAGGCGTGCCCGGTGGGGCTCGTCGACATGCCCGGCCACTTCCGGACCCGGGGAGAGTTCCGGTCCAGCAAGTGCTGCGGGGTCGGCGACTGCGTCGGGGCGTGCCCGTACGGCAACATGTACATCTCGGACGTCCGCCACTGGTTCCGCCGACGGCGGGGACTTCCGGAGGTGCCCCCGTTGGCGGACCACCTCCCGATGATCGGCCGCGCGAACGCCACCGGAGCACCCCCTCCGTCGGCGACGGCCGTGCTCCCCGCCGGCGGCCCGGCCGCGCCCTCGCGCGACCCCGGGGGGGCGTCTTGAAGCCCTTCCGGACCCTGTACGTTCCTGGATGACCGAGCCGGTCCACCTCTACTACGACGCAGGGTGCGGTCCCTGCACGTTCTTCGCGCTCACCTCGCGGGGGCTCGGGCGCGGGCGGATCGCGATCTTCCCCCTCGCGAGCCCCGGGGCCGACCGGGAGCTGGGCCGGCTCCCGACCGACGACCGGTTCGGAGCGTTCCACCTCGTCTACCGGGATCACATCCTCACGGGAGCCGCCGCGGTGGTCCCGCTGGTGGGCCTCGCCCTCGGCCGGCCGGCGGAGCGGGTGGCCCGCGGTGCGCCGCCGCTGCGGCGCGGCCTGGAGCGGACGTACCGCTGGTTCTGGAGGTACCGAAGGACCCGCGGGTGCGCCGCGGCCGCTCCCTAGAAGACGTCCCCGTCGCGTCGCAGGTCGTGGCCGGTCTCGAGGACCGATTTCAGGTTCATCAGGTAGTACGCCCACCCCGAGGCGGAGAGGGCGTACGTCGTGACCCACGCCGGTCCGGGACCGAACCCGGAGTGGACCATCCGGAGCACGCACCCCTTGCCCTTGGGCCGGAGCGTGAACCGCACCCGGGTCTCGCCGAGGGGCTTGCGGGGGGTTCCCTGGGGCCAGGTGAGGGCGAAGGAGCGGCCGGCCTTCACCTCGAGCACACGGCCCTCCAGGTGGAAGCCCCCGGGCCAGGTGAACCAGTAGGGCGTGCCGGCGCGAAGGGTGAGGGTGGCGCTCTCGAGCATCCAGCGGGTGAGCTCCAACGGCTGGGTGAGGGCGCGGAACACCTTCGCCGGCGGCGCGGCGATCTCGAACTGCTCCTGGATCCGTCGGTCCGGCATCGCACCGGCAGGCCGCCCCCGATAAAGCGCCGCCGGGGCCCTAGGTCCCGTACCGACGCTGCCGGCTCTGGAACGCGCGGATGGCCCGGAGGAAGTCCGCCTTCGTGAGACCCGGCCACATGACGTCGGCAAAGTACAGCTCGGCGTAGGCGGCCTGCCAGAGCAGGAAGTTGGAGATCCGCTCCTCGCCGCTGGTCCGGAAGATGAGATCGGGGTCCGGAAGGTCCGCGGTGTAGAGGTTCTTCGAGATCATCTTGGAATCGATCTCGTCCGGTCGCAGTCGGCCCGCGGCGACCTCCCGGGCGAGGTGGCGGACGGCCCGAAGGATCTCGTCCCGGCCCCCGTAAGCGATGGCGATGTTGTAGAAGTAGGAGTCGTAGGAGGCCGTGGCGGTCTCGGCCCGGTCGATGGCGGCCCGGACCCTCGGAGGGAGGAGGGCGAGGTTGCCGAACGCCCGGACCCGGATGTGGTGGCGGTGCACCCGCTCGTCCGTGGCGACGTTGTTGAACGCCCGCTCGAACAGGTCCATCAGCGCGGAGACCTCGTCGGCCGGCCGGTCCAGGTTCTCGGTGGAGAGGGCGTAGATCGTCAGGATGCGGATGCCGGTCTCGAGGCACCAGTCCAGCACCTCCTCGATCTTGTCCTTCCCCTTCTCATGGCCGTCGGCGACCAGGAGCCCGTGCTCCGCCGCGAACCGACGGTTCCCGTCGGTGATGATCCCCAGGTGGCGGGGGACGGGGGCCTCGCGGATCTTCTCCAGGAGACGGCGCTCGGTGACCTCCTTGAGGGCCCCGGCCACGGCGTGGGAGAGGTACGGGGAAGAGGCCGGGCGGGCCCGCTCCGGGGGATCGGCCACGGGGGCTCTAGGCCGGCGTGTCGATAAATCGTTCCCGTCGCCGGCCCGGGCGTTTATCATCGGGGAGGCGCTGGACCGGACCGCCTGATGCGGATCCTTCGGATCGACAGCTGGGACGGTCGCTCCGGCGGCGCCCAGGAGTACGTCCGGACCGTCTCCGATCGCCTCGCCCGGCTCGGGCACCCCCAACGCCTCCTCCAGGTCGTCTCCGAGCCCCGACCGGGGGCCCGGGAGGACGAGCGGGTCGTGGAGCTCCCGGCGCGCGGCCTCCGACGGCGGGCCGAGGACCTCGTGGCGGCGCCCGAGTTCGAGCGACGCCTCGCGGCGGAGCTCCGCGACTTCCGGCCGGACCTCATCCACCTCCACCACTTCGATGCCGTCTTCGGGCCTATGGCCCGGGGGCTCGAACGGGCGGGCGTACCCCTGGTGTTCACCGCCCACGACACCGAGCTGGTCTGCCCCATCTCGACGTTGCTGAGGCCCGGGAACGTGGTCTGCGACGGGGGGGTGCGGATGCGGTGCCTGTTCACGGGGTGCCACGTGGGGCTCGGGGGCCCGTACAACCTCTGGCAGGCGTCGGTGTTCGGCCGGCAGGTCCAGCCGAAGGTGCGGGCGTTCCTCTGCCCCAGCCTCCGGCTGACCCGATATCTGTACGACAACGGCTTCCGGCCGGCGATCCACCTCCCTCCGTTCGTGGAGCTCCCGCCCGACGTGCCGTCGGCGGCCTATCCCATGCCCCCGGCCGACCCTCCCACCGTCGGGTACCTCGGCCGCCTCGAGTCGTACAAGGGAGTGCAGGTCCTACTGGCCGCCCTCCGGGAGCTCGCCGGACGGTGGCCCGACGTCCGGCTCGACGTGGCCGGGGAGGGGCCGTACCGCCCCCGCCTGGAGCGCCTCGCCCACGACCTCGGGATCGATGCCCGGGTCCGCTTCCTGGGGGACGTCCGTGGGGCGGCCAAGGAGGAATTCTTCCGGGGGATCCACCTCCTGGCGGTCCCCTCGGTCGCTTGGGAGAACTTCGGGTTCGTGGCCGTGGAAGGGCTCGCTCGGGGCCGACCCGTCGTCGCGACGGACTTCGGGGGGCTTCCCGACATCGTCCAGGATCACGAGAGCGGCCGGCTGGTCCCCGTCGCCGACGCCACGGCGCTCTCCGCCGCGCTCTCGGACGTCCTTTCGGACCTGGGGCGGGCCCGGGCGTGGGGGCTCGAGGGGCGCCGACGGGTGCTGGAAGCGTTCACGCCGGAGCGGCACGTGGCCGCTCTCGTCGAGGTCTACGAAGCGGTGGTGCGCGGGGAGCCACTCGCGTCCCGGCCCGCGGCCGGCCCCGGACCGACGGGGACCGGCTAGCCGCGTTGGAGGGGGAAGGGCCCCGTGTCGATGGCGGGGCCGGAAGGGGAGCGCCCTGGTCGGGAGTTTCGGCCCGGGGGCGGTGGGCCCCCGATCCTTCGAACCCGAGTCCCAAGCTCGACAGACTTAGATCCTAGACCACTAGACTACCAGGGCACGCCCGAGCGCGTTATGCCCTCCCTCTCTTGAACCTTGCCCCGGGGCCACCGTCGGAGCGGCCGCGCGGGACCGCCGTCGTGGGCCCATGCTGCCGGTGGAACGCGCGGATTATGTAGGGGATCCCGGGAAATGGGACGTTCCCGGAGCGGATCGATGGGAGCCTTCGTCGCGTGGTTCACCGCCGTGGTCCTGAGTCTGAGTCTTGTCGTCGTACTGAACCAGCTCGGCGTCGATGTGAGCCCGGCGATCGGCGCGGTGATGCACGGGCTCGCCCAGTTCCTCAACCAGCCCCTGTAGGCGCCGGGGATCCGGCCCGCTTCGCCGCCAGCCGCTCGTACAGCGCGAGGTACCGGCGGACCATGGCGCCCTCGCTCCACTCGGGCGAGGCGGCCCGCCCCGCCGCCCCCATTCGGTCGCGCACCCCTCGATCCGCGAGCTCTCGGAGCGCCGTGCCGAACGCGCCGACGGAGTCCACCACCCGTCCCGCGCCGCTCTCGGCCATCTCCCGGGCCGCGCCGGCGGCGAAGGAGACGAAGGGGCGCCCTGCCGCCAGGGCCTCGGCAAGGACGACCCCGAACCCTTCGTACTCGCTCCCGAGCACGATGGCGTCCGCCGCCAGGATCGATGCCACGGCCTCGGGGCGGGGGACCGCCCCCGGCGCGACCATCTCGACGCCGAGCCGTTGGGCCCGGGCCGCGCAGTCGGCCCTCGAGTACGGGGACCCCGGGAGGTCGCGCCCGATCGCCACGAGGCCCCACTCCGGGCCGGCGGCCGCCAACGCGTCGACGAGCCGGTCCACCCGCTTGTTGGGGAAGAACCCCCCGACATAGACGGCCGCGAGGGGGGCCTTGAGGCCCCAGGAGGCGCGCACCTGGTCGAGGGGGACCGGGGGCGTCCGGAACTCCGCGGTGTCCGCGCCGAGGGGGATCCGCTCGAGCTTCGAGGCCGGGAAGCCCCACCGAAGGAGCTGGCCGCGTTCGTGCTCGGTATCGCACACGTACGTGTCGAGCCCCGCGAGCACCTTCGGGAAGTAGCGTTCGAAGTACCAGACGTCCCACGGGTGGCGGTCGACCTCGTACTGGTAGAACCCATGCCCGGTCCCCACCTGCGCCCAGGGGAACAGTCGGGCGAAGGGGAGATAGAAATCGGCGCACCAGATCCGGTTGCCGTGGACGTGGAGCAGGTCGGGGGCGAGGGCGCGAAGGGTCCGGAGGTACTGCTGGGGGAACCGGATGCCCCCCCGGATCCGCATCGGGAGCCGCAGCACCTCGACCGCGTTCAGCTCTTCCCGGGCCGGTGTGCCGGGTTCGGCCTGCGTGACCACGGTCACCCGGTGGCCGGCCCGCGCGGCGGCCTCGGCGAGGATCTGGGCGATCTTCTCGGAGCCGCCGGGGACCGGCGAGTACCGGTGGCAGGCCGCGACGATGCGCACGGGGGGACCGATGCGCCGGAGGGCGGATAGGTATGTTGCTCGTTCGGCGGCGGGGTCAGACCGACCGACCGCAGGCAAGGCAGGTCCGGGTCGCCGGGTTGATGGCCCCCCCGCACGAGGGGCAGGCCACGGGTACGGCCGAGGGGAGGGGCTGACCGGGGTAGTACCCCATCGGCCCGACGGTGACCACCATGGGGGGCTTGTGGACGAGGACGAGGATCCCCCCGATCAACGCGAGGAGGAAACCCAGGAAGAGGCCGCCGAGGGCCGTAGGAAGGCTGGCGATGGCAAGGACGATGATCAGCACCCCCCACACAGTCTTGCCCTGAGGGCGCGCGAGAGCGAGGATCCCCATCACGATCAGGAGGATCCCGACCCCGAGGCCGATGAAGAACAGCCACGCGAAGGCGAAGCCAAACGCTCCGAGGAACGCCCCGACCACCGCCAGCGCGATCCCGACCAGGGTGACCAGCGCCCCCCCGATGATCGTCAGCACTCCGCCCGCGGTGGGTACGTGATGGGGCATCGAGTGCCTCTCGGGTCCGACCCGGAACCGACTACTTAATACCGAGGAAGGCCGGCCGCCCCCCTTCCGGGCTCCGCCCCCGGAGGGCCTGGCTCCCGGGGCAAGCGGGCCGGCCCGGGCCGCCCGACGGGTTCATGAGCCCGAGGGCCCTGACCGAACCGGAGCCCCGAGGTCGAGGTGGGAGCGATCCTTCGCGCGCACCCGCACGAGCCGCTCGCGGCCCACCACGGGTCGGACCCCGGCCCCCCCACGGGGGCGGACCACCCGCATCGCCTGGAGCTTCTAGCGCTCGGGATCATCGCCGCCATCGGCGGGTTCCTCATCGTGGTGGGGGGCTGGATCGATTGGATCAGCCCGTCCGGGTCGAACCCGTGGCTGTTGGGTCCCTCGGTCCAGTCCTTGGGGAACTGGAACTTCACCCTCGGTGTCTCGTTCGGCGTCCTCCTGGTGCTCCTCGGCCTCGCCCTGGCGGCCTGGCCCGAACACAACGCCGCGCTGGGGGCCGGGATGGTGATCGCCTCGGCGCTCAGCCTCCTCGCCGGCCCCCTCCTGTGGATCGGGTTCCTCCTCGGGATCGTCGCCGGAGGGCTCGCCATCGTCGTCGGGACACCGGCCTCGCCGAAGCTGTACTTCTACACCCCGATGCACGTCACGATCCCCCCGCCCGCCGCCCCCACGTCGGCGCCGCCTGCTCCCGCGGTCCCGGCGGTTCCCGCGGGCCGGTTCTGCCCGTCGTGCGGGCGGTCGGTCTCCACCGGGGTCGCGTTCTGCCCCTGGTGCGGGGCCTCCCAGGCGCCCCGCCCGGCCTAGGCGGCCCCGGTACGCCGGCGGCGGAGCAGCGCCGCCACCTCTCGGGGTCGGACGACGCCCGCGGGCGTCACGAAGGCGGTCACGTACCGCGCCGGTGTCACATCGAACGCGGGGTTCCGGACCGGGCTCGACCGGGGGGCGGTCCGCCGGTCCCCCCACTGGACCACCTCGTCCGCTCCCCGCTCCTCGACCGGGATGGCGGCCCCGGTCCGAGCAGCCCAGTCGAAGGTGCTCCACGGAGCGGCCACGTAGAACGGGACGTGGTTCTCCCGGGCGAGGACGGCCTTCTCGTACGTGCCGATCTTGTTCGCGAAATCTCCGTTGCGCGCGATCCGGTCCGCCCCGACGATCACGGCGTCCACCTCCCCCCGGTGGAGGAAGTGCCCCGCCGCGTTGTCCGAGATGACGGCGTGGTCGATCCCCTCCTCCTGCAGCTCCCAGGCCGTGAGCCGGGAGCCCTGCAGAAGGGGTCGCGTCTCATCGACCCACACGAAGAGGCGGACGCCGTCGTCCCGGGCCTTTCGGAGCGGGGCGAGGGCGGTCCCCCATTCGACCGTGGCGAGGGCGCCGGCGTTGCAGTGGGTGAGGACCCGGGGGCGGCGGCGGAAGAGCCCGGCGCCCGCCTCGCCGATGGCCCGGCACTCGGCCACCACCTCGTCCTTGTACGCGTCGGCCGCCTCGAGGGGATCGTCGCCCCGGGCCCACGCGGCCCGGACCCGCTCGATCCCCACGAACAGGTCGTGGGCGGTGGGCCGGGTCGCCCCGAGCAGCCGGGCAGCCCGGGCGGGGGTGTATCCGCCCTGTCGCGCGGCGAGGGCCATCCCGTACGCCGCCGTGACCCCGATGGTCGGGGCGCCCCGCACCGTCATGTTCCGGATCGCCTCGGCGACGTCCTCGACGCGCCGCAGCCGGAGGAGGCGCCGGCGCTCGGGGAGCGCCCGTTGGTCGAGCACCACCAGGGCGCCGCGTTCCCAGGAGAGGGCCCGGACCGGCATCGTCTAGCGGGCGTCGAAGGTGTGGAGCAGGTCGAGCCACGTGGCGTCCACCCGCTTGTTCTCCCGGAGCGCCTCGTCGAACGGAACGCCGACGACGGAGGACCCCCGAAGGACCGCCACGACCCCGAACCGGCCGTCGAGGGCCAGGTCCACGGCCGCGGCCCCGAGCCGGGTGGCGAGGATCCGGTCGAAGAGCGTGGGCGGGCCCCCTCGCTGGATGTGCCCGATCTGGGCGGCCCGGGCCTCCACGCCGGTGGCCCCCTCGATCCGTCGGGCGAGCTCCGCCCCCACCCCGCGCTCCCGGAGGAGCTCGTGACCGAACTGGTCGGAGCCGGCGGTGGAGCCGCGGGTGCCCCCGAGGTCGATCCCTTCGGAGACGACCACGAGGGCGTACCCCCGGGCCCGGACCGCGGCCCGGACGTGGTCCATGAGGCCCGCCTCGTCGTACGGCTCCTCGGGGAGGACGGTGACGTCGGCCGCCGCCGCGAGGCCGGTCGCGAGGGCGACCCATCCCGCGTGCCGTCCCATCACCTCCAGGACGAGGGCGCGGTGGTGGGAGGCCGCGGTGTCACGGAGCCGTTCCAGCGCGTCCATGGCGACGCTGGACGCCGAGTCGAAGCCGAACGTCCAGTCGGTGGCCGCCACGTCGTTGTCCATGGTCTTCGGGACGCCCACCACCTTCCGCCCCCGACGGCTGAGCTCGCGTCCGGCGGTCAACGTGTCGTCGCCGCCGATGGCGACCAGCACATCGATCTGATGGGCGTCCAGGGTGGCGAGGACCCTGGCGGCGTCGGCCTCGTTCTTGAACGGGTTGGTCCGGGAGCTCCCCAGCAGGGTCCCGCCCCGCAGGATCGCGTCGGCCACGTCCGACGGCGCCAGCGGTCGGCTCAGGTCGTCCCGCACCCCTTTCCATCCGTCCCGGAACCCGACCACGGTGTGGCCGGCCCGGTCGGCCCGGAAGACGACGGCCCGGATCGCGGCGTTGAGCCCGGGGCAGTCGCCCCCGCCGGTCAGGACCCCGAACCTCACGCCGATACCTCGAGGTAGCCCCGGGGCGCCGTCGTGAGGAACCGGTAGCCGTTGGAGGTGATCACGACGTCGTCCTCGATGCGGACCCCGCCGTGGCCGGGAAGGTAGATCCCGGGCTCGACGGTCACGACCATCCCGGGCTCGAGGACGTCGTCCACGCCGGGGGCCAGGGGAACGCCCGCGTCGTGGACGGCGAGGCCGAGGGCGTGGCCCAGGCCGTGGGTGAACCGCCCCTTCCAGGGGCTCGCGTCCACGACCTTCTGGGCGGCCGCGTGGACCTCCTTGCCCTTGAGGCCGGGCTTCAGGACGTCGAGGGCCGCCTGCTGGGCCGCCTGGACCGTCTCGTGGACCTTCTTCAGTTCCGGGTCCGTGGGACCGAAATGGAACGACCGGGTGAGATCGCTGGCATAGCGGCGATAGAGGGCCCCGAAGTCGCAGACCATGCTGACCCCCGGGGAGAGCTTGACCTGGGACGGCGCGTAGTGGGGCTCGGCGCTGTTGGGCCCGAAGCCCACGATGGTCGCGAAGCTGCGGCCCGAGGCGCCGAGTCGGTTCATCTCGTACTCCATCTCGGCGGCCAGCTCGAGCTCCGTCATGCCGGTCCGGAGCATCGTGGGGATCTTCTCGGCGACCCGGCTCGCGATCTGCCCGGCCTTCTCGATCCGCTCCACCTCGCTCGGCTCCTTGATCCCCCGGGTCCTCCGGATCGCCGACGAGGCGTCCATGAACTCCGCGTCCGGGAACGTCTTGTGGATCTGGACGAACCCCTCGTGGGTGAGCTCGCGGTAGTTGAGGGCGATCCGCTTCGGCCGACCGAGGATCTTGCTGACCAGCTTCTCCCCTTCGCCCCGGACCATCAGGTGGATGTCGGTGTCGGGATCGGACTTCGCCGCCTGGCGGGCGCTCTCCTCCTCCAGCGCGGAGCTCAGGACGTGGAGGTGGCCGTCCGGCAGGGCGACGGCGTACGACCCCTCGAACAGCCCGCTCGGGACGTCGAAGACGTAGAAGAAGCTCCCATCGAGGTGCGGGTCCACGGCGTTGGCGAGGATCACGGCATCCGGGGTCGGGGAGAGGTGCTCGAAGATCCGCTGGATCCGGCGCTTCATGCGCCCATCGTACCGGAGGCTAGGCTTGAAGGTTTCCGGTCGGGCGCGGCTCCGTCGGAGGGCTCCGAAGGTCCTTCCACGAGAGGAGGAGCTCCCGGGCGGCCCGGACCTCGTCGACCCGACGGACCGACAGGGAGGTGGGGGCCGCGTGGAGGTGCTCCGGCGTGTCGTGGACCGCCCGGTCGAACGCCTCCGCGAACCCGTCGAGCTCGCGCCGGCTCTCGGTCTCGGGGAACTCGATCATGAGGGCCTCCTCGACGAGGGACGGGAAGTAGATCGTGGGGGCATGGTACCCCTCGTCCAGGAGCCGCTTGGCGAGGTCCAGGGTCCGGACCCCGTGGGCCTTGAGGGGGGCCCCGGAGAGCAGGAACTCGTGCTTCACCAGGGTCCGGAACGGCCGGGGAAGGAACTGGCCGAGCCGCTGGCCGAGGTAGTTGGCGTTCAGGACCGCCCGCCGGGAAACGGCGTTCAGTCCGGCCTCCCCGTGGGAGAGCGCGAAGACGTACGCCCGAAGGTCGAGGCCGAAGTTGCCGTAGGCGGTCTTGATCTTGCCGATCGATCTCGGGCGGTCGTAGTCGAGCAGGAACTTCCGTCCCTTCTTGACCACCCGCGGGACCGGGAGGTACGGCGCGAGGGTCTCCCCCGAGGCCAGGACCCCGGCTCCCGGGCCCCCGCCCCCGTGCGGCGTCGCGAACGTCTTGTGGAGGTTCAGGTGGGCGACGTCGAACCCCATCCGGCCCGGGTTGGTGATCCCGAGGATGGCGTTGAGGTTCGCCCCGTCGTAGTAGAGGAGCCCGCCGGCCCCGTGGACCGTCTCCGCGATCTCCAGGATCTCGGTCTCGAAGAGGCCCGCCGTGTTGGGGTTGGTGAGCATGAAGCAGGCGGTCCGGTCGCTCACCGACGCCTTCAGCTGGGCGAGGTCGACGCACCCGTCCTTGGAGGGGATCTCCTTGGTCACGAAGCCGGCCGACATCGCCGACGCCGGGTTCGTGCCGTGGGCCGTGTCCGGCAAGAGCACCTCGGTGCGCTGGGCCAGCTCGCCGCGTTCCTCGAAGTAGGCCCGGACCATCCGGAGGGCCGTGAACTCGCCGTGGGCGCCCGCCGCCGGCTGGAGCGAGATCTCGGGGAGCCCGGTGACCTTCGACAGCAGCCGCTCGAGCCGCCAGATCACCTCGAGGGAGCCCTGGACGGTCTCCACGGGCTGGTACGGGTGGACCTCGGCGGCGGTCCGGCGCCGGGCGAGCTGCTCGGAGACCTTCGGGTTGTACTTCATCGTGCACGAGCCGAGGGGGTACGCCGACGTGTCGATCCCGAAGTTCATCTGCGAGAGGCGGGTGTAATGGCGGACCACCTCGAGCTCCGAGAGCTCGGGCCACCGGACCGCCGAACGCCGTCGCAGCCGGGGGGGGACCGCCTCGAGGACCGGGGCGGGCGCGTCGGGGGCGGGGGGCCGGATCTCCCAGATCGGCGGCTCGTCGTACCGGGCCTGCCGGAACGTCATTGGGACCTCCCCGCGGGGATCGCCGCCCGGGCGGCCTTGGCGAACTTCTGGATCGCCTTCTCGTCGGTGGCCTCGCTGACCCCCGTCAGGATGAGGGGCTCGCCGACAGTGGCGCCGGGGCGCGGGTCGGAGATCGGGTGCCCGCCGAGGATCCG
>Ga0209060_10004018_pt1 | contig 11847 bp, 11 predicted proteins | sample Coa_R1_8_FD_187155 | JGI IMG/M metagenome (GOLD analysis project Ga0209060, IMG submission 187155) | Surface soil microbial communities from Centralia Pennsylvania, which are recovering from an underground coalmine fire - Coalmine... | ecosystem: Environmental > Terrestrial > Soil >...
TGGTCACTGCGTACTTTGATGTCGTCGAGTGCAGCGAGGAGCAGAACCCGGAGCTGTTCTGGGGCATGCGCGGCGCGGGTCAGAACTTTGGCGTGGCGACGCAAATCGAGTATCGCCTGCACGCTCTCACCAAGGTCTACGGCGGTCCGCTGTTCTTTCCATTGAGCGCCGAGGTCATGAGCTTCTACGACGAATTTGCAGCCGGCGCACCGGACCCGCTTACGATGCTGGGAGCCTCGACCAAGATGCCCGACGGCACGCTCGCATTCGGGATCATCGTCTGCTACCTCGGCTCGCCGGCCGAGGGCGAGCAAGCGATCAAGGCTATTCGCGGCTTCGGCAAACCCATGGTGGATATGCTTGCCGAGCGGCCGTACCTGGAAATGCAATCACTGTTCGACAAGGACATTCCCCCGGGCAAGCGCTACTACAACAAGGCTCACAACCTGCGACGCCTGACTCCGCGCGCCATCGAGGCCGTGCTGCGCTTCACGGCGACCATGCTGCCGTATCCCTCGGTGATCGGCTTTCAGCAGTTGCACGGGGCCGCTGCGCGCGTATCGGCGACTGCGACGGCTTTTCCCCATCGTTACGACCATCACGTCGTTTGGATCAGTCCCGTCGAGGAGGACCCAGCGCTCGATACGGAAATGATCCAGTGGACGCATGACTGCTGGGAGGCGCTCGCGCCGCACGCCGACCGGGCCGTGTACGTCAACGCGCTCGATGACGGTGCCGTCGAGGGTGAAGCGCGCGTACGTGAAGCGTACGGGGTGAACTACGCGCGTCTGAAGGCGCTCAAGCAGATCGTGGATCCCACCAACTTCTTTCGCCAGAACTCGAACATCGTGCCGGAACAAACAACGCGTGCCGCCTGACAGTGGCGGCTTGCCTCGGGGTGAGAGTCATAACTCGAACGGCCGAAATACTCGTGAGGAAACAACATGACAGCGAGGACGGATGACTATGACGCCATAGTTCGCGTCATGAAGCTCTATGTGGATGCATTCAATGACAATGATGTCAGCAAGTTCAGAGAAGCATTTGACGATGACGCCTGGATCTTCTACATCGACGCCGAGGGCAGCCTGCATAAGCACCCGATATCCGAGGACTTTGAAAGATGGGCGACGCCCCCCAGCTGGGACGTGGTTTGCCGCTTCATCTCCGTCACCCAGGTTGGAGACGCAGCTGCCGTCCAGCTGAGCTTTGATTCAGAGAAATCCGGGGGCGGCTGGATCGACTTTCACCACCTGGTCAGGATCAACGGTGGCTGGAAGATCACGAACAAGACGGCCACGCACTGTAGTCGGTGAGCCCGGGACGTGATGAGACTATAACCGAACATGGGTCGCGCGACCTTTCCGGCGACACTTGCCTCGACAGGGGTGGTTCTGATGCATAACTGGTTTCGCCTGACTTTCATCGGCCTGGTTCTGAGCGCTCTCGCAGGGCTCGTTGCGGCGCAGACGCAGCCCGTTCCCTATGTATGGGCGCAAACGTCTCTGGGATTCAATCCCAAGTCACGGTGCCCGGATCTGCGGATCGCGGATGAGGGAACCATCGCAGTCATCGTCTTCTGGCTCCCGAGCAGCGGCATCCCGTCAAAGATCTCCGTCAAGTCGTCCTCGGGATCGGACGCGCTGGACTCGGCCGCCATCAGTTGTATCTCCAAGCTGCGATTCGCATCCGCAACCCGGGTGGGCACCGGTGAGCCCGTCGATTCATGGCAGCAAATTGCCTTCCGGTGGGCCGATCAGGGCAAGCCGGGTCCGTCGCGAGCGACGTCCACGCAAACTCCTTCATCGGGCGCGAGTCGATCATCCGAGCCCATCGCAGGAGCCTCGGCGGCGACCGCGACCCATGCCCGACGTGAAGGCCCCGCGAGCGAGGCTAACAGCGTGATCGTGCACGTCTGCGTCGATGAATCGGGCAAACTCGAAAAGGAGCCGACGATCGTCCACTCTTCCGGAGTGGCCTCACTGGATGAGGCCGCTGTGAAAATCGCAGCATCCGGCTCTGCTTACTACCGGCCCGACACCTCGTCGAACGGACCGTCCGCGTCAGGCTGTGCGCAGCTGGCGATCAAGTTCGAATGAGGGTATTGCGTCGCGGCTCCCTGCATTGACTGCCGCTCATTTCATCTACGCGGGCTCGATCATTCCAGGGAGATTCGATCACAACACGGAGACAGTCATGCGAAAAACCCAGCTCTTTGTACTCATGTCTGTGGTTGGCGCGGTTTGCCCTCTGTCGATTGGTGCGAAAGCTTTCCCGACACCGCCTGCAGCTGAGACAGCGCGCATCACAGTACTCTACGATGCTTTTGGCAAGGATGCGTCGATGACCAAGGACTGGGGCTACGCCGCGCTCGTGGAGATTGCCGGTAAGCGCATTCTGTTCGATACCGGTGATGACCCGGCGATCCTCGAGAAAAACGTGAAGGCCAAGGGCGTGGATCTCACCAAGCTCGACTTCGTGGTGTTATCGCACCGCCACGGTGATCACACCAGCGGAGTATCCTATCTGCTCAGCACGAATCCAAAGGTCAAGATTTACGCTCCCGCGGAGGGCTTGGGCGGCATTTTTGGCGCCGAGGTAAGCAGCAAGTTTTACCGCAAGGACGAGACGCTGCCAGCGGAGAGGCGCTATTACAACGGCACACCCCCTGAGATCATAAAAATGGGCTCAGTTTTTCCCGGCGCCAACATTCAGTTGATCGACAAGACCACGGAGCTGGTCCCCGGCATTACGTTGATTGCTCTGGTGTCAGATGTGCCAGGAACGAAGGAGTTGAAGGAATTGTCCTTGGCTGTGAACACGGCCAATGGCATCGTGTTGGTGGTGGGCTGTTCGCATCCGGGCATTGAGAACATCGTTGCCGAAGCCGCCAAGATCAATCCACATATCCACTTCATTGTGGGTGGGTTCCACCTTGTGGCTGCCCAGGACCCGGCTATCGAAAGGATAGCCGCAACACTGCATGACACTTACAAAGTGGACTACATCGCTCCCGGTCACTGCACCGGGGAACCGACTTTTGCTGCACTTCAAAAGACTTTTGGCGATCATTACCTCTATGCCGGCTTGGGGACGACACTGGATCTGGGCGCAAACCCGCGCGCCGCATCCGATCGAGGCGCAAGCGGTGTGCTGGACGAAAGCGACTTGCGCACCTACCGCACTCTACTCGCCCAGGGCGATGACCTGAGTGATGGTGGGCTGGAGATCGTGCGACTCGTGCAGACAAAATAGAAAGTAGCCTTGTGCCTTTGAAGCCCGAGTGCCGGAGGCTTCAGCACAGCCGTTAGAGCTTCTCGACCTTGCCAACCTTGATGGCCTTGACCAGCCATTGTCCGTTGACCCGTGCGAGGTTCATCGAGGTGAAAGCGTGTGCGCCGATGGTATTGTCGTCCACGTTCATCCACAGGCACTCGAAGTAAAGCGTGCCCGTGTCTCCTCTCAGGTGGCTTTTGATCCGCATCGCCGGTGTGTAGCCGATCCAGTGATGCTCGGGACGGAATGGACCGCTCACGTCCGCCCAGTAAGTGCGGACCTGCTCCTTGCCCCGATACACCTTGTTATCGTGTGCCGTATCAGTGAGCACGGCGTCATCGGCATAGAGGCTCATCATCAAATCGAGATCCTTCTTGGGAAGGACGCTGCCGGCGGTGTGAAATGTTATCTCGATGTTCCGCAGTGCGAGGATGTCTGCCGGAGGCCCGCTATCCTGCGGCTCGGCGAAGGCCGGCCCGCACAGCAGCAGTGCAAGCACGATGAACGGTCGCTTCATGTCGATTTCTCCCGAGGTTGGCCGAGAACGATGATGTAGGTTGAGTAGAGGGCGCTGGAACAGCCGGTGGTCGTTTAATGGGCCGGCATGACCGGCGGGTGATACTGCAGTGTCAGACCCAGAAGCCACAGCAAGACAAGCACGACCGGCAAGTGTATGCAGGAACGTGAAGCCGATCAGGTCGCGCGCCTTCAGACCAATGATACCGAGGAGCGGGAGCATCCAAAACCGGTTGATCAGGTTGAGCAGCGTCACCATTCGTATTCTGCGCACAGCATACTCTGAGACCCGATCGCACGGGGATTCCGCGTCTTCACGGACTCGCGAAGTGTCCAATGGGTCGCCGCGAGCTCAAGCATCTGACCGATTGGAATGACGGGCAGCCAGGGACTGAGCTCAATCTCAAATTCTATCGGCAAGCGATCAACAAGATAGTCGGTCTCTCCGATAGTGCGGCTTCTTTCCTCAGCAAATGCTTCTAACGCACCAGCTGGTCGGGCTGCCGCGAATCGATCGGGGGCGACTCTCGGATGGTGGAGGGTGTTGAGACCAATGGCTGCATGCGGGGCCAACATCGGACGGTGGGGCGAAGGATTACGCCTCCTGTGAGCAGTCATTCCAGAGTCTGTCAGTGGCAGTAATGGACGCTCAGGACTTTGTTATCGAGGGTCACCGAATTTGAGCTATTCTAAATTTACGACGAGGTCAATCGTCTTGAGGGGGCTCTGTGCGGCTATTGATTGTGGTGGCGATTTGCGTCGCGACGGCGGGTGTCGCGTCTTGCGGAAATGCCCAGGTATTACCACCATCGAAACCGGTCCCGGAACTGGGGTACAGAGTTTCCCCAGATTTCTTCCAGCTCCCTCCGAATTGGGTCGAGGGAGAGGCCGCCGGGGTAGCAGTAAACTCTCAAGGCCATATCTTCCTGTTCCAAAGAACGAAGCCGATGTTGTCGGAGTTTGACGAGAACGGCCGCTATTTGCGCAGCCTCGGCGAGGGCCTGTTTGATCATCCGCATGGACTCCGCATTGATTCGGACGACAACATTTGGACCACCGACGATACGAACAGCACAGTTTTGAAACTGAGCCCGGCGGGCAAGGTGCTATTGATCTTGGGGCGACGAAACAATAGTGGCGAAGCCAATTGGCTTTTTAACAAACCAACTGATGTCGCGTTTTCGAAGAACGGCGATATCTACGTCACCGATGGCTACGGAAATTCTCGCGTAGTTAAGTTTGATCGCAACGGCAATTTTATCAAAGCATGGGGCACTTACGGTTCTGGTCCGGGCGAGTTCATGCTTCCGCATTCCGTGGTGATCGACAAAAACGATCGCGTTTATGTTGGCGATCGAGAGAATGCGCGTATCCAAATATTCGACGCAAACGGTAATTTTCTTACTCAATGGATCGGTATCGGCTATCCGTATGGGCTCTGGATCGCGCCCGATCAGCATGTCTGGATGGTCGACGGCGGGTTCGATCGGATCATCGAGCTGGATCAAGCAGGGAAAATCTTGGGTTCGATCGGTTCCCCGGGTCATCAGCCTGGACAACTGGCCTGGGGGCACTTTCTCGCGATGGGTTCAGATGGCAAACTCATCGTGGCGGACGTGCTGAATTGGCGGTTTCAGGTTTTCGTTCCGACGAAAGCGTCGGGGAAGGTTTCCGAGTACGTGCCAACTGAACGAAAGTTCTTTGGATTCAAGCAGAGCGACGGGTATGTGTTCCGCTCGCCAGGGTGGCCAACGAAGTAGAGCTTCCTAGTCGCGATCATCCCTGCCAAGGGTACGCACTTTCATTTAGCAAGGAACTCCGTGACGATCTTGATGGTGGCCTTCGGATTCTCTTCCATGATCCAGTGACCTGAATTAGGAATGATTCCCTCGCTCACATTGCTTGCCACAAATCGCAGCTCAACCGCCTCCCCACCCCCGAAGGACTTTTCCGCGCCGACCGCCAATACCGGCATCGTCAGTTTGCCGCCGTGCGCGAGGAGCGCCTTGTTGTCGGTGGCGTCCTGATAGAACGCGCCAAACTGCTCGAAGGCATCGTGGATGGCATGGGGTCTGGCATACAGTGCTGCATAGTGTTCGCGCGTTACGGTATCGATCGATTTCGGGTCGGCCGATAGCTCATTGTAAAAGCGATCTAAATAAATGCGCTCCCGTCCCCGCACCAGCCGCTCCTCATCGGGGCCGCGGAAATTGAAGTGCCAGAGCAGAGGGCTGAGAACGATGGTGTTCCAATTGCCGATGCCGGGGAGCGGCGCGTCGATGACCACCCAGCGGGTGACGCGCTGCGGATACTGCGCAGCCAGAGCGTAGCCCACCATATCGCCAATGTCGTGGGTGACCAGATCAGCACGGTCTACCTTCAGGGCATCCATCACACCTGCAATGTCTATCGCCTGATTTTTCTTCGTGTAGCCCGCATCCGGGTGCGCCGACAGACCCATGCCGCGAAGGTCAGGGACGATGACGGTGTGATCCTTCACCAACGCCGCAGCGAGCGGCGCCCACATGTCTCCAGTATCCCCAAAGCCGTGCAGCAAGACCACGGCCGGTCCGCGGCCACCGACGCGAACAAACAAGCGGGTGCCATTGGTCTGCACCATCTGCGTATGAAAAGCTGCCGGAAATGCCTCGATGCGCGCGAAGGTTGGCGCGACGAGAACAGCCGCCGCCGCGAGGGCCGCCACATACTTGAACATGAAGCCTCCAATACTCTGAGGTTACCCAGTCAGTCGCACCTCGTACTATAGTTTCCACAGGGGATGCGCGATAGCCGAAAATTGGCCGATCCAAATTTAGGAAGAACCGATCAATGCTCGAGCTCGAATCCATCGCCGCCTTCTCCGCGATCACGGAAGCCGGCTCTATTACGAGCAGATGATGGCTGCCGAGCTCTGGTCTTTGTCTGGTCGGGCGTGAGCAAAGTAAGTTGCCTGGCGACATGACTTCATGCATGACATGTGAAAAATGGCTTCTCCGGAGCGGCCGGTCACATCAGACAGCACTGGGTGGAAAATGCGACCCAGAGAATCGATCCATCGCTCTCATCTTATGCAAGGAGTAGTGGCATGTCGGAACCGAAAAGCGATCCGGGGAGTGCTGATCAAGCCAAGAACTTGGGAGTCTCACGCAGGATCCTTGAACGTATACCGATACCTGGAGATCACCGGGAACTTGTGGTAGCCGAGGTGACCTATCCGCCCGCCGAAGGGGCTCCGATGCACCGGCATCCGGTGGCTGGCATCGTTTATGTCGTTGAAGGCATTGCCGAGTCCGCCTACGGCCAGGACGAGCCACGTCAATATCTAAAAGGTGAGACTTTGCAAGATCGTGCTGATCTCATCCACACACATTTTCGAAATTGCGATGCTCACGCGCCTCTTCGCTTCTTGACGATTTATGTGCTGGAACCCGGCCGTTCCTATATTACGGACCCGTGAAAGAGGAAATCTTCGCAACGTCCAAGCTGCCGTTGAACTATGCGCTAGACTTCTGCCGTACCGCGTAAATGAATACGCCAGAACATCGTGAACGTTGTGCTCCACGACCCGACATCGATTCAAGTCGAATCCGTCGCCGCCCCCCATTGCGGCCGCCACCGCTGCCGGCGGACCGTCACCTGACGAAGCAGCGGGAATTCTCGCCGCCGCGCGCTTTGCGCAACGGCCAGGTGCAAACGACTGTCGGCAACCTGCCATTCATCCAGTGGCTCACTCGGCGACGAGGCGTGGCGCTCCTTGCGCACGCGCGGGAATGGCTGCTCGATTGCGGCGACGGCGTTCGCCTGCAGGGATTCCTCAGCCTGACTGGGCGAAATGACGCGGCGAAAGCGATTACCGATGACCCGGCAGAAAGTCGGATTGCGCTGATCTTGCACGGCTGGGAAGGCAGCGCCGAGTCCTGCTATGTGGTCTCTCTCGGCGCCCAGCTGTTCGCAAATGGATTCGACGTGCTGAGGCTCAATCTGCGCGATCACGGCCAGAGCCACCACCTCAACCGCGAGATCTTCCATTCCTGCCGACTGACGGAGGTGGTGGGCGCTACGCGGGCCGTCGCGGAACGCTTCCCCAAGGCGCAGATCTTCCTGGCAGGCTTTTCACTCGGCGGAAATTTCGTGCTTCGAGTGTCGGCCGACGCTCGCGCTCCCGCAGCCGTTGGTGGCGCAGTCGCAATATCCCCGGTACTCGATCCGGCGGTCACTCTCGAGGCGCTGGAGCGGGGTTGGTCTGTGTACCGCCGATACTTCGTGCGACGCTGGTCCCGTTCGTTGCGTCGCAAGCGGCGCGCATGGCCCGACCTACCGGACTTCGAGTCGCTGCTGCGCACCCAGGATCTACGCTCGATGACCGAGGGACTGGTGCGCCAGTTCACCGATTTCGCGAGCCTCGAATCCTACCTCGATGGCTACGCGATAACCGGACCCCGGCTCTCAACCTTGCGGTTTCCGGCGGCGATACTGCTCGCGGAGGACGATCCGATGGTGCCGGCTGCCGACCTCGCGCGCCTGGCACAGTCGCCGCGTTTGACCGTGCTGCGCACCCGCCACGGCGGTCATTGCGGTTTCATGGAGCGACTCAACGGGCCAAGTTTCGCGGACCAGTTCGTGCTCACACAGTTCGAGCTGTTTACAAGGGACGATCCGCCGTCGGTCGAGTCCCATCCCAGGTAAGTCGAGGAGCAACTCGTCGCACGGCATTGATGTGTTGCAGCGAGAATCGACGGCGGCACGGAATCATTCGCTTTACTCACTGACTTTGTATGACTCAAGTTCTTGCGTGTAACGTTCGTTCCTCACTCCACCGGCGCTGTAATACTCCTCGACCGCCTTCACCCATCGCTTGACTTCGGGTGAATACCAGAACGCTTTATACGTCCGGCCAGTTACCGGCTCAGACCTCGTTCTCTGCGCCTGTGTGACCATCGAAGTGGAGTCTGCCGTCGACTGAGCACCTTGTACGACGGTCTGCATGGGCTCTAGTTCCGCCGTCCAGTGACCTTCGGACTCCACCTTGACTGCATTGAACTGCCCGGCCGGTACCTCAACTGTTTCAAAGCCTACGACAGTGTATTTGTGGTTCCACTGTTCGGACTTGTGCGTCTTCGTTGGATGCTGTTCGGTATATTCAATCTGCCACGATTTGCCCACCGTCAAGGGAAAATACAAGGGCCGGTTGACAATGGTTTCTTTGCCGTTGACGTCCCGCGCACGACTCCAATCGAGCCCCGAGATGGATTCTCGAGGGGGCTGTGTGGAGCCGGCGGGTTTTAACATGTAGTAAATCGAAGATGCCGTCACGCGCGATATAGTCACTTCGTCGCGCGACTGATTCCAGCCAGACACGCCTTTCTCGGTGGTCTCGCGATATGTCCAGGTATCGCCCGCTTTGATTGCTGGGGCATTCACGTTTTGAGCCCAGGCTGCTGCTCCGCCAAGGATGCTCAACAATGCGATAACCGTGCCTTTCATGCGTACTCCGCCGCCGAAAAACCTATCCTACCCCATCAAGCGATCGGGGCCGCGGTCGAAATGTTTCCCTCTTTTTGCGGGATTCCCGACGGTCCGCAAAAGCGCGGACTGACCTCACAATCAGCTTCTCTAGACCAGACATTCACCCTGGTCAGATGGAAGTTGTTGAAAAATGCCAGATCTTCGCCGGGCTTCTCAACCCTTCCTGCTACAGGAGAGGCGCCTGAAGAGCGACCTGGCTGACTAGCAGAAGGGCACTGCCCGCGGCAGAGCGAGTCAACTCGTGAGTCTTTGACCACCCACCGTCTCTGATCGTCAGTGACGCGCGGCAGACCGGGCAGACCAGTTGTGGTTCTGCTCGGTCGTCCGTCGCAATGGCAGGAACCTTCGATCAACTCGAGGCTCCCGTGCCTCAACGATCTCCGGTCTGTTGCTTGATCGCATGGAGGAGTGCGTGCGGATCGGCCGGCTTGGTCAGGTCCTCGACTTCCTCGGCACGGCTTTCGTCCGAATGGCCGCGCAACCGTAAGAGGTCGCGGCGCAACTCATCAACGATCTCCACCACCTTGGTCACTTTCTGCTCGGTGAGCAGATTGATCTGCAGGTCGAGGTGTGAGCGGTGTTCCGCGAGCTGAGCCATTCGATTTTGCCGGATCAACACGGCGACCGTCAGCAGCAGCGCATTGAAGCTCACCAGCCCCTGCAGCCACGAGAAAGGCGGCGGATCGAGGGGCTGCGCGCCCGAGTGGGCGGCGAGCAAGTTGCCGATGATCCAGGCGGCGCTGAACACGACCACGAAGATGAAGTAGAGGGGGTTGCCGAAGAACGCGCTGACGCGCTCGATGGCGAGCTGCACGCCCGAGATCCGGGCCTCCTCGGCGCCGGCGAAATGCTCGAGCACGCCAAGGTTCTCGCGGGCGCCCGGCGAGAGATCGGCCGCGGTGCTCGCCGCTTCGCTTTCCGGACGGGTAGAGGGTTGCGATGTCATGGCTTCTGAGACTCAGCGCCCGGTGCCTCGTTCAACTCACGCGCGCTGATCGGAATTGATGGTAGCACGCACGGAATCTTGATATTTTGCGCCCGCCACGTACGGCAAAGCAGCACCAAAGCAGTACCGATGTCCAACATCTCCGGTGGTCTCATCGAGCGGCGCTCCATCGATTATGTCCCGCTCGCCGAGCGTCATGGCAAGGTGTGGCACCTCTGGCCGGTATGGTTCTCGGGCGATGCGCACCTCGCCACCATTGCGGTGGGGGTCGTCGGAATCGCCCTCGGCGGCAGCCTTTCCTGGACCGTGCTTGCGGTGCTGACCGGCTCGGCCTTCGGCACGTTCTTCATGGCATTTCACTCGACGCAGGGACCGCAGCTCGGCCTGCCCCAGATGATTCAGTCGCGGCCGCAGTTCGGCTACGTCGGGGCCTTGCTCGTGTGGGGCGTGGCGCTGATCGCCTACATCGGTTTCAACGCATTCAACCAGATCCTCGCCGCCCAGACCATGCAGAACCTGTATGGCACGCCGAGCGGACCGACGATGATCGTGTTCGCACTGCTCGCAGTCGGCCTGGCGCTCGCGGGCTACGACCTCATCCATCTGGCGCAACGCTGGATCGCCTACACCGTGATTGCCGGGCTTCTCGTGTTCACGGTGGCGATTCTTTCCCGGGTCGCGTTGCCCTGGACGCCGCCCGATGCGGCGAGCTTTCGCGCGGTGCCGTTTCTGGCCGCTTTCTTTGCCGCGGCCTCTTACCAGGTTTCCTGGTCGATCTACGTCTCGGATTACTCGCGCTACCTGCCGCGCGACGTGGGTGTGGCCGCCTCGTTCTGGTGGACCTACCTCGGGGCCTTCATCGGCGGCACCTGGGCGATGCTCGTCGGTACGATCGCCGGGGCGCTGTATCCCTCGATCGATTTCGTACCGGCACTTCGTCAGGCGGCCGATGCGGCCTGGCCCGGCCTGGGTCGCCCGCTGCTGCTCATCACGCTGTTGGGACTCGTGACGATCACCACGCTCAACTTCTATGGGGCCTCGCTCACGCTCCTATCGGTCGCGGACTCGATCAAGCCAAGCCGTCCCACGCTCGCCAAGCGCGTGGCGAGCCTCGCGGTGTCGACCCTCGCGGCCGGTGCGCTCGCGCTCGCCTCGACCCACAACTTCGTCGAGAAGTTCGGCGAGTTTCTGGCGGTACTCCTTTATCTCTTCACGCCCTGGACGGCCATCAATCTGGTCGATTTCTACTGGGTGCGACGCGGTCACTACTCGGTGCGCGAGATCTTCAATCCCCGGGGCATGTACGGCCGCTGGAACTGGCGAGGACTCGTCGCCTATGGGGTCGGGTTCGTCGCGATGATCCCGTTCTTCAGCATCGAGGGCCTGTACATCGGCCCGATCGCCGCGCATCTCGGCAAGGCCGACATTGCGATGCTGGTGGGATTGCCGGTCTCGACGCTCGTCTACCTCGTCGCGTGCCGCTCATTCGACGCCGAGGCGGATCGGCGCCTTGCAGAGACCGCCGATGCGGGACTCGAGCCCGCTGTCCCGGGCGTGCCGGCCTCGGCGGTGCCGCTGGCCGG
>Ga0209060_10004020_pt1 | contig 11842 bp, 19 predicted proteins | sample Coa_R1_8_FD_187155 | JGI IMG/M metagenome (GOLD analysis project Ga0209060, IMG submission 187155) | Surface soil microbial communities from Centralia Pennsylvania, which are recovering from an underground coalmine fire - Coalmine... | ecosystem: Environmental > Terrestrial > Soil >...
ATAGGAGCTGCCTGAGCGTCCGCCCACGGACGCCGCAGTACATGCCCTCGGACAATGGCGTCAGGCCCGAAGATCGGTAGCGCGTAGCGCCCACTCTCCCTGTTGACCTTTATGCACCCCACCGCGAACTCTGGGCTGATCTCATACCGCTCTTGAAAGTAGGACACATCGCAAGCGTCCAGCAGATGCAGCGCCCCCGTGAACGGGCGGAGCTCCGATCTCTTGCCTGCTGTTGGTTCCCACTTCTGGCTCATTCGCATTTCCTCCGAGCGTGCCTACCCTTAGCAGGGAGATAGGGAGTAGTAGGCAGATCCTTCTGCCGTCCCCGGCTGCCCCCAAGGCAGCCCGTCTCTCTGCGTATCTCCCTGCCGGGTGTTATGGGTCACACTTGCCCGGATGGTGCTGGCTATTCGTCGGCTTCCCCGACTCCATGACCGACCAGCGGCGGAGGCTATCTGACATCCTATCAAAATAGCCGCTCCTATATAGTAGGGCTTCAAATGGGGGGTCATGTGCGCTCAAGTACGCAACGTGCTGATTCTAGGGCTAATTTAATTCTGCGCGTGATGGTGGTTCTATCGACACCAGTAGCCTCCGCTATCTCCTCCTGCGTCAGCGCAGCGTCTCCGTTCAGCCCGTAGTACATCGCCAGTAGGCGGAATGCTTCCGCGTCCAGGCACTTCTCGAGCACGCGGACGGCATCTGCCTGGATAGCGAGCTCTTCCGGCCCTGGTGATGGGTCTGCCAGCCTGTGAGCTGCTTCCTCCGGCGCTGTGGGAATGAGCTCGGCCAGCCTGCGCGGCTCTGTGTTCTCTTCGCGGGAGAGCTTGTATTCCGCTGCCCGCGTGATCTCACGGGGATCGACAGGCTTGCGTCCCAGCCGTGCTACCAGCCTCCCCATCGTCTTATCCCACTCGAGGTACTGCACATCCCCGGTTCTGGCACACACGTAGCAATGCCTGGTGAATCCTTCCGCACGTTTCGTTTGACGCCGGCTATGTAGTTTTGCTATATGTAAAATAGCAGTGGGATTCTCTTTCTGGTCTCTATGTGTGCTACCGCACGGAGCAAAGATAGCGGTAGGCGCAGAATCGTCGGATATGGGAGCATCGTCATACATGGCTAATTCCTCAGAAGTAGGGCGTAAAACATGGGATGCCGTGACACGTCGAGAGACAGCAGACGCTATCCTTGACGCGGAGAATCCTGTACAGGCATTTAAGGACGTAGCTAAACGCCATAGGCTTCAGCCATATCAGCTGTATGCATGGGTAGGGCAGGCAGCCATCGCGCGAAAGCGCGCTGCGGCCGTAGGCAGCAGTAGGCAGCCGCTTATCAACGCGCCAGTAGGCGGCGGATCTGACGGGCAGCTGATTGACCGACTCATGCGGTCGCTGCCGCCGGACGTACTCGCCCGTATCCTGGCGGATGCGCTGACTGCAAAGCAGTCGAGCTAGCCGCGAAGCGGCGTCGCGATTAAGGCAGGGCACAACTAAGACCAGTTGTGTCTACGGCGCCAATCTAGGAACTGGCCCGGATGTGATCCTCGGAACTTGCTGCGCTTGGCAGGTAGTCCCAACAGTCGGTTAAGCCAACGTGTCAGCGTATGCATGGCTATGGCCCCCCGGCCATGTCAGTCAATAGCAGTAGTCCACAGTTTGCGAATGGCCGAGGAGAGGACTGTCAGTTCATCCTCGAGACGGCTCTGCTCGAGCCTTGCGCCTTGCAGGCCACGTCGTGCCTGGCTCTTCTGCTGCTCAATGCGAGATGCCAGCATCTCCCTAGCATCCCGCAGCATGCGCAGGACTAGCGCGCGCTCCGCGATATTGAGCGATTCAGCCATTACCTTCCGCTTTGGCGATGGCTTTGCAGACAGCCACCCATCCCGCGTTTAGTTCGGCTAGCCGTGTGATGGCTTCTTTGTGACCTTGGCGTATCTGTAAATCGAGAAGGTCAGAAAGCCCGACCAAGTTGTTGCCGAGCGCTTCTTCAGCAGTGTGCAGCGCTGCTAACAGTTCGGCTGTAGTGCTCATGGCTTTTCCTTCCGAGCCTCAAGGCCCGCAACGTATGCGCGCAGCTGTTCAAACAGCTCACGCTTGGGGATGTGTCCGTACGACAGCGGCGTTGTTACCCCGCCTCCGTCATTCATCATGCGATGCAGACAGACTCCGCCGTATGCTCCGCTGATGTGGTAGTTGCCGATGTTGGCTTTGTACTTGCCGTCTGGCTGTCTGGTCCATGGCTCCATCGGAGAGCCTGTTAGTTCGTTGATACGATCTACCAGGGCTTGCAGCTGCTTGTTGGTGACGCGGGAAGAGCTCATGACTGCACCGCCTTCCAATTGAACCGGCTGCGCTCACCGCGCGCCTGTAGCTCAATGGTTTTGAGCATGGCGCCGCGCGACGGCCATACTTGGTACTCAACATCGAAGTTAAGAGAGCCGTCACCGCCACAATTGCGCTTGGCGGTACGGTCCGGTGCTGCGGGCTTGTGGGTTATGCTGTCCGCGAAGCTAAGTACATAGCGCTTCACGATTGCACCCCCGCCGCCTTTAAGAACCGCTCGCGGTCGAAGCGCGGATTGTCGCGGGCGAGCGCGGCAGCAATTGCGCCGGCCGCGTCATTCAACGCGGTTTCTATCGGACTGCCTTCAAACTCAAGCGCGGGGATGTAGTCGTATCCGTCGCGTGCTGCTTTCAGTGCCGCAGCAATCAGCACGTAGTCTTTGCGTGTCATGGGATTACCCCTCCCATCCGGTGTTAGGTTCCATGTCGCGATGGACATGCGGTGCATCGGTGAAGGCATCGCCGGACAGCGTGACGTGCTCTACGTCGCGGCAGTTCGCGAGGTGGCGCTTGCATGCTTCAGAGAGGTGCGCGACAACGCGCGGGCTATCGGCAAGCGCGGTAGCAAACTCGCACTGCGCTTTGGTGGGTCTCTTGCTCATGGCTCTTTGCTCCTATGTAGCTGGATTGCGCCGGCGCTTTGCGCCTAGCTCGGACCTTCGGTCCAGTGCTACGGGAGCTATTATAGTAGCGGCTCAGCAGATAGCAATAGCCGGCGCTATCTTTTTTTCTGTGAGCTACCGCACATGAGGAGAATCCCCGCGCCGCCGCGAAGCGGCTAGCTAGCGCGCCTTGCGCGCTGTGCCGTTTCTCCTCACGCCAGCAGCGGATACATGGCTAGCTGGCGTTACGGATGCACGGCAGTCCGCTGTGGCCGGTCTGGTGGCCGATGTATCGCGTTGTAGACTTAGCGCCGGTGCCTAGCCCGTAGGCGCTCCGTAGGTCTGGGATTACCTGGCAGCAGGCTGTATACCCATACAGTACTGTGCATCCATCCAGTGGCCTGCCCGCCTAGCGTGGTGGATGCCTTGCCTATCTGCGACAGCTGTATCGCAGTGCGCGCTGCTGCTACCTTGTGGATCAGTAGCTTAGGTACTGATGTGACATAATGACTATTATCCGCAGCTGGATCTCATCGCCATAAGCAAGCGGAGCTCGATGTCTCGAGGCGGGGTACCCGGGGGTTCTGCGACCGTGGCGGCGGCCACCCACATCCTGCCACGAGAGAAAAAATAGACTCTCTGTGGCGCCAGAACAACAGAATTGCAGGTATGCCCTATACTCGAGGATGCCCCAGTAAAATCAACAACTTGCATCAGAGAGTATAGGGGGCTCCGCCGGGCCTGTTACGGGTTCCCAGGAATGGCCGGGGAGGACTGATGGATCGGCCAAGAAAGCGGCCAGAATCGCAGCCAGGCCACTACCAGAGGGACAAAACTAAATAGCTCCAGCTATCAAGGACTTATGATTTTCTTCCGAAAATCGTGCACATAAAGTCCGTTTCAAGCCCTATATATATAGGGGGGATGAATTTTCATGCCCCTTACGCACCCGCCGATGTCATCCGTCGGCAGCCGGGGAAGAGCCAGCGATCCGGCAAGACCCTACGGACTGGAACTGCGCCGTAGGGGTAAAGGGACTGGTAGGGCTCGCGACCAGAGTCGCCTCCCTCTAAGAAGAAGATGCCTGCTTTCAGCCGTGCTCCGCGACGGCTTCAGCTCCCGCCGCCGGCCCCCAAAGGCCGGCGACGACAGTAAGACTGCTGGCCCGGCTTCCTTGGGGTCGCCGGGCAGAAGAGTAGTAGTCCTTTCATCCCTTCCTTCCCCAGATAGAACTGGCCGCGAGTCTGCCTGATCGTCAGGCATATCTCCCGGCCGCTAAGCCAGCAGGATCTATGGCCACCAAGCCTCTCTCGACCTGGGGAAGCTCCCAGCAGTCGGACGCTACTCGCGTCAACAACGATGACCGCACTGCCAAAGGGAATCTGGTCTCCGACAACTTCGGAGAGGGGAATCCCAACGCGCAGGGTCCTACCATGCGCCCGCTGTATGACGCCACCGCGTCGAAGGCATCCCACTTCGCTGACATGCACGACGCTGGCGGCTTGCCATACCCCCGCGTGCAGCGCGGGGCAGTAGCGCAAGGCAGCCAGGCGACTCGAGCTCGGGGCAAGACCGGAGACGACGAGCGAGACGGCCCAGACGGGCAGTGGTAGCCGATGGCTAGGCTCACAGCCGCGAAGCGGCGAGCTCTGCCGGCCTCCACCTTCGCTGGTCCCGGCCGATCCTTCCCGATCCCAGACAAGAATCACGCCAAGGCGGCACTGGCTCTTATCGGCCACGCTCCGGCGTCTGCTCGAGCACACATCCGGGCAGTAGCTGAAAAGAAACTGCATGCGCATGGCGGGGACAAGCCGCAGCGCGTCCGCATGGCCGGCTTCAAGAGCCACGGGCTCCCGTACCAAGACCATCAGGATCACGACGAGTGAACGACGAGGCAGGAAGCGCCCCGGCTCCGGGGACTGGTGTCCCGCAGGGCGGGAATCTCGGCTGGGCATTTGCCGCCGGGCGTCGGCGGGCGATGCGTCAGACGATGCGCCCCCCGCAGATCAAACACGGACTGATCGCAGCTCCACACATCCAACACCCGCGCGATAACGCCGGACCGAAGTTCGGCGTCGGTGGTGGGTTCAAAGCATCGGGCTTTTAGCAGCCCTCGGGCCTCTTGAGGTAACTACGCTTGGCATTAGGTGACATCGGTACATACGAAACCTACGGGTTTCGTCTTGCGGGCGCTTCCGGCGCAATGGCGGCTGGTCTTGCTGCCGCTTCTCCCATCTTCGCTTTCCGCAACTCGACAGCATCCCGCAAGCTGCGCATTCTCGCTGTCAACCTGAATGCCTCGGTTGGAGCCACTGGCTTTACAGCCGGAGCTGCTCTCTTCTCGATGTTCGTGGCCCGCACGTACAGTGCGAGCGACACGGGCGGGACGGCACTGTCGGCTCTCTCCGCCGGCAACAACAGCAACAAGCTGCGCACCGCGCAGACGAGCTCGTTCATCCTGACTGGCGGAGGCGATGTCCGCATCGCCAGCACGGGTACGCTGACGGCGGGCACCCGCACGCTGGACGCCAACCCTGTTGGCAACATCGTGTGTCCGGCTGGCGCAGCGGGCACCGTGATGATTCAGGACACGCCCGTCTACTCCGACTACACCACGCTCTACGGCGTGCCTCTCGTTCTCGCACAGAACGAAGGATTCGTCATTGCAGCGACCGTCCCGGCCACGGGCACCTGGCAGTTTGGTGTCAACGTGCTGTGGGCGGAGGTAGACGGTGGAGCTGCCGGTACCGGCTAATGAGACTGCTGGCGCCCCTGTTCCGGGGCGCTGGCAGCCCGGCCAGTCCGGTAATCCCCTCGGCAGACCGAAGGGGACGAAGAATCATCTCGTCGAATTGCAGAGACAGCTCGAGGTTGCCGTGCGCGAGCACGTCAGCGCGGAGCGCGTCTGCAAGATCATCGACAAGGTCTGTCAGATGGCTGAAGACGGCAACGTCAAAGCGGCCAAGCTGATCCTCGACAAAGTCATCTCCAACGCCGGCAACGGCGGGGATGAAGTTCCAGAAAACGGGAAGAGGGTTGTGTTCGTCATTCAGAACGCAACTTTTGCAGCACAGCAGAAGCCTGTGCCAGTCGAAACGGACTCCGCTCAAGTGATTGAGGGAGAGTTCACTGAGACTCACACCAACCCCAGTAATACTCTACAGGATCTAGCGGGTAACTAAGTTCATGGGTACACGACGCGATGTTGAAGCGTTCGGGAAGGACACCAGCAAGACTGGTGGACTGACTGCACGCACAGCCGGCTCGTTTGGGAAGCAGACGGATGCGACTCCCAGCAAGTCGGACGAGCCGCAGAGCGGCAACAAGCGGCGCCCCGTCCGCGCATTCGGCTATCTGCCGCGTGCCGCGCTCGGCAAGCTGCAACAGGATCATTCGCGCGGCGACAAAGCCTCGCGGCAGTTCTTCAGCACGGGCGAGGCTGCGTCGGACACGGGTGGAGTCAACTCCACCGGCCGCACGCTGAAGCCGGTCGATCCGTACTTCGTCGATGATTTCCAGGGCAGAAGCGGACAGCCTGATAACCAGAGCACGTCCCGTCCCAAAGGCAGCACCTAATGGCTCTCACTCGTGGATTCACTCCCGCCCAGTTCCGCGACTCCTTCCTCGGTGTCGTTGGGCCTGTGCCGGTCTCTGCAACCATCGCCTCGACGGCGGCGGGCGCTAGCTCGACGATCAACGTCGCAGTTCCTGGCGTGCTGCCGGGCGACATCGTGTTCGTCATCCCGGCTGTCAATCCGGGCAACGGCTGCATCATCGACGCCAGCGTTATCTCAGCTGGCAACGTGACGCTGTACACGGCGGTCGCCACTGGCGGCGCCACGTACAACCCTGGTGCTCAGACCCTCACGTTCATCGCGCTGCGCGCCAAGACTGCCTGATGGCTGACCCAACACAGACCGACGACGGTGGTCTGCTCAGTTGGCTCAAGTCGAAGATCACTGACCCGTCCACCGGCCCTGCCACCGGCACTCTGCCGGTTGGCACGGGCGGGCGGCAGCGTCAGAAGTCTATCGACGATGAGGTTGAGCAGGCAGCTGGCGGGGACGACAAGCTGGGACGCATGAAGCAGGCCCAGTCCACCGACAGAGATAACTCATACAGCTACTAGGGAGAAACACGGATAATGTTGGCTAAGATCAAGGCGGATCTGGCGGCGGCAAAGGCGAAAGTCGTTGCGGCCTGGGCGTACGTGTCGGCGCACTACAAGCAGCTCGTAGCTGCCGCAGTTGCCGGCAAGTACTCGGCTGCGATCATTGCGACTGTTTCGGCGCTGATCCACAAGCTGTAAGACAACAAGCTGGATTGCTGCAATGGCATCCCCGCAGATCCGGGTCAACGTATCGTTGCATCCGGGCCAAGCCGCCGTCTTCAACAGCCCGGCACGATTCAAAGTAGTCGTCGCCGGGCGACGGTTTGGCAAGAGCCACCTGGCTGCGTACCTGCTCGGCATGCACGCCATGATGGATCGGAAAGTGCTCTCGGACGGGCGAGAAGTCGACCTGACCATAGAGCATGGCGTCTACTACGTTGCGCCGACTCAGGACATGGGACGGCGCATCATGTGGCCCAAGCTCAAGCAGCTTCTGGGTTACGCCCGCACTGGCGGGCTGATCGTCAACGAGAACATTAACGACGGTTGGCTCGAGCTGCTCAACGGGCGGCGCATCTACGTCAAGGGAGCAGACAACCCGGACTCGCTCAGAGGTCTGGGCCTTTCCTTCGTCGTACTCGACGAGTACGCCGACATGAAATCGTTCGTCTGGGACGAGATCCTGTCTGACGCGCTGGGAGACGTGGAGGGCGAGGCGCTCTTCATCGGCACGCCCAAAGGCAAGAATCACTTCTATCGCCTCTTCATGGGGGCGCTCGAGAAGCCGCAGTTCAACCCTTACACCGGGGCTGCGGAAGACTGGGCGGAGTGGGAAGCGTTCCACTTCAAGAGCACCGACAACCCCTTCCTGTCGGATCGCGAGAAGAAGCGCATGTTGGGCGGCAACCGCACGCTCGACACCATCCGGCAGGAAGTCGAGGCTGACTTCCTCTCGGGCGGCGGCAAGGTTCTCAAGCCCGACTGGTTTCCCATCGTGGACAGGGCGCCGAAAGGCGAGGGGGTCTTTACCTTCGTTACGGTGGATCTGGCCGGCTTCAAGAAGGCCGAAGGCACCAAGGTTCTTCGCTCAGACAAAACGGTTGTCTGCGTGACCAACACGCTAGGCGAAGACTGGCACATCAAGGACATGAAGTACGGCCACTGGGATGTCAGGAAGGCCGCGCTCGAGATCATCCTTGCCGTGCGAGATAACCCCGGATGCCGGCTCGGTATCGAGCAGGGGGCGCTGAAGGAAGCGGTTGGCCCGTACCTCGAAGAGCTCATGCGCTCTTACGGACGGTACGTGACGGTCGAGCCGCTCCGGCACAACAACCAGCGCAAGCAGGACCGCATCGCCTGGGCGCTGCAGGGCAGGGCAGAGCGGGGGCGCATCCATTTGGTGCGCGGTGCTTGGAACAACGACTTCATCACTGAAGCTGCCGACTTCCCCGACCCGCTGGCGCACGACGACATGCTCGATGCCGCCGCCTACGTCGACCAGATGGCCAAAGCCTACTACGTCGACCCAGAAGACATGACCGAATGGTCTCCCCTTGATCAGGAATTGATGACGTACTGATGTCGCTCATACCACTTCAGGGGAATGAAATACTCGTCGAGACGCCGGAGAGCGCCAGCAGTGGCGGCGTCGACGGTGCTATGACGCAGCCCGGTCAGGCACTGATCGGCTGGATCATGCAGCGCGTGACCATGTGGGAGAACGTCCGCGAGCGCGGCTACGGCCGGCTCTGGGCGAACTACTGGCGGCTGTGGCGTGGCAAGTGGGATGCGCTGGACCAGAACCGGGACAGTGAGCGCTGCCGCGTCATCACTCCGGCGCTGGCGCAGGCCATTGAAGCCAGTGTGTCCGAAGTCGAAGAGGCCATCTTCTCGCGGGAAGCCTGGTTCGACGTGGACGAGCGCAAGACGAAGCCCGGCGTAGACAAGATGCTCGCCATTCAGGCGCGCGACGAGCTCCTGCAAGACATGGAGCTGGTGAACGTCAAGGGCGCCGTGTCTGAGGCTGTGCTGAACGCCGCGCTGATGGGCACCGGCATTGTGCAGATCACGCCGACCGTGCAGCCGCACAAGAAGCCCCGGCGCAATCCGCGCACCATGAAGCTCGAGGCGGCGGGCAAAGACCGCGTGGTGGTGGAAGCGGAGGCGATTCGCCCCGACTACTTCATCCCCGACCCGGCCGGCACCCGCATCGACCAGATGCTCGGCTGCGCCGTGAAGCGCGTCAAGCCGCAGCACGCCATCCTCGAGAAGATCCAGAGCGGCACATACCTTAAATCTGCTTTACCTTTTGTGTTCCCGCAGCATCGGCTGCTGAACCGCGATATCGACAAGGAAGTCGATCCGCAGTCACAGATCACCATTGTCGACGCCGACGAGACAGAGATTGTCGAGTGGCACGGCAAGGTGCCGCTCGGCCTACTGAACGACGCGATGGAAGACAAGAGCGAGGCGGATGCCTTGCTTGCCGTCGCGGGCTCCGACACGGCGGACGAGTCGAACGAAGAGTACGTCGAGGCCATCGTGACCATCGCCAACGGTCACGTTCTGCTTCGCGCGATGCCCAACCCCTACGTCATGCAGGATCGTGGGATCATCGCCTTCCAGTACGAGACCGTCCCCGGTCGCTTCTGGGGAAGAGGCGTAGCCGAGAAGGGCTACAACCCGCAGATCGCCCTCGACGCCACGGTGCGCGCGTACATCGACGCGCTGGGCTTCATCTCGGCCCCGATGCTCGGCGTAGACAGCGGAAGAATCCCGAAGGGCTTCAAGAACACCGTCTACCCCGGCAAGGTCTGGCTGACGCAAGGCCCGCCGGCTGACGTGCTGCAAACCGTCAAGATTGGCGAGTTCCAGCCGGCCCTCTTCGAGCAATCCTCGGAGATGGAGCGCATGGTGCAGATGGGCACCGGGGCCTTCGATACGGCCACGGCGCTCAACAACCAGAGCCAGTCCGGCGCCAACAGCATGACTGCGAACAGCATGCTGATGGGAGCGTTCGTCAAGCGCGCCAAGCGCGTTGTGCAGAACGTTGACCGCCACCTGCTGACGCCGCTGATCACCAAGTTCCTGTGGCGCTACATGCAGTTCGACCCGGTGCGCTACCCGGCGGACTTCGACTTCATCGTCAAGTCCACGATGGGGATCGTCGCTCGGGAAGCCGAGAACATGCAGCTGACGCAGCTGATCGGCATGGTCGGGGAAGAGTTCCCCACGATCCGCGTGCTACTCGCCAAGGGGATCATCGAAAACTCGTCGGTCTCCAATAAGGCCGAGATTATGCGGGCGATTCAGCAGGCCATGCAGCCGAACCCACAGCAGCAGCAGGCCCAGCAGCTGCAGATGCAGACGCAGCATGCCGAGGCAGAGGGTGTGCTGCTCAACAACCAGCTCACCATCGCCAAGATCAAAGACATTCTGGCGAAGGCACAAGAGGCCGCGCACAAGGCCGGCATCGACACGACAGAGCTGCAGCAGGAGCAAGAGCGCCTGCAGCAGACTTGGGCGCAGATCGCCAACGAGCGCGAGCAGAACGCAATCTCGCGCGCCAAGCTGGGCATAGATCACAAGAAAGCCGACGCCGCACTGATCGCGGCGAAGAAACCTACCGGCTCGTCTAGCAACTAAAGCGGGCTTGGCCTAGTGGCTGGGCTACGGTCTTCCAAACCGTCTAGGGCGGGTTCGATTCCCCCAGTCCGCTCCATCCATCGGGAGAAAGCATGATCCTTGACGAAGTGCAGCTGAATGCACTGAAACCGGCTGACCGCAGTGCCTACATGACTCTTGAGGGGCTGTTCAGCAGCAAGGGCTGGAAGTATCTGAAGCAGTTGGCCGAAGCGCGGCGTGAAGAGCAGATCCGCTCCGCCGCCTTCGCTACGAGCTGGGAGCAGAACCGTGCGTGCATTGGCAATGCCGCCGCGTGGGATTCCCTCTCCAAGCTCGTAGAAGAGACCGCCAACGTCTACCTCGGCAAGATCACTGAGCAGGAGCGCGAAGCCGCGACGCTCAGTTTGGCCGAAGAGACACAGTACGAGTAGTCGACTGTGTCGAAGTTGATGATGTGGGATTTTGAGTGTCCTAAGTGCGGAGTGTTCGAGGAACTGGCCCAACCGTCTGAGAAGACGGCCCAGTGTCCCCGATGTCAGTCAGCCGCACCTAGGATCATATCGCCTGTGAGGATCGACCGTTGGGGCATGGCTCTGCAGCCTGGGGCTACAGAGACCAGCATCGCCTACTTCGACCGAGCTCACAGGCAACGCAAGGCAATCGAAGACAAGCGCTTCCGCGATCACGGCGACTACGGTGCCGCCCCCGGCTCTGACGGCGGGTGTCTAACACCGGATAAGGCCGCGCTTCTCGGCTGATCTTTCTCGATCTTGCGATTTCCATCCTGCCCCATAACCAGCGGCTGTCCCAGTCGCGTCGGCGGGGATTACGGAGTTGAAAGTGACTAGCTTAGCTGACCTTGTTGTTTCTGATCTCGACGCTCCCGGCAATTCTGACACCGCGCTCTCCGCACTTCGCGAGGCGGTCACGGCTCCCGAGCCGGCCCAGACAACCACTCCCACTTCTACCCCGTCGCCGGCAGTTGCCGACAACGACGATGTACCGGAGAAGTTCCGTGGGAAGTCCAGGGCTGAGATTGTGGCCATGTACCAGAACCTCGAAAGCACCAATGGCCGCATGGCCAATGATCTCGGGGTGCAGCGCGTTCTCACGGATCGGTTGCTCGGACTCAACGACAAACGGCTGAACGACCTGACGAGG
>Ga0209060_10004023_pt1 | contig 11838 bp, 11 predicted proteins | sample Coa_R1_8_FD_187155 | JGI IMG/M metagenome (GOLD analysis project Ga0209060, IMG submission 187155) | Surface soil microbial communities from Centralia Pennsylvania, which are recovering from an underground coalmine fire - Coalmine... | ecosystem: Environmental > Terrestrial > Soil >...
GCGCGCCTTTGCCCACCCTACACCAACTCGAAACGCTCGCAACGCCCGTTCTGGGTCACAGGCTGCCTTCCCGAATGCGTTAGCATCACGACCCCTGTACGCCATATAGCTGCCGACTTGCGCGGTGCACCAAGTAGGCGGAGTCGGGCCACGGCCTGTGCGCTCTACTTACGGCTGATCGATGCAAGGCAGTCCGCTGGGAAACCCGTCAAAACCTTTGTGCAGAGATATTGGTGCATCACGCTCACATTTCTTCGACGACAACCGGGATGACTGCTCAATGAAAACCCGCGTTCAGGAGCTTCTGCAGATCGGCGATCAGCTCTACGCCAAACGGTTTCCATTACTCACTTTGTGGCAAAGCTTCGCGGAGAATTTCTACCCGATCCGCGCCGACATGACGCGCTCGCGCTACATCTCGGAGGAATTCGCCTCTTATCTCATGACGGGACGGCCCGTGCTCGCGCATCGCGAACTTTCGAATGCGCTGTCGTCAATCCTGCGTCCGCGCGGAATGGATTGGTTCCAGCCGAGAACCGCAACCCAGTCGATCAACGAGAATCGTGCCTGCAAGGAATGGCTCGATCGCGCCGGCGCCACGATGCGTCGCGTGATGTATGACGGCGCCTCGCAGTTCACGCGCGCCACCAAGGAAGGCGATGCCGATTACATTCTGTTCGGCCAGTGCGTGATCGAACCAAGGTTGAATGCGCAGCGCACCGGGCTCCTCTACCGCACCTGGCATCTGCGGGATTGCGTGTGGGCCGAGAACGCAGATCTCGCGATCGACCAGTTTCACCGCAAATGGAAACTCAACGCCCGCGCGCTGTGCAAGCTCTATCCCGATGCGGTCGCTCCCGAGGTCAAGACCCGCGCCGAAAAGGACCCGTTCACCGAGATCAACTGCCGGGTCATCGTGCTGCCATCGGACGAATACGACAGCTACGGCAAGGACGAAAACGGTGAGCCGCTAAGACGCAGCGACGCTTACCCGTTCGTGCAATGCGTGATCGACGAGGATCATCAAACGATCCTCGAGGAGGTATCGCGCCTTGATCTCGGCTACGTCATTCCGCGCTGGGTGACGATCGGGGGATTCTCACAATACGCCTACTCGCCGACCGCCATCGTGGCGCTGCCGGATGCGCGCATGCTCCAGCAGATGACGCTGACCTTGATCGAGATCGGCCAGAAGATCGTCGACCCGCCCATGATCGCGGTCGGCGACGCCATCCAGGGCGGCACCAATCTCTATGCCGGCGCCATCAACTGGGTCGATCCCGACTATGACGAGCGCACCGGCGAGGTGCTGCGTCCCATCACGCTCAATGGCGAAGGCCTGCAGTGGGGCACCGAATACGAAGACAAGATCGAACGCGTCATCAACGAGGCCTTCTTCCTCAACGTGCTGAACCTGCCGGAATTCGACGGCAAGGCCATGACGGCCTACGAAGTGTCCGAGCGAATGAAGGAATACATCCGCCGGGCGACGCCGTTGTTCGAACCGATAGACCTTGAATACAACGGGAGGTTGTGTCAGACAACGTTCGACATCCTTGACCGCGTCGGCGCCTTCGGCTCCCACCTCGATCGTCCGCCGGAGCTGCGCGGCCAGAGAATCGATTTCAAATTCGCCAACCCGTTGGTGCAGGCCGAGGCGGAGACGAAGGCTGTGAGCTTCACCAAGATGGCGCAGTTGCTTGGAGCCGCCATGCAGTTCGACCCGTCGGTGCGTGCGGACGTGAATTTCGACAAGGCTTTCCGCGGCGCCTATGAGGGCACGGGCGCTCCAGCCGAATGGCTGGAGGACGAGGACAAGGCGGCGGCCGTGAAGGCGCAGGCCCGCGCCCAACAAGCGGCCGTCCAGCAGGCCGCAGCGCTCGGCCACGCAAGCGAGCAGGCCGGCAAGGCCGCGACGGCGGTGAAGAACGTCGGCGAAATGGCGTCATCGCTGCAAAATGCCGGCCTGGTGTGAAGCGACAATGAAACCCTCACGCATGAAACTCCAGCCCGATCGTCCCTGGCAAATACCGCGTCTCGACGACGCCGACATCCTCGCAATTCAGGCCGTTGCCAACGGCATCGCCAACGATGCACAGCAGCAGCGCGCCTACGACTACGTGGTGCGGACTTTGTGCGAAACCGACCGCATGACGTTCTGGCCAGGCGGCGAGGACGGCAAACGCGCCACCGATTTCGCCGAAGGCAAACGCTGGGTCGGCCTGCAACTTCGGCGCATCGAGAAGATGCGTCCGGATCACCGGAGCCAATCGACCGAGATTGCCTGAAAGCTCTTAACCTGCCGAACCGGCCGCGCCTTCGCGTGGTCGAAACCATGAGCAGCGTAGTCGCTTTGAAACGCATGAGGGGCGCGTCATGCAATACTCTCCCTATGATCCGCTGCGGACATACACTTCGCCGCTGTTCGATCCGCTCAGCACCACCGCAACGGCACTTGCCACACTTGGCGGCGGGAGCGCGGCGACGGGCGGCGCCATGGCACTGACCGGTATCGGCACCGGCATTTCGGCAGCGAGCACGATCGCGGGCGGTGATTACGCCGCACAGATGGGCCGCCTGAAACAGGCCGAGGCCAATTTCGAGGCCGATCAGGATGTCGCCAATTCGGCCGGTGAAATTGCCGCTGCCCAGCGACAAGGAATTGATGCCAACCGCAAGGCCGATTTGTTGCGCTCCGCGGCAGTCGCAGACGCAGCCGCCAATGGCATCAGCGCAGGCACCGGAAGCGCGCTTACCAACGAAGCGCAGATTGCGACGCGCGGGCGCTACCAAGCCGACATGGACTTGTGGTCCGGCCAGAACCAGGCCAGCGGCTCGATGAACCGAGCGGCTGCCAAGCGATACGGGGGTGAGCTGGACGCCCTTGGCGGCGAGGAGACGCAGCATGCATCCGTGCTCAACGCGCTCTCCACCATCGCCGGAGGGGGTGCGTCGTTCCTGCGGATGTATGGCGGCAGGGGCATGTTCTGACCGGCGCTCGCGGTTTCGCGCAGGCCGACGACTGCGGAGCGGCAATGTTTCCGCAACGGTCCATCCAGCAAAATGAGCCGGACGCATGCCTACAATCCCTACGCCTGAAGAGCTCGGCAGCCTGCCGAACGTGCCGGGCGCGCGCCCGATCGGCGGCTACGATGTATCTCCGCTCGCACGCGGCGCCCAGCAGATCGCCGACGCAGGCGCGCGATTGGGTGAGGTAGCGGAGGATATCGGCAAAGCCACTTATAGGATCAGCCGCCAGCAGGCCATGACGGAGGCCGTCAATGCCAATGCATTCATCCATGGCAGGCTGATCGAGGCACGCGAGCGCTACCGAAACGATCCCGATTACGCGACGCTCCCGCAACGTTGGAGCGAGGAAGCCGGGAAAATCGTCGAGGACGGACTCTCTCAAATCTCAAATGAAGGATTGCGGGAGCATGTGCGCGGCAAGCTCGCCGTGTCGCTCGCGCAGGAAACGGCAGCGATCCAAAATCAGGCATTCCGGGGCGCCGCCAATGCCCATGCGGCGAGTCGCGACAGATATCTGCACAATCTCGTGCAGCACATCAGCCTTGATCCGAACGATCCTCTGCTTACCGGTGGCGTCGATTCGCTGCACTCTGCAATCGACGACGCAGTTGCGCGGGGATTCCTGACTCCCGAGCAAGCTGTCGAGGAAAAGCGCCGCGATGCGCTCGCACTGTGCGCCGGACAATACACGCGAATGAGCCGCATCGATCCCGCTCGCGCCATCCAGGAGCTTGGATCAGGTGACGGCGGCCACCCTCTGCTTGCACAACTTCCCCAGCAGCTCAAAGATTCTCTGATCCGACAGGCGCAAGAGCAGCAGGCAAATGATCTGAAGGACGCAGAGCACGCCGCACTCCGTCGCGCGCAGGAGGTCCGGCGCGCGTCCGACCAGGCCGAAGTCGGCATCGTGGCAAATCTGACGAGCGAGAAGCCGACGCTCACGCGAGCCGACATCTCAGGCGATCAAAGGCTTACGCCGGCGGCAAAAGCTTACATGCTTGCGCTGGAGGATCGTGCCGCTGCGCCCGATCCCGATGCAGTCAATTCAAATGCCACGGCGCGACAATTGTTAGATCGCATCCGTTTGCGGGATTGGGATCCCGACAAGATCACGACGCTTGATCCGATTTACGACGCGTACATTAGCGGGAAACTCAATGGCGATGATTTCAACTTTATCCGCAAGGAATTTTTCCGACAACACACGCCCGAGGGCGCATCCCTTCTGGCTCAGAAGCAAGCCTTCCTCAAAAGCATTGCACCTACAATCGACCGCTCCGATCCGTTGATCGGCGAAATCGACAAGCTCGGCAGATCAAAGATGTATCTCCTGGAGCGGGATGTCGATCGCAAAATCGACCAATATGTCAAGGACGGCAAGGATCCATCCGATCTATTTGATCGATCAAAGTCCGATTACGTCGGGAAACCGGAGTCGCTCGAGCGCTATCAGACGACGGCGCGGGAAGCGCTGGAAGACCATGTGCACCAGCTTCGCTCCGCCGTGGTGCCCAACGTAACTGGGGCACCCCCGTCCACGCCGCAGCGTCTCAGCGGCGAAACGCCATCCGACTACCTCAAGCGCATGAACGCGGCCCTGCCGGAGGTCAAAGTGCATGTTCCCGTTTCAAGGTGACCAATCATGCCGACCAGAATCGAGATGTTGAAGCAGGGGGGGTTTTCGGATGACGAGATCGGCGATTGGGCGGTCGCAGAGCGGCAGCGAATGCAGGAGGCCGGATTCACAAATACCGAGATCGACCACGAATTCGGCGTTACGCGGCCGCCAAGAGAAATTCCGCCCGCGTTCATCGAGCGCCTGAAGCAAGGGAACTGGCTCCGGCGCATCCTCGACGCGGCCGGAGAGTATACGCAACGCCACTTCGGTGACGAACCGTTGGGGTTTTCGCCCGAAAACCAGGAGGCCCTGAAGAAACTCGGAATCATAGGCGACATCATGATCCCGGCCGCGAAGCCGATCGATGCCTTGTTGAGATCGGTGCCAGCGGGTATTGCGGGCCTCGGCGCAGGACTTGGACAGATCGTGGAGGAGGGCCACGATGCCGCCTTAGGACCAGGCCCCTATGCCAAGGGCAAAGCTGCTCGTGATTTTGCGCAGCTTGCGCAAATCGCCGCGCTCCTCTCCGGCGCCAAGGGACCACCGACCGGGTCTATGCGTCCTGCGATCGCGAGCGTCGGCACTGGACCCGCTAGCGCACTGCCACGCGCAGAAGATTTCCGCAATGCAGCCGCGGCCATATCCGGCACCCCCGCCAGCTTTCATGCTGAGCAGAAACTGCTTCGGCTTTGGAAGGATCATGGCATCTCGCCAACCGAAGTCGCGGGAGATGCGCGGCGCGACCGAACCATCGCGGAGAGCATCACGTCGGAATCAGACAGGCTTCCGGACGCTTATGTGCGACAAGACGGGACGACAACCGACGCGCAAATCAATGCCCCTAAGTCCGCTGAGTCCGGCCCACCAAATGGCGCGACCGCTCCGCAGGAAACCACAACCGCCGTGACGGAAGCGGGACAGCCCGCTCCGAACCTGAGCGTTCCCGAGCCGGCGCACATGTTGGCGGAAAGCAAGGACGTGAGCTTGTTCGACCCGCCGCAGCAGCCCGAGCGCCCGTTCGACTTGGACTATTATGGCCAGGAGTTTCGCACCAATAGCCGAGGGCGACTTCTCAGCGACATTGAAGGCCGCCCCCTTGGCGCCAGATTCATTGTTGGACGGCAGTTTTATGGCAAGCCGGACAGGCCTCTGTCGCCGAAAGAAATCAAGCGAGCAATGAAGCTACTCGATATCGAGTTTGCGGCAGTGGATCCGACAACGCTTGAGGGCGGTGCCATTGGATCATATCGTTCGACGAAAACACGGTATCGTCCGGCCGCCAATATTTCCGTCAGCAACCTGCATAGCCAATCAGACCAGGACTTGCTGGCGGCACACGAGTTTGGCCACGCTATCGACCATTTTGCCGGGATGATCTCGGACGTGCTCACGCCGGCCGAAATGCATGAACTTCGGCGCGTCTACGGCACCCTGAGATCCGGCAGCGAAGGAACCTCCTTTCGTCGTCAACCCGAGAACTTCGGCTATCCGCGGTTTGAAGTAGGTAAGGAGCTGGTTGCCGAAGGCATACGGGCTTATATGGCCAATCCGAACTACTTCAAGACCGTGGCGCCGAGGGCCGCGGCCAAGTTTCGCGCGGCCATCAACGACAGCCCGCTTCTGAAGACAGTCATTCAGTTCAATTCGCTTGGCGCTGCTGGCTTGATCGGAGCCGGCGTCGGGAGTCAAGGCGGAGATAACCGCTAGACGATTTTCTCACGACCCGTTTTGTGTGCCACAAGCCGTGGCGCCAATGAACTGCTGCTCGTATCCGCTGAGGTGGGATCGCATCTGCGCGCTGCGGCGCTCGCCGATGCTGGCTGTGCGTTTCTCCATAGACTAAAAAAGGAGTGTTCACCCATGCCTGCAGCTACGCAAGACAACGTTCTGCTCTGGATTCACGGCCGTCGTCTCGGCCTCGTCGGCGACGGCAGTTTCAGCGCTTCATCCGGGCTGATGGTCGACAGCCAGCTGGTGGGCTGCAAGCGCGGACCCATCGTGTCCCAACTCGCGGCGGGAACCAACGGTGTCGGTAATGTCCCGTTTCCGGCAGCGGTGGATGGCGATGTGGTGCTTTTCGCGCTCGATCTCACAACTCCCGCCAACGTGACATCAAGCTTCGAGAGCGTCATCTCAACTGCAGGCCAGATTCGGCAGACCTCGGCAACGAATCTCAGCACAAAAAACATCTTCTTCCAGATCGCGCCGGCGTCGTGAAGATTGGAGGGAGCCGCTATGCACCGCTATCGCGAATTCGGTCTGGTTAGCGAAGAGGACGAGGTCTTGCGTCGCGCCTTTCGCGACGGCTTCAAACGTGCGGGCCTGTCATTTGCGCAGTTTATCGACGCTCTCGCCTGGTATCGCGATCACGCGCGCCCCGCAAGCGACGAGGCGCAGCTTGCCGATGCGTTTGCGCAGTTCGCCGCCGAGAAGGGCTGGCCAACGCAACAGCGGGATGGCGTGCTCGATGTGTACCGGGCGATCCGCGACAATGGCCCAGAGGCCGTGATGCAGCCGCGTCCCGCGGACGAGGATCGCGCGGTCCTGGCCCATGCCGACGAATTGCTGCGCAGCGATCCGGCCCGCTATTGGGGTGATGTCGAGCTGCAGGACGCTGCGTTCGAAGCCCACGAGCGGCTTAACGGCGTTCCATCGGCGCCGGGCAGCGCGCGGCCGTCGGAAGAGATCAGCCGGGATCAGCGTCGCGTCGAGGAGATCGAATGCCTGCTTCGCGATCCGACCGGCGAGGGACAACGCCGCTATTGGACGGACGCGGAATTGCGCGCGGACTACGGCCAGGCGTTGGCCCGCCTCCACGGTGAAGGGGAGGGCAGCAACGGCGAAAGCGCTGTCGTGTCATCACCGGTTGCGGGCGAGATGCACACGGCCCCGGCCATGGCCTGACACGAATTTTCGTTGCCTCGGCCCGCCTCATCTGCCCGGCGGGCGTAGCCGATTTCTGCAAACACACAATCACGCGGCATCGGTCCCACGCGCCGGGATCGCGAACCGCTGTTTCCTGGGCGCGACAGGGCATCGACATGACTGAAGCGACTCATCCGACGGCACGAAGCGCACGCAAACCGCGATCGGCCGCACCCGTTCCGCCGAGCGCCGCAGAGGCGCCGAAGCCTGCAGCCGAAGCTGTCGCGCAGCCACCGCGACCGGTGGCGCCGATCCCGCAAAGTGCGATGCAGGATGCGGCCTTTGCACGCAACTGTTGGCGCATCGTGGTGGACGGCGAACGTACGCCCTACGAGAGCGTGCTCACCGACGTGACGGTATGGGGCCCGAATGAAGCGAAGCTTCGCACCGGCGATCTCGTCGAAGTGCTGGACGAGCAATCGACGCTCTTCGCGCTGCTCTATCTTGTCGAGCACGTCCCGGCCAAGTTCATCCGTTTTGCAGAACTGATCAAAGCGCCGCTCGGCGGACTCGCGATCGGACGAATCGAGGCGCGCGGAAGCCACTACGCCCAATGGCGCGGTCCTGCCAAACGCTGGTGCATCATCGGCCCCACCGGAACGGTGGTGCGCGACAGCATCCTCACCAAGGAAGAAGCGGAACGCGATGTCGCGACGCGCAATACGCCCACCAGCATGGCGTTCGTCAGCCACCCGCGCATGTGATCGAGGCCAAGGATGCAGGACAATCGCTTCGGGGCTACGCCGCAAGTTGCGGCGGCGGCTGACGGCCAGGCAGGTGAGGCCAGCGAGGGCATCGCCGCCCGATCCGCTGCGCCTGCGGGTAGCGGACGACAAAGCGCAGCGGTCGCCGGAAGTGGCACGCCGGCCGATACCGCAGCCGGCATCGGGCCAGCGAGCCAACCAGCACCCAATCCAAGAGGGGCGCCGGCTGCCGAATCTGCAAAAGCTTTTCCGGAATCCTGGCGCGAAGAGCTGGCCGGCGGCGACAAGGCTTTCCGCAAGACCCTTGACCGATTCGAAAATCCGGCAGCCCTTGCCAAGGCCTACAGGGAACTCACCGCACGGCTTTCGTCCGGCGATCTGAGAGCGACGAAACCGCCCCCTGATGGCGCTACGCCGGAGCAGATCGCGATCTGGCGTGCCGAGCATGGGCTGCCGCAAACCGCTGCCGCCTATGTGGATGGATTGCAGCTCGGCGACGGTACGGTAACGGGCGAAGCCGAACGAACCCTGCTCACCTCGTTCGCCGAGCAGGCCTTCAAGGGCCGATGGACGGCCGACCAGTACAACCAGGCGGTCGGCTGGTATTTCGGCATGCAGGACCGGCTCGCCGCCGAACGCGACCAGGCCGATGCGTCCTTCAAGCATCAAGCCTCGGCGGAGTTGATGCGCGAATGGGGCCATGACTACGCAATCAACCGCAACGCTGTCTCGCAGTTCTTCGATCGCAGCTTCCCGAGAGATTTCAAGGACGCATTGCTGACGGCCCGCCTGCCGGACGGCCGGCTGCTCGCCAATCATCCGACCTTCAACAAGGCGATCCTGGAGGTGGCAAGGTCCATCAATCCGAGCGGCACCGTTTTGCCGAACGCCTCCGGCGGGGGCCTGTCCGCCGTGGAAAGCCGCATTGCCGAGATCGAAGGCAAATACATGCGAGCGCCGCACGGTTCCGACCTGTGGAAGAGCTACTGGACCGGCGACGCCGGCGCTCGCATGCAGGCGGAATACCGCAGCCTGCTTGCCGCGCGGGCGCGGCAGGGGCGCGCTGGGTAGTGCCGACCCGTCTATCGTCGCGCCGAGGACCCACGCACCGAGCGCTTGAGCGAGGCGCCCGCGCGCTCCGATCTGCGTGACTTCAACGCGGCTTCGAGATCGTGAAGATGCTTGCGCGTCGCGACCAGCGCGTCAGCCTCGATGGCGCGGTAGCGTTCGACCAGTTGCTGCCCAAACGGAGTGAGCGTCGCGCCGCCGCCATGAACCCCGCCTGGCTGGGCGGCGATCACCGCGTCGCGAAAGCAGTTGTTCATATCGTCGACCAGAAGCCAGGCACGACGATAGGACATGCCGAGTGACCGGCCGGCTTGCGAAATCGATCCGGTCTTCTCGATCGCTTCAAGCAGACGAACCTTGCCGGGCCCCAGAGCGCGGCCGTTTCCGAGATCGACCCTCAGCGTCAGTCGTGGCGTGTCCATCATCGCCGTGTCCTACACTCGAATGGGGGATACCATAGCATTTCTGTCGGCACGCGGCCTAACTACGCGCAGGCCAGACCGCAAGGCGCTGGAGGTGGAGAAGTGCACCTATCGTTCTCATGGTATCGAGGACAAGCGGCTGACATACGGACTTCTCAATGGAACGACGATCTTTCTGCAGAAGGCCGCAGTCCTCTGGAGCTGGAGGGGCGTCCACATGAGCGAAGATCGTGCCCTAGGCAGAGGCATTGCCAGCAGGAATGTCTCGGCTGAGGGCTTCGGCCAAGACCTTCAATGTAGGCTCGTCGTAAGCGGGAACGCAACGCCATTCAATGAACCAATCGCCGGGTGGCCAGATTTTGCAGAGGTGAATTCCTTGGTAGCCGGGAAAATCAATGAGTTCCGTGGAGCTAAACAAGTGAGCACTAAGTTGACCGATGGCCAGCGTCGTCGTTTGCGTATTGCATTTGTCGGGTCCAGTTTCTGCCGTTGGAGTTGAAGCAATGTGCATTGGAAGGTGCAAACACCAATGCTCGTTTGGCCGCAAGCTGCGGTAGCGAGCAATCCAAATCTGCCAATTCCACGGAGGCGTGAGCTTCGTGCGCAGCCACGTTCTTTCGCCCTCACTGACGCCTCTCGCAGCAAGTGCGCTGAATTCATTTCGAACCGCAATGAGACAGAGCAACGTCGCAACTAGCATCTGATGAACACGATCTAGAATCAGTGGTTCACCACGCATGAGACGCGTGGTCGCCAGCTTCGAGGCACTTTCGATTTTGCTCATCCACCCGCTGTTACAGTCCCTGCATGTATTACGAGGCTTGCGCGCCGTTCCGTGTCCTTGGCGAACTCTGCGTCGAAACCCAGGCACCCTCATTCTTGGCCTGAACGTTTCGATGTGCCCGACAAGCTGAACGTGGTGAGTATCTTCGAACGGCATCACTTCGCCAATCCATTCAGGCCAAATGTGCCCATGAGTAAGGTTGCCTTCTCGATCGCAGAACACGCATTTTCCGGGTGGTTTCGACATTCAAAATCTCGGAAGTGACGATCTAACGGCCCCCCCGAATCACCGAAGGAGGTGCCCCACTTTTTACTATGCCTTTGTAGTGTCACAGCTAGCCCTTTCGCGAAGCGATCGGATATCCCACAACAGACGGCCTTACGCGGGCGGAAGTCCTCGAAGTGCCCGACCCACTGTAGCGGCCCCGAGCGCCTTGCAACTTCGCCCGCCGACGGAACGCCCCTCGGAGCACATGCCGGCACCGGCTGAGAATATCGGTCCCCTCGCTGTCTCGTCTGACCAGCGATGATTGACTCCTTCTTCTGCAGTCGGCCAACCCCGATCGTGCGCCCGAGGACAACCGGACCTAAGGCTCCATCAACAATGACCAAGAAAGGACTGGATCAATGGCTGACTCAGCATTTCAAATCCAGTAAAGAATGATGCTGGTCTGGGACTAAATAACGGGAAAGCACCAGCCAACCCGACGGAAGGATTTCTTGGCCCATGACACACGGGGCTGGGATTGATGAATCTTTCGTCAAGTATTTAGCGGGTTTGCTAGATGCTGACGGGTCGCTATCGTTTAACTTCAAGCGCGATCTCAACAGGCCTGATCGCCATTTCCTGAGCCTCAATCTGCGGCTCGCGTCATCCGATGCAGTGGACCGGAGTGGATTCGTCGAAAGTCTGCCGAAAAAGTATAGGATCGGTTCGACCTCCCGGTACGGCAAGAGTTCGCAATTCATTTCTTGGAATGTCTCAAAGCGCGCAGATCTCGAAGTACTCTTGCCGCGAATCATCAAGCACATGGTGATCAAGGCCAAGCACTGGCAATGGATACTCGATACTTGGAGAAAAACGAGGGCCGGCAGAAAGACCCTCTCGCTCGAAGAACGAGAGCAGTTGACGCTGGCAAGTTCCCAATCGCGGCGCACCAATGTCGGACCATTAAAGCCAAAGAACCACCCCACATGGGCCTGGCTTGCCGGCTATCTCGATGGCGATGGCTGCTACAGCTATCGACGTTATCGCGTCAATGGGTACACCCAGTGGGCGATCCACGTC
>Ga0209060_10004024_pt1 | contig 11837 bp, 8 predicted proteins | sample Coa_R1_8_FD_187155 | JGI IMG/M metagenome (GOLD analysis project Ga0209060, IMG submission 187155) | Surface soil microbial communities from Centralia Pennsylvania, which are recovering from an underground coalmine fire - Coalmine... | ecosystem: Environmental > Terrestrial > Soil > Unclassified...
TTCGGTTTTCCCATGGTCGAAGGCATGGCGCGGGGCATTCCGCTCGTGATTGCCTGGACTGCCGAGAACAGGGAAATGACCGGGGACGCCAGCCTGATGTTTGCGCCCGCCGATGATGCCGCGCTCAGCGCAAGGCTTGCAGCTTTGTTCGACAGCGCGGAAGAGCGCCAGCGGCGCGCGCGCTTGAGCCTCGCACGCGCCGGGGAATTCTCCTGGGAGCGTGCGAGCGCCGAAACCCTCGCTGTGCTCGAAAGAGTGGCCGCATGAACGCGCGTCCTGCGGAGTCCGTACCGGCCCTGCAAAAGAGGACCGAGGCGCATTATGACCGCTATCCGTTCGAATTCCTGACCGCAGACGACGCGCACGATACCGCTGAGCACGCTGCGGCGTTCCGGAATTTCGTGACCAGGCATGTGAGGCCCGGCACGAGCGTGGGCGAAGTGGGTTGCGGACCCGGCAGGGACACGATTTATCTCGTGCGCGCCGGCGCCGATGTGACCGCGCTCGATCTCAGCTGGAACAGCATTGCGCTGGCGCGGGCCCGGGTCCCGGAGGCGCATTACGTTCGCGGCTCGGCACTCTCTCTGCCCTTCGCCCCCGGCACCTTCGAGGTCGTTGTGTCCGACGGCGTCATCCATCACACGCCCGACGCTCGCCGCGCGTTTGGCGAATTGGCGCGCGTGCTGAAACCGGGCGGCGCGCTTTACCTCGGCGTCTACAATCGCCGGCGGTATTACTTCTACCTCTATACCTATCCGGGCCGGGTCATGCGTGCGCTCGAGCGTGGCACCGCCGGACGCGCGCTGATCATGGCAACCGCGTTCCCCCTCTACTTTCTCGCGCATTTGCTGAAGTCCCGCGGCCGGAGAACGCTGAAAGGCGCCCGCAATCTCTTCTATGATTATTTCCTCACGCCCCAGGCGAGCTTTCATACCAGGGAAGAGATTGAATGCTGGGCGCGGGAAGAAGGGCTTGCACGCGAGATGTACGATCCTTCGCCGGGGAACGTGCATGCCTTCTGGCTGTTGAAGGCCCCCGCGGATTCGAAAGGTCACGCTCTGCCATGATCCTTGTGTCGGGTACGATCAGCGCTGCTAACCGCGGGAGCGTGGTGTCCTGATCATTCTCGGAATCAACGCCTACCACGGCGACTCAGCCGCGGCGCTGGTGATCGACGGCCGTCTCGTCGCGGCGGCCGAAGAGGAGCGCTTTCGCCGCGTCAAGCATTGGGCCGGCTTTCCTTCGCAGGCGATCGCCTGGTGCCTCGGCGAGGCGAAGGTCAGGCTTTCGGATGTCGATCACGTCGCGCTGAACCAGCTGTCGCGTGCGCATCTCCTGCGCAAGATCTTCTATGTGCTCTCGCGTCCGGCCGCGGCCAATCTCGTCCTCGGACGTCTGCGCAACCGCCGCCAGCGCCAGGGCGTCGTAAAACTCCTCGAGGAGAGTCTTCCCGGCGAGAGCTTCCGCGGGACGCGCCACGACATCGAGCATCACCGTGCGCACCTCTTTTCGGCCTATCACGTCTCGCCTTTTCCCGAAGCGGCGGTCGTATCGGTCGATGGCTTCGGCGATTTCGCGTCCGCGGCCTGGGGATTTGGAGCAGGCGGCGACGTCGCAGTCGGCGATCGCGTTTTCTTTCCGCACTCGCTCGGGATCTTTTACGAGGCGCTGACCCAGTATCTCGGCTTTCCGCATTACGGCGACGAATACAAGGTGATGGGGCTCGCGCCGTACGGAAAGCCGCGCTACCTCGATCGCATGCGCCGCATCGTGCGGCTTGCGCCCAACGGCAAGTTCACGCTCGACCTTTCGTTTTTCCGGCACCAGCGCGGCATTTCCTACGCCTGGGACAACGACGCGCCGCAAGTCGCCGGGCTTTTCACGCCGGCGCTCGAGGAGCTTCTCGGGCCGAGGCGCGAGCCGGGCGATGCGCTGCTGGAGCAGCATCGCGACATCGCCCATTCGGTCCAGCGCATGTACGAAGAGGCCTTCTTTCATCTTCTGGGGCACCTGCGGGACCGTTATCCGGTGCCCAACATCGCGCTCGCCGGCGGCTGCGCCATGAATTCGGTCGCCAACGGCAAGATCCGCAGGCGCACCCCCTTCCGGCACGTTTATGTCCAGTCCGCCGCTGGCGATGCGGGCGGGGCGATCGGCGCTGCGTTCGCGGTCTGGCACGACACAGGCGGCGTGCGCCGCTTCACGATGGATCATGCCTATTGGGGCCCGTCCTTCGACGAACACGCGATCGAACAGGTGCTCCAAAGCGCGCAGCCGCGCATTCACGATGCCGGATGTTTCACGGAGCGGGTGGCCGACGCCGGCGAACTCTGTGCGCGGGCCGCTGCTGCGATTGCCGGTGGCAAGGTGCTCGGCTGGTTCCAGGGTCGCATGGAATGGGGTCCGCGCGCGCTCGGCAACCGTTCGATCCTCTGCGATCCGCGGCGCGCGGACATGAAGGCCATCCTCAATGCCAAGATCAAACGGCGTGAATCGTTCCGTCCCTTCGCGCCGTCGGTGCTGGCCGAGTTCGTGCGCGAATGGTTCGAGGAAGACGATGACGTGCCGTTCATGATGCAGGTCTTCCAGATCCGGCAGGAGCGGCGCGCCGCGATCCCGGCGGTGACTCATGTCGATGGCTCCGGGCGGCTCCAGACCGTGCGCCAGGAAACCAATCCGCTTTATCACCGCCTGATCGCGGCCTTCCTCGATCTCACCGGCGTGCCGATGGTGCTCAATACCTCGTTTAACGAGAACGAACCTGTCGTCTGCCGTCCCGAAGAAGCGCTCGACTGTTTTTTGAGGACCGAGATGGATGTGCTGGTCCTGGGAAACACGATCATCCGGCGCGGGGCCTGATCTACCTCTCCAAAACGCGGGAGAGATGCGCCCGCCGGCTACCAGCCGAAATCAATCGGTATCAGCAGCAACAGAGACCAGGTGAGCTGGAATCGTGCGAGCCACAGGAGCTCCTGTGTCTCGAGCGCGCGCAGCGCATCCGGAAAAAAACAGAGTCCCATGATGGGGAACAGCATGCCCCAGTCGCGGGCGGTTTCGCCGGCCGAGGCCATCTGGACGATGATGGCCGCGAAAAGCACGAAGCACGCGATCGGCGCCAGCGGCCATTCCGAGGTTCGCCGCAGCTCCCGCGCAAGCTGGATGTAGACGAGCAGGAAGGCCGGCCCGCCGAGCAGGAGAAAGTCCAGGATGGTCATCGCGCGATCGTCGAACGCGCGCACATAGTCTCCGGAGAGCAGGATCGCGAAGAAGGTGTAGGCGTGCGCGCTTGAGGCGCTGGCGCGAAATCCTTCCCAATAGTTGAACGCGAACAGTCGCGCTTCGAGGAAGAGGCCAGGTACGAGAATGGCCAGTACGACCAGGGACCAGGGCAGGATGCGCCGGACGTGCTGGGCCAGCGAAGAAAGAGAAACCTTCGTCCGGAACGGAAACGAAAACGCGATTGCCGGAAGCACCACGAAGGCATAGGAGAGATTCGCTGCGATGACGGACGCAGCGCCGGCGATCGCCGACATCAATGCGCTTCGTCTCTCCACGGCGATGACGAAAGCGGCGAGGGCCGCGAATGCCAGGAAATAGAAAATGGCATCGTCCGAACGGCCGTAGATGAGCAGGCCGGGCGTGAAAAGGGCGATGAGCGTCAGGCCCAGCGCCGCGCGATCGTCCGAGCCGCGCTTGACCAATGTCCGATAGAGCAGCGGAAACGTCAGCGCGAAGATGGCCGCGTTCAGCATCGAGAAACCGAGCGGCGGCAAAACCTTTTGTGTCAGCTGCCAATAGGCGATGGATCCCGCGGGATGGGAAAGCGAATGCGGCGCGGCGTAGGGCGGCCCGACATTTCCAAGAATGCGCTCAACATGCGTGGCGAACAGCGTGGCAAGGCCCGGATTGATCGCCGCGTCATGCCTGCGCGCCGCCTCCGTTGCGATTCCCAGATTGCCGGCGATGAGCCCGCCATGAATCGCGCCCGACAGGATCGAAACTGCAAACGCGATCGCCCAGAGAAAAACCGCTTTGAGTCTCGCCTGCGAAAGCCATGCAAATCCGCGCGGGATCAGCACGGCGACGGCAATCATGGCTGCCGCAAACGGAAGGCCTCGCAAGGCGCCGTAATTGGGCGACGCGATTCTGAAGGGGTAGAACGCGTTCGCCGCCCAGAGCCGCACGCCGGCAAGGATCAGCAACCCAACGAGCGTCCGCGCGGCCAGCGTCACGATGATGACGATCATCCACGCGCGGATCAGTCTGGCTTTCTGGTCGGATCGCTCGGCCGGCGCAGCGCGGCGTCCCGCGTAGAGGAGCGCCGGCACGAGACATGCCGAACCCGTCAGCAGCACGTCTGCGATCGCCTGTTTGTCCAAAGCGGATCCGGATTGCGCGCAGCAGGCACTTTCGTCTGAATCGGCCGCGGAAAACAATCTGCGGGCGGTGGCGGGCTGGGAGTTGCTCGCCGCGAAGCGGTGGGGCGGTCAGATGGCCAGCTTCGCACTTGTTTTCCTCCCCCGTTGCGAAGCAACGGCGGGCGGTGGCGGGCTGGGACCGCGGGGATGCGTCGCAAAAAATCATGTCATGGCCCGGTCCTCGCGTAAGCGGGGATCCGGGCCACCCAGTCAGCGCGTGTCCGCGCGCTGGTTGAACCTCTTTAAAACACTCACTGGGTGGCCCGTATGCGCGGGCCATGACATGCATTTTGTGAGCGCCTGCGCGGTACGTCTCCGCGCCTCCGCGTGAAATCTATCGCCGCGAAGCGGCGAGCGGAGGCAGCCTACTTCGTCTCTGCCGTCGGGCCGGCGGCGCCGTTCTCGGCCACCTGCGTATCGAAGGCGACCCAGCCGAGCGAGCCGCTGCCGTCCTGGCGCTCGACCCAGCGATAGTTCACGTCCGACCAGGGCTTCAGCGTGTTCGAGAGATTGTCGAGTACGAGGTCGCCGCGGTCGGTCGCGACCGTCAGCACTGCATGCCGGTTCTCGCGCGCCGTGACGACAATGGCAACGCGCAGCGCACGTTCGGGCAGGCCCGCGGCGATCAGCACCTTGCGCTTCGTCAGCGCGTAGTCCTTGCAATTGCCATAGCCGTCGCTCGGAATGTTCCAGTATTCCGCGCGCCCGTAATGTTCCTGGTCGTCTTCGGGAACGATCGCGTTGTTGACGGCGCGATTGACGGAATCGAGCACGCCTTGCGTCGGAAGATCGAGATGCACGGTGGCGGGTTCGCTCGCCGACGCCACGCACTGGTCGAGATAGCGGCTGCAGAAGGAAATGAATCCGGGAGGCGCGTCGCGCGCCGGGATTCCTTGCGGCATCGGCGAACTCGAGAGCAGCGAGAGTTGCGGAATCGGAGCCGTTGCCGCGGCCTGCGTTTCGATCGCGGCGGACTGGCAGGCTGCAAGCAAGGACACGCAAGGCAGAAGAGCGAGTCGCAACGACCGCATGAACCGCATTTTCCTCAACTCCGTCCGAACGCACGGTGAGGCTAGGCGGTCGCAATTTGAGGTCGTGTTATTCTCGTGTACGCAATTCAAACGGATATCGTTTCAATTGCGCGACGGCTTGCTCACCAATCGCTAACGACGAATGACGGTGCGTTTCACAATTCGAAATCCACACGCGCGCCGGGCGGGCGTCTGGCCCGTCAATTGCTACGCTGTCGTCATGGGCGCGGACGATGCGTGCCGTATCGGTACGGGCTTGTAGTTAACGATTGATGGGTGCATTTGACACGGCGAGCAGGGGAAAGAGGGCTGGAATGAGCGCACGCGCTTGTCTTTCAGTGGCCTTGCTGGCTGCTGCACTCGTCTCGTTTTCTGTCATGGCCGGTACGGCACGCGCCGCCGAGGGAACACAAGCCTCGGTCGCGCCAACGTCCCGGATAGATTCGTCCGGAACGGACTCATCCGCGCCGGCCGCAACCGCGCCGCAAGCGGCAAGCGACACCGGAACCTACGAGCTCGGTCCCGGCGACAAATTGCGCTTGAGCGTTTTCGGCGAAACCGATCTCGGCGGCGAGTTCGAGATCGACGGCAGCGGTTATGCGCGGCTGCCGCTCATTGGCCAGGTGAAAGCAGCGGGGCTCACGATGCATGGCCTCGAGCAACGCATCGCACAACTTCTGAGCGACGGTTATCTCAAGGATCCGCGGGTCTCGATCGAAGTCGTCAATTACCGGCCGTTCTACATTATCGGCGAGGTGACGAAGCCCGGGCAGTATCCCTATGTCGACGGCATGACCGCGCTGAACGCGATCGCGCTCGCGGGCGGCTACACCGCGAAGGCCGACAAGTCCGAGGTCTATATCCAGCGCGGCGGCAGGCAGGAGCAGGAATTCCCGTCCGACGAGAACACCAAGGTGCGGCCGGGCGACGTTGTACGGATCCCGGAGCGGTTTTTCTGAAGCGATTCAAGGGTGTGGCACGGGGGCCACAAGAGGTCGCGTTCTTAACCAGATTTCGGCACGATCTCTGCAATCCCATTGCAGTTGTGGCAAAGTACGCCTCGCGAGAGGTTATCAGGTTCTTTATTATTCTCAGCGGTTGGGAGGCTTGAGGGGATGGACAGACAACAGCCGGGCAGGGGAGCGCTGAGGCGCGCCATCCGTCCGTTTTCGATTTCGGCCATCGCCTTGTCTGCGCTGAGCTTCCTGCCGGCCGCCTTCCCGGCCGACGCCTCGCCGACGCTGCCCGCGGCACCAACGGCCTCGCTGAGCGCGAGCCAGCTTTCGACGCTGCAGTCGGAGGTCACCAACGCGCTCGCTGGCATCAACCCCTCGCTCTCGGGGGTTGCACGCATCCAGGCGATCGACACCGCGCTCGCTGATCTCACCCAGAAGGAATCCTGCGCGCTCGGCGCTGGCGCTATCGCCGCCATCGACGCAGACGCGATCACGGCCGGCGTGCTGCCGACGACCGCCGTCGATGCCGCCATCCGCGGCGGCGTGGCCTGCGGCATCAAGGGTTCGACCGTCATTGCTGACGCGGTGATCGGCGCCGTCGGTGCAGGCGCTTCGGCGGCGAACGTTGCCGCGCAGGCGCTCGCGACCGCTTCCCAGGTTCCAATGCCGGGCGACGATGCCGGCGCCGGGCTCGGCATTGCCGCGGCTTATTTCGCCGGCACCAACAATCTCGCCGCCGCCAACCAGATCGGCCAGACCGTCGCCAACGAAGGCACGCAGCCGACGCGGCTCGCTTATCGCGATGGCGTGATCCAGAACGGCGGCGCGGTCGACATCGCCGAACTCGGCGATGCCTTTCCGGTTGCGACCGGCGAGACCGGACAGACCGGTCTCGGTAACAACAACAATTTCGGCAACAACACGAACCAGGGCAATGGCACTGGCGACAACGGCACCAGCAACAATCTCCAGGCCAATCTCAATCAGAATCTCCAGCCCTGCCCGGATCCGACCTGCACGTAAGGCAGACGGGTCTGAGAAGCAGGACACAGAAATTCGATTACAGGCGGGACACCCGAAGTAACGTTACTGGAGCGCGATCCGGAAAAGTGTGAAGCGGTTTTCCGTCAGATCGCGCGACGGATCAAACAAGAGCCACGGTCGTTGAGGACGGATGACCGGCGCTCCGGGGGCAAGATGATGCGAATTCTACGTTCAGGCTCGATCGCGGCAACGCTGCTTGCGGCCTCATTCCTCTCGGCGCCGGCGTTCGCGGTTGACCTCAATCCAACCGCCGAGCCCACCAATGCCGGCGACTATGCGCCGAAAGGCATGCCTGTCGGCGGCTTCCGGATCTTCCCGACGCTCGACATCCTCGGCCTCTATGACGACAACGTCTTCAAGACGCCGTCGCCCACGATCGGCTCGGTCTATTTCGTCGAGCGGCCAGAGGTGCGCATCGCCTCGCAATGGACGCGCAACGAGTTCGACGTCTATGGCGGCACCGAGCTCTTCGAGTACACCCACACCACCACGGAAAACATCACCAACTACAATGTCGGCGCCAATGGCCGGCTCGACATCTATAACGGCGTCGATTTCATCGCCGACGGCTCGTTCCAGATCCTGCACGAGCCGCGCTCCAATCCCGACCTGCAGTCGCTTCCCGGCTTCGCCGCGCGGCCGACGCAATATGCGCGTACCAAGCTCGACGCCGCGCTCGAATATCATCCCTATCATTTCTCGCTTTCGGTCGGTGGCAGCTTCGAGCGGCTGGATTATTCGCGCACGCCGCTGACGCCGATTCCCGGCGGCGGCGTGTTCCCGGGCACCTATCGCAACAGCGATGAATGGGACGGCTTCGTCAATGCGGGCTACGAATTCTCGCCCGGCTACGCGGTTTTCGTGCGCGCGAATTACGACACGCGCGGCTACGACGACAAGTTCGACTTGAGCTTCGGCGCGCCCGGCATCCACCGCGCCTCGAACGGCTACACCGTCGATGCCGGCGTCGACATGCAGGTCACCGATCTCATCGTCGGCAGCGTCTATGGCGGCTATCTCGAGCAGCTCTATCACGATCCGCACTTAAGCAACGTCAACGGCTTCGACTTCGGCGCCAAGCTCGTCTGGACGCCCGATCCGTTGTGGACGGTCAAGCTCGACGCCTCGCACATCGTCAACAACACGATCATCGCCAACGCCTCGAGCGAGAATGACCAGAACGTGCGGCTGACGGTCGACTGGTCGCCGCTCGCCTATCTCGTCGTCGAAGGCTATGGCGGCTACATCAATTCGGACTTCGCGCCCAATCCGCGCCGGGACAATTATCTCGATGCCGGCATTTCGGCGAAGTACATCCTGAACCGCTACATGGCGCTCAAGGCCGGCTACCTGTTCGAGCGCCGGGATTCGAACCAGGGTTTTGCGCGCTTCACCGACAACCAGTTCGAAATCGGCCTTCTGTTCCAGGAATAGCCCTGCCTCCACAAGGGAGAGGTCGGGGCGCGGCGGCGTTTTCGCCCGTGTCGGCAAGGCCTTGGCAGATTGCTTGCAGGGCACGACCTGAAGTTGGCGCTCCGGGGTGGATTCTCCTTAATTTCGCCTCCGCCCCGGACCGGTTAGGGAAATCTTTGGGCCCGTCTGTTCATCTGGCGGTTGCCCCGAAATGAGACGGCTGGCGTGATGACCTACCAGAAGAATCTGCCTTTGGGCCTTTCCGTCGACGCCGCCGCGCCGGCGCAACCGGCCCCGCGCAGCTTTCAGATCGATGATTTCCTGCGCATGCTCGAGATGCGCAAATATCTCATCGGCGGCACCGCGCTCGTCATCTTCTTGCTCGCCGCCTTCTACATCCTGCAGCTGACGCCGCTTTATACCGCGCGCGCCGTCGTCCTCCTCGACCAGCGCGAGAACCGCGTCCTCGATGTGAGCGCGGTCGTCGCCGGCCTCTCCAGCGATCCCACCACCATCCAGAACCAGGTCCAGATCCTGAACTCGCGCGGGCTCGCGGGCCGCGTCGTCGACAAGGAAGGCCTCGCGTCCGATTCCGGCGACGATGGCGCACCGCATCACAGCTGGATGCATGCGCTCAATCCGTTCGCCTGGTTTTCGAAGGAGCCGCCCGCGCCCACCGCTGAAGAGCGCAGGGCCGCGCGCCGCAACGGCGCGATCGACGACGTGCTCGGTTCGGAAAACGTCTCCGAGGTCGGCGAGTCGACCGCGATCTCGATCGACTACACCTCGCCCGACAAGGCGACGGCCGCGAAAATGGCCAATGCCATTGCCGACGCCTATGTCGAAGACCAGCTGAACGCGAAATTCGAGGCGACGCAGAAGACGAGCCAGTGGCTCGCCGATCGCCTCGGGCAATTGTCCTCTCAGGTGCAGGCGGCCGAAGCTGCGGTCCAGCAATACAAGGCCGACAACAACATCACCGAGACCGCGAACGGCGGCAGCGTGGTGCAGGACCAGCTCGCGCAGATCAACGGCCAGCTCGTGCTCGCCAAGTCCGACCTCGCCGAGCAGGAAGCGAAATATGCCCGAGTCGTCGAGCTGCAGCGGACGGGCCACGCCGACGATGTCAGCCAGGTCGTCGCCTCGCCTTTGATCGGCCAGCTGCGCGGCCAGGAAACCGATCTGTTGCGCCAGGAAGCCGAGCTCAATGCCCGCTATGGCCCGCGCCATCCCAAGATGCTCGACCTCGAGGCCGAGAAGAAGAACCTGCTCGCCAAGATCAATGACGAGGTCGAACGCGTCATCGAGACAGTGTCGAGCGACGTGGCGGTCGCGCGCGCCCATGTCGGCTCGCTGCAGGCGAGCTTGAACCAGCTCGAGAGCCAGAACTCGGTGCAGAACAAGGCCGGCGTCAAGCTCAAGCAGCTCGAAGCCAACGCCACCTCCACCCGCTCGCTCTACGAGGCCTTCCTCGCGCGCTTCAAGGAAGCGCAAGGCCAGGGCGGCATCGAGACGCCCGACGCGCGCGTGATCTCGCGCGCGGAGACGCCCGCGGGCCCCTCCTATCCGAACACGCGCTATATGCTCTCCGTCGCCGCGATCATCGGGCTCGTGGCCGGGCTGCTCCTGGGCTTCATCGCCGAGCGGATGGCCCCGGGCTTCCGCACCAACATCGAAGCCGAAAAGCTCATCGGCTTGCCGGTGCTTGCGACGCTTCCCGAACTCACGGGCAAGCGCGAGAGCGGCAGCGCCGCCGATGAGCTCGTCGACCGGCCGCTCGGCGGCTTCGCAGAATCCCTGCGCGGGCTTCAGCTCGGCATCGCGCACGCCAATGTCGACCGGAAACCGAAGGTCGTGCTCGTCACCTCCTCGGTGCCCGCCGAGGGCAAGAGCACGACGGCGCTCGGGCTTGCGCGCCTTGCGGCAAAAGCGGGCCAGAAGGTCATGCTGGTCGACGCCGATCTCCGCCGGCCGAGCCTTGCCGAACAGCTCGGCATCACGACGCTCGCGCACGGCATCGTCGACGTGCTCGCGGGCGAAGCGAAGCTCGAAGAGGCGATCGCCGCCGATCCGAAATCGAGCGCGAAGGCGCTGGTCGCGCTGAAGGCGGCGGGCAATCCGCCCGATCTCCTGGGCTCGCAGGCAATGAAAAAGCTCATCGCCCAGCTGTCGGAAAGCTACGATCTCGTGGTGATCGACACCGCTCCGCTGCTTCCGGTCAACGATGCGCGCGTGCTTTCGAAACTCGCCGACACCGTGCTCTTCGTCGTGCGCTGGGAGAAGACGCCGCGCGATTCGGTTGTGAGCGCGGCGCGCATCCTCGCCGACACCGGTACCCATGTCGCCGGCATCGCGCTCACGCGCGCCGACACCGTGCGGCAGAAATATTACGAGTACGGCTATCAGAACTTCTCGTCCTACCACAAATACTACGCCGACTGATTGTCATTCCCGGCGCGCGCGCGGGAAGGGAACCCGGTACAGCGCGCGTCGGCGCGCTGATTGTCATTCCCGGCGCGCGCTTTAGCGCGCGGGAAGGGAACCCAGTACAGCGCGCGTCGGCGCGCTGAATGAGTCATTCGCGCTCGCGGACGCTCGCGCGGCTTGCTCCCCTTCCCTCGGCGCTTCGCGCCTCGCCGGGGATGACATCGCGCACGAGAGCGGGAAGGCGCGCGATTTCGACCTCTCCACAAGGGAGAGGTAGAGTGCCGCCCGATGAATCGCCTCTCCACCTGGTCCCTCCGCGCGCTCCTCCTCGCACTCCCGCTCGTGCTGATCGCCGCCGCCATCCCGCTTCTGATCGACGGCGTCGCGTACGAACAGGCCTTCCCGACCGCGATCTACATGCCGATGAACGTGGCGCTGCCGCGCGCGAACTACACCGCCGCGGCGCAAGCGCTCGCGCATGGCGCAGCCGCCAACGGCGAGCGCGAGATCCTCGAAGCGGAAGCGCTGCGGCTTTCCGGCGCCGATCC
>Ga0209060_10004028_pt1 | contig 11830 bp, 9 predicted proteins | sample Coa_R1_8_FD_187155 | JGI IMG/M metagenome (GOLD analysis project Ga0209060, IMG submission 187155) | Surface soil microbial communities from Centralia Pennsylvania, which are recovering from an underground coalmine fire - Coalmine... | ecosystem: Environmental > Terrestrial > Soil > Unclassified...
CGATTCGACTTATCGGGCTTCGGGTTCTCGCCACGTACGTGCGGCCGCTGAGTTGGATTGAAACCGACTCTCTAGTAGGAATTAGAACCGCCACGTACCCGCCATGCCAATGGTCCGCGGCCTGAAGGTCGTCGCGTAGAGCAAACTGTCGGTGGACACGTGGTTCCGGACCTGAAGTGTCGGCTGTGAATCAAGCGCGTTGTTGACGAAGAGCGAAAGCTCGAAGTCCGACCACACTGTCGTCGCCCTGAGATTGAGTAAGTTGGTAGATGGGTTCGCCCGACGCGTGGGTGCGTAGGTGACGGCCATCGGATTGTCGGACGCAAACGGTCCGGGATTGCGGCTGTGAAAGGCATCCTGCGCAGAGAGTGTCACGCGTGCACCCGCGATCGCCATCTCATATGCGGCCGAGGTAGTTACGCTCCAAGGTGGGGTGACAAGGGGTAGCGCGCCTATTGCATCACCCCGGGCAACCACGACTAGATTGTTCAACGTGACGGTTTCATCGTAGCGCGCATCGGTATAGGCCCCGGTAAGAGCGACTTTGAGGTGTCCGAAGAGCGCTGCCTGCAGGCCGAGATCGAACCCCTCGCTGGCTGCGGTGCCAGCATTGACCGTGAAGCCAATTCCGCAATTGGTCAACGGGACGGGCAACTGCATTTCCTGCCAGGCGATGTAGAACACACCACTATCCACCTGCAGATGCTGGTCGAACAGGCTGTTCTTCGCTCCAATCTCGTAGCTCCATACCAAGTCCGGCCGGTAAGTGAGGGGAGTGCTCACCGGGCAGGCCAGTCCCACGGTGTCGTTCGGCCCTCCCATCCGATAACCTTTCGCCACCGTCGCGTAATACAAGCTGTTCGCGTCCGCCTGATACGCGAGATTGAAGCGAGGCGTCACAGGAGTGGCCGCGCCGCTGATGGAGAAGTTTTGCTCGCCCACAAGTGGCGAAATCGGCTCCACCTGTTGAAAGGAGTCGTACGAATCGCGCTCGACGCGTGCACCGATACTGGCTGTCAAGCGCTGCCGCAATCGCAGGTCAACCTGCACATATGCGCCGACCTGCGACCTAACGCGGTCAACCCGCTGCTTGCCGTTCAATGCCCCGCCGTCGGCAAGCGCGGAGTTGGCAATGTCCTGATTTTCCTCGTAGTGGGCGTGAATGTAGCTAGCGCCGACGATCCAGCTGAGGCGCGCCGTCCGATCCGAGCTCGCGAGCCGCAGCTCCTGCGAAAGGACATTGAGTTCCAACCCCACCGGGTCTGCTTTCGCGTTCGCATACCCGGTCTCATTCAATCCGTCGAGGGTCGCGTTATCTTCCAGGGCGTTTGCGTGGCGCTGACTGTATGCGGTCACGCTGCTCAAGTCCGCGGGTCCGAGGGCTGCTGCTGCCTTGAGTGATACCAGCGTGAATTGATCGCTGTAGTACTGGGTTAAGCCGGAACCGTTCCATAGGACGCCGCGGGCCGGGTCTGACAGGCTTAAGAAGAATGTCGAGGTATCGTGCACGTCCGTGCTCTGATACCGGAACGACGGCGTGACCAGGAGCGACTCACTCGGTGCAATCGTGACCGCCGCGTTACCCGCTTCACTGCGCACCCAGTTGGAGTTCTTATCCACCATCGTGTCGGTATATGGGTCCACGCGATCGACGAAGCCGCCGTCGCGCCGCGACCAGGCGCCCACCCGAAATCCCAAAATATCCGGAGTCAGCGGCCCGCCCACCGCTGCCCCGACTTCATAGCTCGGCGCCGCACGCGCTGTTTCTGAGAACTCACTATTTGCGAAGCCGCTGTAGTTCGTCAGGCTCGGTTGCACGGTGATGAATCGGACGGCTCCGCCTTCCGAGCCTTCGCCGAACGCCACGCCTTGAGGTCCCCGCAGCACCTCGACCCGCTCGAGATCGAACAGCATTGGATACTCGCGACCGAAGCTGCTGGCGGGGTCCGTGGGAAGCGGTGTATCGTCGATGTAAATCGCCGTGGTCGAGCCATCTTTGGAGTTCACGCCTCGGATCGCGACATTGGTCTCGATTCCGGCGCTGTAATCGGGGTAGGCGTCGAATTCGACACCGGGCGTAAGATCGGCGAGGGTCGCAAAATCCTTTGCTCCGGACACCTCGATCGCCTGTGGCGTCCAGACGCCCATGCTAATCGGTACGCGATTTTGCGGTTCGTCGCGTTGTGCGGCCGTTACGATAATCTCCTGGATGGTCGTGAGCGACTCGCCGCCTCGGTGCTCTTCGTGTGGTAACGCCGGCGCCGGTGGTAGCTCGGGCTTCGCGACAAGAATGCGCACGCTGCGCTCATTCAGGAACTCGAACCGAAGCCCAGTGCCATCGAGCAGTCGAATGAGCGCGGCCTCTTGCGTAAGGCCGGCCGGCGCTCCCTTCGAAGTTTTTCCGCGCGCGATCTCCGATAGAAAGACAAGTTGCAGGCCAGTCTGCCGCGCGTACGCGGCAAGCGCCTCGGCGAGGGGCTGGGGCGGAATGTCCGCCACGAGTCTGGCCGGCGACTGTGCGCGACTGGCCGCAGCGCCGAGTAGTGCGACGAGCCCCAATGAGCAGAGTACGCTGCCCGCAGCCGCTCCCCATCGCCGTTGTCGAAACGCCGTACTGCCCACGGTTGGAAATGCCTCGGTAGCTAATCGTTGGTAAGAACGCCGCGTTGGTGCCGTGAATTCAAGCTTATACTCGCCCGGCGACCTCTGTAGCGACGTCAGCGAGTCTCTCCCCGCTCGCCCGGCGCCATCGAATGCCTGAATACACGAATCCGAGTCGATGTGGTCTCGACCGTGACATCGTCCAAGGTCCGCAGAAACGCGAGGAACGTCTCGGTGTCATCCGCTGCGAACACGCCGCTGATCACGAGCGTGTTAAGGGAGGGACTCTCAATTTCGATCGGCACCGCGCCGTACCGGTTGAACTCGGCGGCGACGGCAGCCAGCGGTTCCTGATCGAACGCGATCTGCCGGCGTAGCCACGCGGTGCTGCGCTGAGCGTCGACTGGCGTGGCGTGATCGGGCAGCCTACCGGTTATGACGCGGACCCGAGCGCCGGCGCTCACGTGCAGCTCCTGACCTGGTGTGCTATCGGAGGCAACGGTCACCTGGCCCTCGACAACCGTAACGACCGTCGAGGCGCGGTCGCGATAGACATCGAATTGCGTTCCAACAGCCATGATGTTCGTAGCCCCTGCGACGACGCGAAAACGTCGAGTCGGCTCGTGCGCAACTTCAAAGAATGCTTGCCCCCGGTCGATCTCGATGAGCCGCTCCGCGGGACGATAGCGGACAGTGACGGCCGTGTCGGTGTTCAGGCGCAGCATCGAATTGTCGGCCAGACGCCACGCCTTCTGTTCGCCGTGGCCTGTGGCGAAACGCTGCGGGGCGGGATGATCGGCATTCCACCGGAGAAAACCACCAATCACGACGGCGAGCACGGCGGCGGCAGCGAACTGCCAGCGTTTCCAAACAGGGCGGCGTTCGCGGATCGCCTGCGGCTTCGAGATGTTTGCCTGAAGCGGCCGCACATCGGCCTCATCGACGGCCCCGGCACGCTCAAGAATCGAGTCCAGCGGACTCTCCGGATCGTCGGCCGCTGTCGGCAGCGCCTGCGCGATCAGCGCCACCCCGAGATATTCCTCGACGTGCACTGGGGAGGCCAGCAGCCACTTGTCAAAGGCTTGCCGCTCACCAGCACCGAGGCTTCCGTCTCGATGGGCCACGAACCAGTCGGCTGCCTGGCGCGCGATGAGTGCGAGAACGTCTTCGTCACGAACAGTCATTCGTTTCATCCCCAGCGGGCCATTCGGCGCCGACAGTAGGCCAGAGCCTGTCCGACGTATTGCTTGACCATACGTGGCGATACCTGCAGGTGCTGGGCGATCTGCTGGTGGCTCTGGCCATGCACGTACTGCAGCACCACCGCTGCGTGGCACTTCGGCGGCAGTCCGCGCAGCACCGCGCGTAACCGCTTCACCTGCTGTGCCGTGAGAATCTCACCCTCGAAACTCGGCGCCTGGGCGAGCTGATCCTGAATAGTCGCCTCTTCTACGCTGACTGAGACGCCACGCCGCCGACCAGTGGCAGCATGCTCTTTGGCAAGATTGCTCGCGACGGAAAACAAATACGCCTCCAAATCACGGATCGCGGATATGTCTTTCAATCGGAGCATTCGCAGGTAGACCTCCTGCGCGAGATCGGTCGCGTCAGAGCGCTGGCGGACGCGCCGGTCGAAGAAAGCCTGCAACGCCCCCCGGTGCGCTGCAAACAGTCGCTCCATCAGCGCATTCTTTCCGTCCGCCATGCTACATCGCCTCAACCCCGGCGTTGTGCCTTCATTAGTACTAGAGTGGCGCGGCCGGCCCTGGGACGTAGTATTTTGGACCTTCCGAGGCAGCAGCGCACGGGTGGCCGCAACGTAGCGGCGGCTGTGGCAGGCGCGACATCGGCTAAGACACGAGGAGCCGGCGCAATTCAAAAAAAGGATGGCTCACACCGCTGGAGGGGACTCTTTCCTTATACAGACTCTTCACATTGAAGCCGGCGAGCTGGGAGTAGCGACGAGTGCTGTGGGGATCATGAGAAGTAAAACAATTATCGCGCTGAGGCTCATCGGGCTCGGTCTGCTCGGTGGCTGCTCAGGAGGAGGCAACACGGCCCTGACGACCGTGCCGACAGCGCACCTCGGCATCACGCTTCCCGCCACGATAGTCGCGGCGAGCGCTCCATTCACCTTCACGGTCAAGGCCCTCGATGCGACGGGTGCCGTGGTCCCGACTTATACCGGCACGGTTCACATTACGACGTCGGACACCGCCGCGAAGCTCCCCGCCAATGCGACTCTGGCGCAGGGTGTGGGCACATTCACAGTGACCTTCAACACCCTGGGCAACCAAACGATCACCGCCAGCGACACGGTCGGGGATGCCAGCTCCGGAACCTCGCCCGCCGTCTCCGTGCAACCAATCCCGGTACCCACGATTAAGTCTCTGTCCCCCGCGACGACGGTTAGCGGTGGTGCGGGATTCACCCTGATCGTGTACGGGTCGAACTTCCTACCGAGCTCCGTGGTGCAGTGGAACGGAAGCAACCGCTCCACGACATTTGTCAGCACTGGTCAGCTCACTACCCAGATTACAGCGGCTGATATCGCCAAGGCCGGAACCGCCCCGGTCACCGTGTTCAATCCCGCGCCCGGCGGGGGTAGCTCGAACTCGTCGACCTTCACCATAACGACAGGAGGGGGGTCTGGGTCCAACCCGGTCCCGACGATCATCGCCCTTGCTCCGAGCTGCGTTCCCGCAGGAGAACAGTTCATCAATGCAATAAATGATCAATTGACGGTAATTGGGCCAAACCCGCCTGGTTTTGTTGGAGGTTCAGTCGTGCGCTGGAACGGTAGCGACCGGGCGACCACTGGTAACGGCAGCGTCAACGGACTCACTGCTCAGATTTCGGCGAGTGACATCGCCAAAGCCGGGACCGCCGCGGTCACCGTCTTCAATCCTGCACCCGGCGGGGGTAGCTCGAACTCGTTGACCTTCACCATTACGCCGGGAGCGGTTGATCCGCAATCAATCGCCGTGGACCGCACCGGAAAGTTCGCCTATGTCATGAACGCCGGCTGCAGTGGTGGCAATGGTGGCTATGTGTCCATGTACACGATCAACCCCACGACCGGGGCCCTGGCGTCCATAGGACCACCGGCGTGGACATACGGCTACGGTGTCGACTACGGTTCCGGTGTCTACGCCGGGTCCGTGACCGTAGATCCTGTTGGCAAGTTCGCCTACGTGACCAATTCGGGGGATGTGTACGATTACGGTTTGACGGACGGCGCTAATGGCAGCGTCGCGATCTACACCATCGACGCCACGACCGGGGCCTTGGCCTCCGCAGGAACGATAAACGGAAATTGTCCGGGATTGTGTCTTCCCTCGTCGGTGGCAGTGGATCCATCCGGCAAGTTCGCCTATGTGGCGAATGGCTATGCGGGGGGGTTCATCAATAGTGTTCCATTCAACGTTGCGATGTACACGATCAACGCCACGACCGGGGCCTTAACGTCCATAGGGACGATCGCTACGGGAACAGATCCGACCTCCATCGCCGCGGATCCGTCGGGCAAGTTCGTCTATGTCGTGAACGAGAATATGGGGGCGGCGGCTGGCAACGTGTCCACGTACGCGATCAACGCGACGACTGGAGCCTTAGCGTCGATAGGAACGATTGCTGCTGGAACAGGTCCCGTCTCCATCGCGGTGGATCCATCGGGCAAGTTCGTCTACGTGACGAATTCAGGCTCGAACGATGTCTCGATGTACACCATCAACGCGACCACCGGGGCCTTGAAATCTTCAGGGACGATCTCCACCGGAAAAGATCCTGTCTCCGTGGCCATGGATCCTGCGGGCAAGTTCGCCTATGTAGCGAACTACGGCTCGAACGATGTGTCGATGTACACCATCAGCGCCACAACGGGGGCCTTAACGTCCATCGGAACGATAGCTGCGGAATCGAATCCCTCCTCGGTAGCTGTCCATCCCTCCGGTAAGTTCGCCTATGTGTCGAATGCGAATTCGAACAGCGTGTCGATGTACAGCATTAGTTCCATCGGCACCTTGACACTCATAGGAACGATAGGCACGTGAAGGGGAATCCGTAAGAAGCCGATCATCGTCCCACGACTCCCGAGTCCACCAGAATTAACAAGGAGAAAGCACCATGATTTCCAGATCATTTCGCATCGCTCGAATGATTATTCTTGCCAGCTTTGCGTTCAGTTCCACGGCCTGGGGGGCGACATGTTCAAGCGCCTCTCTGAATGGCACCTACGGGTTTTTGCACGACGGAACAGATAGCAGCGGTGCCCCTGCCACTGCCGCCGTAAGCCGGATCAGGTTTGACTCAGCCACAGGGACATTTGCTGGAGAGACCACAGCATCCCATGCCGGTGTAATTGTCACTGATTCTCTCACTGGAACATACACAGTCGACTCGAACTGCACCGGCATGGGTATTCCCACAGGAGGGAGCCCCTTCTCCATTGTAGTTACGTCAACAGGGTTCTTGGCCGTTCACCCTTTTTCGGAGGGATTCGCCGCGAAGCGGGGCTCCCCGACCTGCACCACTGCCGCAGTTATGGGTAGCTTTGGGTTTGAAGCGACCGGCGTCTTCCTCTCAGGGGCGCCGGCCATAGGATGGGTAGCTTTTATCGGCAATCTGAAGTTGACGGTCGACTCTTCCGGAGAAGGGGTGATAAGCGGACATGTCGCGGGTAGCGAGGGTGACACGACGCTATCGTTCGCTCCCGTCTCCGGTTCTTACAAAGTCAACCCGGACTGCAAGGGGACGGCGACCATCACGCCGAAGGGCCAGTCCCCCCTGAATTTCAGCTTCGTGGTTGTGGACCACGGGAAGGAAATGCTAGCCGTTGACACGGACGAGGCCACGGTTGTCAGCGGTACTCTGGTGCGCGATGACCGTGGTGACAAAGAGCTCCCGCCCAGCGGCTCCGGCGATTGAGGGATCCAAATCGGCCTTGGCAAGGTGCCGTGGCAGTTGCTTCGGGCGCTCACTGCTCGACGAAGCCTTTGTCTGCACAGCTTGCATGTTGTCGGATGCGCTAATCGAGCTCGTAGCGGCCGGCGCGTGCGCTAACGACTGTTTTTGGCATCGAAGGGGACAGCTCGAGCACGTTGGAGTTGAACGATCATTGCACACTGTAGCCACGGCCCTCCAAGCACGCTGATTCAGCCCTGAGATAATCCCTGCGTGTGACTGGAGAGGCGGTGGTCGGAACGGTGCTATCCGCCAGTGAGGAATCAATTCCGGTTTGGCCGGTCGCCCAGTGCTGACACTCGACGCGGTCGGTCGCCTGCTGCGCACTGTTCTGCCCATTCTTAGGGTACGCAAATAGGCTGACGTTCTGGAGTGACTGAGTCGCGGCCACCTGATTCGCGAGATTCCGCGGTGGGCGTACGGTCTCGTACTGGCCCGCCAATGCGTTCCACTGGTAGAAGTTGTCGCCTGCATAATAGTACGTACTGCCATCCCACCAATACGTTGAATAAGAGAGTGGAAGAGCATCGAAATACAGGCCGTAACCGAGAAGACCAAAGCCGTAAAGACCTAACCAGTCATACCCGAAGCGTCCGTAACCAAGGCCGCCGCGCCTGCCAAAACCTCGGCGTCCGTCATGCCCAGCCCCGAAGCCTCCTCCACGGGCACCGCCATAACCTCCTCCATGACCACCACCGCCGCCGCCGTGGGCGTAAGCGATGGTCGCCGAGCTTAGCGCGAGTCCTGCTGCCAGCGCGACCGCACCAAGTCGCAACCGGTCAATCACCGCTACATTGATCATCACGTCACCTCACACACTGTTTATGCTCAACAATCTGCGTCATCGCCGCATCGCCGGCCGGATCCGAGTCGACTCCGATGACGTGTCTCGTACTTCGACAGATGCTATGAGTTAGACCCGCAGCGCGTGGGCCTTATTCCAATTCCGCGAATGTTTTGCTCCGTACCTTGGCGCGTTGCCCATCGGACACGTTCAAAGTGATGACGCAACTTTGAGTAGAGGACTCGGCACATACGGAATAAACCAACCTGGGCGCCGGTCTGCATCTAGGAACTCGAATTCGCTTGGGGGCCATACGAAGCGGCGACTTCACGCGAAAAAGCGAGAAACAGCTTCTATCACACGCAAAGGTTGCCATGGAGGTCGCTATGAGCGCGCTTTCACTCACCGAAGTCACGAATACCAGCTTGCAGATACCAGGTGTCGAACCCTGGTACGCGGATCCGCAAGATTCAGCCCTAACGGTGATGACGGATTTTCGCGAACGAACGTCCGTTACGATCCCGGACACGGCTATGATTGATGAAGCTCTGGATCACATGAGACACAACGGTGTGCGTTGCGCCTTCGCCATCGACGACCGGAGCCGTTTCGTCGTGGGAATGATTACGGCGTACGATATCATCGGTGAAAAGCCGATGCAGTACATGCAGTCCGGGTCGATATTTCGTAGAGAGGTCCTGGTCCGAGACATCATGCAGAAAATCTCCGCATGGCGCGTCGTTGATATCAAGCAGATAGAGCGCGCCACTGTCGCTGCGGTTTCGGATATGTTCGCTCAAAAGCGAATGACTCATGTGCCGGTCATGGAGACTAGCGAAACTGGCGAGCAACGCTTGCGAGGCTTGCTGTCGGCGGCGAAGGTCAAGCGCTTGTTGTCTCGGCCGCCGGCGTTTAGCCGCAATCTAAGCGGCGCTGGCGTATCCTTCGCCATCAGCATGGAATAACGTCTCTCCTTACTCGTCGTTATCTTTGACTGCGAGTAAGGACAGAAGAGTCGCCGAACTTATGTGCTTCTCCACGAAAGCGGCGAGGCCGTTGAATACCTGATCAAGTGGGGGCGTTGCCTCTCCAAAGAGTGCCCTCATCAGCGTCTCGTTCTCGAATAGTCCGTGCAGGTAAACGGCGAGGATCTGGCCGAATTGCCACCCGAGTCCGGGTTCAAGCACGGGACGGAGGTCAAAGTGCGCGGCTGCGGTGCGGCTCATGCCATGGTGGATCTCGTAGGCATCAACATTGATCCCCTGGAGCGCACTCCAAAAGCCGGTGAGCTGGTTAAAGGTGTAGCGGCCGCGGACGGTGCGCTTGTCGTGCTCGAAGCGGGTGAGCAAAGGCAGCAGCGCGAGGCCGCTCGCGTGACCACCCTCGACGCCCTGCGGGTCATCGATTTCCCCTCCGAGCATCTGCAGACCACCGCATACGGCGAGGACCGGTTTGCCTGCACCCGCATGAGCGGAAATTGCTGCCGCGATGCCCGTTTGGCGCAACCACTCCAGATCTGCCGTCACGTGCTTCGAACCCGGCAGAATAATCAGCTCGGCCGCGGCGAGCGTCTCGGGACGTCTCGCCCAGGTGAGCGAACAGGGCGCACGCTTCAGCGGCGCGAATTCATCGTGGTTGCTGATATGCGGGTACGCCACGATAACGATTCGAAGCCCCGAGCCGGTGGGCTGCTCATCGTAGATCCCATCCTCTTCAGGTAGTCCGTGACCTCTCCATAGGGGCAGCACGCCGAGAGTGTCGACACCGGTCAGCTCACGGAGCCGCTGCGGCGCAGGTGCGAGCAGCGCTTGATCCCCTCGAAATTTGTTGAGCACAAACCCCCGGATGTATTTGCGATCCTCGGGCAAGAGGAGCTGATGCGTGCCATAAAGATGTGCGAATGCGCCTCCACGATCGATGTCACAAACGAGCACGGCGGCGGCCGAGGCCGCGCGAGCTATCGGCATGTTGACGAAATCAGAGCCGTAAAGATTGATCTCGGCGGGGGAGCCGGCACCTTCGATCACGAGCACTTCGTTAGAGGCCCGCAGCCGTTCGAGGGACTCGAGCGCCAATGGCCTCACGCGCCGTGCTCGCTCATGCCAGGCAAGCTTGGCCCAGTCGTCACGGCGCCGACCATGCACGATGAGTTGACTCCGGCAGTCCGACTCGGGTTTCAAGAGCACCGGGTTCATGTCGACGTCGGGGGTGGCACGCGCAGCGAGCGCCTGAAAATACTGTGCGCTGCCAATCTCGCCCTGCTCGACCACGCGCGCGTTGTTGCTCATGTTCTGCGCCTTGAAGGGCGCCACCCGGAGGCCTGCGTTCGAGTAGAACCGCGCGAGCGCCGTGGCCAGGAAGCTCTTGCCCGCGCCGCTGGTCGTGCCGAGCACCATGACCGCGCGCGCACTCACGCGGAAGCTCGCAGCCAGCGCGTGATGAGAGCCGGATTCGAGGGGAAGTAGGCGTGAAAATACGAGGCGATGAGACTACCGACGCGATACAAGCGCTCCCCTGGATTTCCCCGCGGATGGCATCGCGCTTGGGCCGAGAAGGGGAGCGCTGTCTCGAAGCGCGAATAATGAAAAGCATGACCTCGAAGCTCATGTCCATCGATCTCGATTGCCTGCAGGCCGAGAGCGGCAAGACGTCGTTGCATGACGCAGCGGCCCGACAGGAGTCCAACCATCGGCCACGAACGACTTTGAAGGTCCTCGATCGATTCAGCGAGCGTCATGAGGCCGCCACACTCGGCGAGAATGGGTACGGCGCGCACGTGCGCAGACCGAATCGATGCTTTGAAGCGCGTCGCCTCGGACAGGGTCGATGCGTGCAGTTCCGGGTATCCGCCTGGAAGCCAGATCGCATCGGCGCTCGGTACCGCTTCGTCGGCGAGCGGTGAGAAGAAGATCACGCGTGCACCGAGCTCGGCGAGGCACTCGAGGTTGGCGGCGTAGATGAACGCGAAGGCGAGGTCGCGGGCGATGGCGATCGTTCTGCCTGACAGACTTACCGACGGGCCCGGGCTGCGAATGGTAGCTGCGGGAGTTGCGGCCGCCTCGGCGCGGGTGTTCCCGCTCGCAGATGTCTCGAGCATCGTCCAGAACACCGGAGAGATCCGAAGTGTCTCGGCGAGGGTCTCGAGGCGCGAATCGAGTGCGCGTACTTCAGCCGCCGGCACGAGGCCCAGATGCCGCTCGGGCAAGGAGGTGGACTGCGCCGGGAGCCAGCCGAGGAGGGGCACCGCGAGCAGCGCGGACTGAATGAGCTCGGCATGACCAGGGCTCGCGATGCGATTCGCGATGACCCCGGCCAATGACACTGGGCCATGGTCGCGCAAACCGCGCGCGATGGCGCCGACCGTCTGTGCCATGGCAGCGACGTCGAGCACGGCGATCACCGGAAGGTCGAAGCGGCGCGCGAGATCGGCGGCGGACGGCTCTCCATCATAGAGTCCCATCGCCCCCTCGAGAGCACCAGGTC
>Ga0209060_10004033_pt1 | contig 11814 bp, 12 predicted proteins | sample Coa_R1_8_FD_187155 | JGI IMG/M metagenome (GOLD analysis project Ga0209060, IMG submission 187155) | Surface soil microbial communities from Centralia Pennsylvania, which are recovering from an underground coalmine fire - Coalmine... | ecosystem: Environmental > Terrestrial > Soil >...
AATATAACTTCAAGGATATTTCGGCGATCCTGAAGCGGCTCGACGGCCAGCTCGTGACCGAAGGATTCTTCGCGAGCGACCAGGACGCTTCCCAGTTCATTGCCGACGTCGATCAGTTGTACCAGGAGCCGACCAACCGCCGGCTGACCTGGCGGCACGGGATCAACGGCGCGGTCACCAACCGCGAAATCCGCACCACCGAGCTGAGAAACTGGATCGAGCTGAAGGTGAAGCCCACGCGCTCGGCCCGCGGCCGCGGTGCCGCACTGCTTCTACGACGAAGTGCTTAGAACTCCAGCCTGCGTTTCACCGCTTCGTGATCATTAATTACTGGACAATGCAGTACACAATTCTCATATTAATTGTACGATACCGTCCATGAACGTTTCTACGCTGAGAAGGAGCATCCTATGAAAAAGACCGTCATCAGAAGGGGCATGTTCATCCGCTCGACACTCATCGCAATAAGGATCGTCGCGGCATTCTGCTTAAGCTCGCCGGCAATGGCTATGCACGGCGGAGGCGGCGCCGGACACGGCGGCGGTTTTGGTGGCGGCGGCGGCTGGCACGGCGGCGGTTTTGGAGCCGGGGGCATTGGCAGCATGCATGGAGGCGGCACAGGAGTAACGATAATGAATCATGCCGGAGGCGGTGTAGGCCGAACGGTCACAACGCCAATGATCGGCGAGCGCATTCACGGTTGGAGCGGGAATGTTCAGGGTCGTGCCAACTTAACCTGGGGGCGCGGCCACGATCACGGGCACGGCCACTTCCACCACCATCATTTCGTCGCCTATGGCTTTGGCGGTCCCAATCTCGACTACGGCTATGACTCCTGCTGGACCTATAACGGCTGGCGATGGATTTATGTCTGCTCCGATTATCAGCATTAGCAATGTCGAAAAGCATTCAGTTGGAGAGAACAATGCTTGCCGCCGGAACTGGCAAAATCGACGTGAACGAGAACGGGCTGTCCCTGTTGCTGGGCGAGTTCGATCACCGCGTTCGCAATCTTTTGGCGATGGTCGAAGCGGTGGTCCGGCAGACGGAATCGACGAGCGTCGGGGATTACCGGTCCAAGCTATTGGGTCGGCTCTCCGCCCTTCACCGCCACTACCAGCTAACGAGTTCCTACCGCCACGCGCCCAAACTTGCCGAATTGCTTGAACAGGCCGTGCATCCTTACGCCGGGAACGCCGGTCAAGTCGTAACTACCGGGCCCGATTTTGATCTTGAACCTTCCTTGGCGTTGGCGCTGCACCTTGTCTTTCACGAGCTTGCCACGAATGCAAAAAAGCACGGCGCGCTCAGCTCGCCGCTCGGCCGCGTCAGCATAGCGTGGAAAATTCGAGACATTCCGGACGCCCCCCGCAAACTCACGATCGTATGGATTGAGCAAGACGGGCCGAAGGTGAGGCGTCCGCAGCATCACGGCTTCGGTACGCGGCTGATCAGAACTGCACTCGGCGGATATGGCGGGGTGCGGCTGGATTTCCACCGCACAGGTCTCGCCTGCTTTATATTGATCGATCCGGATGGCCGTGACGCGCGATGAGAACGAAGCGTGCCAATTTGTCGGAATGACGAACGATTGCTTGTCGGAATGATAGGGCGGCTGTGCCGCTAAGATCCTTGATCTAGTGGTGGGCGCAGTAGGACTCGAACCTACGACCCGCTGATTAAGAGTCAGCTGCTCTACCAACTGAGCTATGCGCCCGCACCAACATGCCGGACTTCGGCACCTGGCCTCCGCGCGGGAAGCCCGATCGCCGAAGCCCGGGGCGGCAACTTCTAGGCCATGACGGCGCCAATTCCAAGCGCCGCCAAGAATAAAGAGACCGGGCCATCGCCCGCGCGTCAGCTGCCCGGCGCCTTCGGCGCCACGCGGCCCGGCATTGTCGAGAGGCCGGTAGTGAGGCTGTCGACCATGCCGGTCGGAATAAGAATGGTGGCGCCGCGCTCCTTGGTGGTCTCGTAGATGATGTTCATCGCGCGCAGGTGAAGCGCGTCGGGATTGCCGGCATAGTTGTTCGCCGCCTGCACGAAATTCGCGGCAATCTCCACCTCGGCCGAGCCGAGAATGACGCGCGCGTGTTTCTCGCGCTCAGCCTGCGCCTCGCGCGACATCGCGTCTTGCAGCGCGTCGGGGATCGCCACGTCGCGGATCTCCACGGAGCTGATGGAGATGCCCCAGTCGGCGGTCTTGGAGGCGATTTCTTCCTTCAGCCGCTCGTCGGATTCCTTTCGCTCGGCGAGCAATTGCGTCAGCAGCGAAGTGCCGATGATCTCGCGCAGCGTCGTTTGCGCCACGCGATCGACCGCTTGCAGATAATTGGTGATCCGGAGCGCCGCGCGCTCGGCGTCATGCACGTACCAGAAGATGACCGCGTCGACGTTGACCGGCACCGTGTCCTTGGTCAGCGCCCGCTCGGCGTTGAAGGGCGAGGTCTGGATGCGGTTGTCGATCACCGCGATCACGTTGTCGATGATCGGAATGATGAAGAAAAGCCCGGGGCCTTTGACGCCGTTGAAATGGCCGACGCGGAGCACGACGAAGCGCTCCCAGGCGTTCGCCATTTTCAGCGCCCAGAAAATGAACAGCGCGATCGCGAAGAAGGCGATCCCGACGATGAAATACCCGGCCGAGAAGAAAAGTCCTCCCACGGCCGCGAAGACCACCGTGAGCGTCAGCGTAATCGGATTCATGAGAGCCTCCGTGTCGATGATGGTTTGATGTGATGGAAGCAAAACCGCCGGGCATCGTTGCACGCGGCCGCGCGGCTGTCAGTACAGGCCTGCCGATTGAACGTCGCGAACGTTCCCGCGATCCGCGGCGCTTTCAATGCATGCCGAGCGCGTGCGGCAGCCACAGCGACATTTGCGGAAGATATGTGACCATCGCGAGGAAGACGAGCATGGCGCCGAGCCACGGCAACACGGCGATGGTGATTTCGGAAATGCCCATCTTGGCGATGCCGCTGCCGACGTAAAGGTTCAAGCCGACCGGCGGATGGCAAAGCCCGACTTCCATGTTCACCGCCATCAGAACGCCGAGATGGATGGGATCGACGCCGATCCGGGTTGCGAGCGGGAACAGAATCGGCGCCATGATCAACAGGATCGATGACGGGTCCATGACGTTCCCCGCCATCAACAGGATGACGTTCACGACCAGGAGGAACATCCACAGGCTGAGATGCCGGTCGACGATCCACGCCGCCATCGCCTGCGGGATCTGCTCGCTCGTCATCAGGAACGAGAACAGCACCGCGTTGGTGATGATGTAGAGAAGCATGGCGCTGAGGCTCGCGGCGTTGAGCAACACCTTCGGCACGTCGGTGAGCTTCAATTCCTTGTAGACGAAGACGGTGATGAAGAAGGCGTAAACCGCCGCGGTGGCCGCCGCTTCCGTCGGCGTGAAGATGCCGCCGTAAATTCCGCCGAGCACGATCACGACGAGCATGAGGCCCCAGATCGCCTCGCGGAACGCCTTGAAGCGTTCGCTCCAGCTCGCGCGCGGCAGCCGCGGATAATCGTTGCGCCAGGCGATGAACCAGGTCACCACCGCGAGCATCACCGCGAGGATCACGCCCGGCATGATTCCGGCCATGAACAGGGCGCCGATCGAGGAGTTGGTGGAGACGCCGTAGAGAACGAGAATGATCGACGGCGGCACCAGGATGCCGAGCGCGCCGGAGGTCGAGATCACGCCGGCGCCGAAGCGCTTGGGAAATCCCTGCTCGACCATCGCCGGCATCAGGATCGAGCCGATGGCGACGACGGTGGCGACGCTGGAACCCGCGATGGCCGCGAACATCGCGCAGGAGGCGACGCCCGCGAGCCCCAGGCCGCCCGGCCAATGGCTCACGAGCGAGGTCGTGAAATGAATCATGCGCCGCGCCACTCCGCCGCGCGTGAGAAACGTGCCCGCGAGGATGAAGAACGGAATCGCCATGATGCCGAAATTATCGAGGCCGGTGAAAAGCTTGAGCCCGACGCTCGTGATCGGTACCGTCGTCATGGTGAAAAGAAACGCGAGCACCGTGAGGCCGAGCGAGATCGAGATCGGCATGCCGGTCAGCATCAGGCCGAACAACAGCCCGAAAATAAGCGCCGCGTTCATTGGAGGTGATCTCCAACGAGCGTCTTGTCGTGGCCGTCTTCGGGCAACCCCTCGACATGGCCGGGGTCGTGGTGCGGCAACTGGTCGGTCTTCCAGAAAACCCACGCCACTTGCAGGAAGCGGAAGCACATCAGATACGAGCCGAGCGGAATGCAGAGGTAGACGAACCAGCTCGGGATCTCGAGATCGGGCGTCGTCTGATCGGTGCCGTAAAGGCCGATCACGAATTTCGCGCCCATGGTGCCGACGATCGCCGTGAACAAGGCGCCGCAGAACAGTCCGAACAGGATCGTGAGCTTGCGGCTTGCCGGCTTCAGGTGATTGATCAGCACATCGACGCCGACATGGATGCCGGTGCGCACGCCGTAAGCGGCGCCGAACTTCGCCATCCAGATCAGCATGTAGATGGCGAGCTCCTGCGCCCACGAAATGTGGATGTCGTGCAGGTACGGATAGAGCACGCGATATCCGATGCCGAAGCGATGCACGACGGAGATGAAAATAACCAGCGTCGCGGCGGCCATCAGGCCCGCGATCAGGATTTCTTCAAGCCGGTCGAGGATGCGGAGGAACATGGAAAGAGCGGGCCTCCGTGTTCATCGGAAGCCCGCCCGTTCTTTCAGTGCGTGGCGCCGCCGGTTTCTTTCAGGAATTCGTCGATGACGCCCTGCCCGAGCCGGCTCGCCATTTCCTTGTAAACAGGCTCCATGGCCTGGCGCATGGCGGTCTTCTCGGCGGCGGTGAGCTCGAGGATGGTGGAGGTGCCGGATTTCTTGATCGCCTCGAAGGCGTCGGCGTTTTCCTTCTGCGAGATCTCGTTGGTGTAGTCGGTCGCTTCGTTCATCGCCTTCTCAAGCTGGCCGCGGATGTCGGCCGGCAGGCCGTCCCAGAACTGCTTGTTCACCACCACCACATAGCCGATGTAACCGTGATCGGTGTGGGTGATGTACTTCTGCACCTCGTTCATTTTCTGCGTGTACATGTTCGAGGGCGTGTTCTCCTGGCCGTCGACGACGCCGGTCTGCAGCGCTTGGTAGACTTCCGAGAAGGCCATCACCTGCGGCACCGCGCCGAGCGCGCGGAACTGCGCTTCCAGCACCTTCGAGGATTGAATACGGAACTTGAGGCCCTGGTAATCCGCGGGCGTGCGCAACGGCTTGTTCGCGCTCATCTGCTTGAAGCCGTTGTCCCAATAGGCGAGCCCGATCATGCCCTTGGGCTCGAGCAGCGTCAGCAGCTTCTTGCCGAGCGGACCGTTGGTGACCTTGCGGAGCGCGGTTACGTCCGGGAGGATGTAGGGAAGGTCGAATACTTCGAATTCCTTCACCCCGATCGGGCCGAACTTCGAATTCGACGGCGCCAGCATCTGCACCGCGCCGAGCTGCAAGGCCTCGAGCTCCTCCTTGTCCTTGTAGAGGGTCGAGTTGTGATAGACTTCGACCTTCACCCGGCCGTTCGTGTATTTCTCCGCGAGTTCCTTGAATTTCTCGCTGCCCTTGCCCTTGGGCGTGTCGGGCGCGACCACGTGGCTGAATTTGATGACGATCGGATTGTCCGCCGATACGGTGACGGGCGAGAATGCGAGGGCGCAAAGCGCCGCCGCGAGAAACAATTTACGCATGATCACCTCCCCTGCGAGTACAGTTGTCCGCGTCGCGGTTTTTGTTTCCGGTGGCGCCGCCGGCGCGCGTATTCCGGTACCTTCCCCCGTGCCGTAGCATGATTGCCAATACGATGCACCCGTCACGATAGACGCAACCAAGAACTGCATATTCAATATGCCGCATTGCGGCATCGCTGTGTTCGCGTCTGCCTATTTTTTGTTGACCGGCGCAGAAGCCCGGTAAAGCATGCATTCGGATCGCCGCGACGGCCGTAAGCCGTCCAAGAACGGCGGCCATGGGAGGCGTCCATGACGATTTCACGGCGCGGCGTGCTGCAAGCCGCCGGGGCCGGCGCCGTGCTTGCCGGTTCCGGCTATGCAATTCCAAAAGCTTTGGCTGATGCGCTGAAGCTGCCCGGCGGCTTGTCCGAGGGAACGCGCGCGGAGGCGGTGCTCGACGCGCTGCCGGGCAAGAAGCCGCTGATCAAGCTCGCCTATCGCCCGCCGAATTACGAGACGCCGGTGGCGCTGATCGGTGACGGGATCACGCCCAACGACGCCTTCTTCGTGCGCTATCACCTCGCCGACATTCCCGAGGTCGACGCCAAGACCTGGCGGCTGAAAATCGGCGGCGAAGGCGCGAACGGCAGCGCGGAACTCACGCTCGACGATCTCAAGCGCATGCCCGCCGCGGAAATTGTCGCCGTGTGCCAATGCTCGGGCAATCGCCGCGGCCTCTTTTCGCCGCATGTGCCGGGCGTGCAATGGGGCTATGGCGCCATGGGTTGCGCGCGCTGGCGCGGCGCCCGCCTCAAGGACGTGATCGCCAAGGTCGGCCTCAAGAAGGAGGCGGTCGAGATCGTCCTCGACGGCGCCGACGGCGCCATTGTGCCGAAGACGCCCGACTTCGTGAAAAGCATTCCGGTGGCGAAGGCGATCGACGAGAACGCGCTGGTCGCCTACGAGATGAACGGCGCGCCGTTGCCGCACTTCAACGGCTTTCCCGCCCGCATCATCATCCCCGGCTGGACCGCCACCTATTGGGTCAAGCACGTCACCTCGATCAACGCGGTGACAACGCCCTTCGGCGGCTTCTGGATGAAATCCGCTTATCGCATTCCGCTCGACAAATTCCCGACCGAGGTGTTCGCGACGCAATCGAGCGACGTGAACACGCCGATCACCGAAATGGTGGTGAACTCGCTGATTACGAGCCACACCGACGGCGCGCCAGTAAAGGCGGGCACGGCCGTGACGCTGTCGGGGCTCGCCTGGGACGCGGGCTACGGCATCGCCAAGGTCGAGGCCTCGTCCGACGGCGGCGCCAGCTGGCGCGAGGCCAATCTCGGGCGCGATCTCGGCCGTTTCGCCTTCCGCGCCTTCGACTTCACGACGCCGACGCTCGCCGCCGGCGCGCATAAAGTGTCGGTGCGGGCGACCAACAAGAAGGGCCAGACGCAGGTCACCGAGCTCGTCTTCAATCCCGCCGGCTATCACCACAACGTCGTGCAGACGTTGACGCTCAACGCGGCCTGAGGAGGAAAACGATGCGCACAATTCTCGCCGCCCTCGCCGCGACCCTCCTTGCTGGCGCCGCTTTCGCCGACGAGCCGGATATTCACCTCAAGCCCGGCGCCGGCCTCGACAAGGTGGAGGCCAACTGCAACGCCTGCCACAGCCTCGACTACATCCAGATGAATTCGCCGTTCCCGAACGCGGCGACCTGGGAGGCCGAGGTGAAAAAGATGGTCGGACCTTTCGGCGCCCCGATCAGCGACGAGGATGCGAAAGCGATCCTCGAATATCTGAAGGCGAATTACGGCAGCTGAGCGCGCCTATCCGCGATAGCGCCGCAACAGCCGCATCAGCATGCCGGGCTCGCACTTGCCGTTGCGCAGCCAGCTCGCATTGGCGAGCTCCGCGAGGCATTCGTTCGCGAACTGCGTCTCCAGCCCGTTCGCCCCGATCGCGCAGACGCGGATGCCGCCCTGGGTGCAGGTCGTCTTCGCCACGCACTTGCCGTTATGCAGCACACGCGCGCCGGCAAGCACCGCCTGACAGGCGTTCTTGAACTCGAGGCGGTCGCCGCTGTCGTCGACCGCGCAGACCGCGGGGCCCGCATCGGCGCAGCTCGACGGGCAATTGTCGCGCAGCATCACCGCGGCGCCGGCTTTTTCGGCGATGCAGGAATTCGTGTAGTTGGCGTTCTTGCCGTCCTTGCGCGCGCACACGGTCAATTCCGCCGGCGGGCACTTCACCTTGTCGCAGACGCCTTTGAGAATGATCGCCGCGCCCGCCTGGCCCGCGGCGCAGTCGTTGGTGAAGGTCGTAAGCACGCCTTTCACCGTGCGGGCGCAGACCGGGTCGTATTTCGTCGAGCAATAGACCGGCGGGCCTTTTATCCTTTTGGGCTCCTGCGCCGCCGTTGCCGCGGGAAAAAGAGCGCCCGCCGCCAGCGCAGCCAGCATCGTCGCGCCAATCATCTTCGCGGATTTCATGGCAAGGCCCCTTACGCGGGCATCATAAAGCAATCGGGGGCCGAAGCCCCCGACTTTTTCATTAAATCTGCTCAGCCATAGGCTGTTTGCGGATTGAGGCTTTGCCGCTTCTGCGCGAGCTTGTTTAAGGCGTTGATGTAGGCCTTGGCGGAAGCAACGAGCGTATCGGGGTCGGCGCCTCGTGCGGTCACCGTCTTGCCGTCCTCTTCCAGCCGCACCGAGACCTCGGCCTGCGCGTCGGTGCCCTCGGTCACCGCGTGCACCTGATAGAGCGCGAGCTTCGCCTTGTGCGGCACCAGCTGCTTGATCGCATTGAAGATCGCGTCCACCGGACCGTTGCCCGAGGACTGCGTGGTGAGGTGCCGGCCGTCGACATCGAGGACAAGCGTCGCCGATTGCGGGCCGAGCGTGCCCGCGATCACCTGCAAGGACACGATCTTGACGCGGTCGTGCGCCTTCGCGATCTCGTCGTCGACCAGCGCGACGATGTCCTCGTCATAGACGTGCTTCTTCTTGTCGGCGAGATCCTTGAAGCGGTTGAAGGCGTCCTGCAACGCGTTGTCGCCGAGCTCGTAGCCCAGCTCCTTCAGCTTCTCGCGGAAGGCGTGGCGGCCCGAATGCTTGCCCATCACGAGCGAGGTCTTCGATACGCCCACGTCCTCGGGCTTCATGATCTCGTAGGTCTGCGTGTGCTTGAGCATGCCGTCCTGATGGATGCCCGACTCGTGCGCGAAGGCGTTGCGGCCGACGATCGCCTTGTTGTACTGCACCGGAAACGACGTGACCGCCGAGACGAGCTTCGACGCGCGCGTGAGCATCGTCGGATCGATGCCGGTCCAGTAGGGCAGCACGTCGTTTCGCGTGCGGATCGCCATCACCACCTCTTCGAGCGAGGCGTTGCCCGCCCGCTCGCCGATGCCGTTGATGGTGCACTCGATCTGCCGCGCGCCGCCCTCTACGCCGGAGAGCGAGTTCGCCACCGCCATGCCGAGGTCGTTATGGCAATGGACCGAAAACCGCGCCTTGTCCGCGTTCGGCACGCGTTCGCGCACCATCTTGAACATCGCCGCGTATTCGGCGGGCGTGGTGTAGCCGACCGTGTCGGGAAGATTGATCGTGGTGGCGCCGGCCTTGATCGCGGCCTCGATGCAGCGGCAGAGGAAATCGTGCTCGCTGCGCGTTGAGTCCTCCGCCGACCATTCGACGTCCTCGACGTGATTGCGCGCGCGCGTCACCTGCGCGACCACCATCTCGAGGACTTCCTGCTCGTTCTTCTGCAGCTTCCACTTCATGTGCACGGGGGAGGTGGCGAGGAAGGTGTGGATGCGCGGGCGCTTCGCGTGCTTCACCGCTTCGGCGCAGCGGTCGATGTCGTTCAACGCCGCGCGCGAAAGCCCGGCGATGATAGCTTTCTTGGTGCGCTTGGCGATCGCGGCGACCGATTCAAAGTCGCCTTGCGAGGCGATCGGAAAGCCCGCCTCGATGATGTCGACACCCATCTCGTCGAGAAGCTCGGCGACTTCGAGCTTTTCCTCGAGGGTCATGGAAGCGCCGGGGCATTGCTCGCCGTCGCGCAACGTCGTGTCGAAAATGAGCACGCGATTCTGTTCGCTTTGCTCGTGCGTCTTGTCGGTCATGGGATGGTTCCTCTCCTCGCTTTTGCGCCCGTCTCGGGCACCCTGGGGTTCATTCATTCGTTCCCCTGAGCGCCAAGGCGCGAAGCGCCCGGCCGGCCCTCAGGGGCGGCGAAGGAGAAGAAGCCCAGCGAGAATGAGAGCGCGGCCCGCGAGCACTTGCGTGCGCGCGGCGGCAGAACGGCCCTGAAGAATCTCGATCATCGGCGTTCGCGTGGCTCTCGAATCAGCCGCCAGTCTTCGCCCGAACATTTAATCGAAGGTGAAGACGGCGGTGCTGCGCCGTTCTAGCGGGACCGGCCTTGGGGGGCAAGCGGGAGCTTAGGGCAGCAGCCTTGCCCGAATTCCATCGAGATTTCCGTATTCTCAGGATACCTTGTTACAATCGCTTTCGCGGGGAACAGCATGCGGATCTCTCTTCTATGGGTGCCATCGGCCGTCCTCGGCCTGTTGCTGCTTAGCGCTTGCGCAGGCACCAATACGCCCGCGCCCACCGAGCCGGTCGCGGCGACCCCCGGCACCGCCGCCCAAAGGAGCCCCCTCACCGGGCCGCCCGGCTGCACCAAGCCGATCGCCGAATACGAGGCGCTCGTCGATCGCGACGTGACCACCGGCTATCTCAGCCAGAGCGTCTACGACCGCATCAATCAGGAGATCGCCGCCGGTCCACGGCCCGCCTGCGCCGCCGGCCGCGACGCCGACGCGCGCGGGCAACTCGCGCGCATCCGCACCTCGCACGGCTACCGCTGAGGCATGACCCCGAAAAGCGGGTGCCGGTTTTCGGACAAGGCCACGCTTCAGAAAAAATGTAAGGAGGCCGAAGCAAAGATTTTCTAGCGCTTCGCGCCCGGTTTCCTGGCGAGCGCCAGGCGCAACTTTTCCGCGTTGGAAGGCGCCTCCGCGAGCAACGCCTTGCGCACGGCCTTCATTTCCTTCAGCGCTTCGCCCCTCACCGCGGGATATTCGAGATCGAGCCGGTCGAGCGCCTTGATGATCGCCGCCGCCACCACGAGCTGCGTGAACCATTTGTGGTCCGCCGGCACCACGTGCCACGGCGAATGGGGGGTCGAGGTGTGGCGGATCATCTCTTCATAGGCGGTCATGTAGCGGTCCCACAGCTTGCGCTCTTCGACATCGTGCATGGAGAATTTCCACCGCTTGGCGGGTTCATCCAGCCGGTCGAGAAAGCGCTTTCGCTGTTCTTCCTTCGACACGTAGAGGAAGAATTTGAGGACGACGATGCCGTTATGGGCGAGATAGCGCTCGAAAGCGCGGATGTCCTTGAAGCGCTCCTGCCAGATGCGGTTGCTGACGAGCCTCTTCGGCAGCTTTTCGCCTTCCAGGATCTCGCGGTGGACGCGCGCAACCAGCACTTCCTCGTAATACGAGCGGTTGAAAATGCCGATGCGCCCGCGCTCGGGCAGCGCTTTCGCCGCGCGCCACAGGAAATCGTGGTCGAGCTCCTCGGCGCTCGGCGCCTTGAACGCGGTGACGTGGCATCCCTGCGGATTGATCCCCGTCATCACGTGCTTGATCAGGCTGTCCTTGCCGGCGGCGTCCATGGCCTGAAGGATCACGAGCACCGCCCAGCGGTCCTGGGCATAGAGCTTTTCCTGCAATTCGGCGAGGCGGCCGATGTCTCCCGCGAGCAAATCCTGCGCGCCTGATTTATCGAGCCCTAGTCCGCCGCGGTCGCCGGGCGCGTAATCGCCGAGCCGGAATTTCTCCGGATCGCCGACGCGGTAGCGTTTAATGAGCTTGTCGCGATTCATGAGTTCCACTCGCTTTCGAGATAAGCGCGCACGAAGTCGGGCATCGCAGGCAGGAAATCCGCGGGGCTCCGTATTACCAGCCGCGGCGGCCGTCGTTGCGGCACCGGGTGCTGCGGAAGCTGCGCCTGTTCACGTTGCTCGGGGCGGCAGTTGTCGTGGTCGTGCTGACCGGTCTGCTGCTGGC
>Ga0209060_10004040_pt1 | contig 11800 bp, 11 predicted proteins | sample Coa_R1_8_FD_187155 | JGI IMG/M metagenome (GOLD analysis project Ga0209060, IMG submission 187155) | Surface soil microbial communities from Centralia Pennsylvania, which are recovering from an underground coalmine fire - Coalmine... | ecosystem: Environmental > Terrestrial > Soil >...
TGTCCTTCGGTCTTCTCGTCAGGAAACGCATGTTTCAACGAGTTCATAACCAATTCCGTCACGATCAGTCCGATGCTCTCGGCCCGCCGGGGCGTGGCGCTGCCATTTTCGGCGGCGACACAAAGTGAGATGGGTCTTGAGTTGCCGATCATCGAAGCCGCGAGACTCTCGCACAGACTTGAAAGGTAAGGCGCGACTTCGACCGACTGGCCGTCGCCGGCCACATGCAACTGGCGCTGCACAGCAACAACCGACAGAACCCTCGAGTGTGCGTCCCGCAAATGAAGTCTGGTTTCTTCCGATTCGACCGTTCGTGCTTTCATTAGAATGATGCTGGCAACGATCTGCAGACTATTGGCGACCCGATGGCGCATTTCTTCGAGCAGGAAGTCCTTCTGCACCAGCAACTCGTCCTTTTCGCGCTCCATGACACGTCGCTCGGTGATGTCTTCCATGCCGAGCAGAATGGTGGTGCCGGCACCTCCCTCGTAAAACACCTGGCGGGCATTCAGGCGCATCGTACGGTTGCCGAGCTCGGGAAAATCATGCTCGACCTCATAGTCCTCCATCGTGCCCTGTTCCGGGATGATCTTCTCCAGAAGTACGCGCAGTTTCGGGATGTCCCACTGCCCGTCTCCCAGCGCGTAGAGAAGTTTGTCTTGGGTGTGCTCGGGCGCAACGTTGAATACGGAATAAAACGAGCGGCTCGCGGCGATGACGCGCAGCTCCTTGTCGAGAACGAGGATGGGCTCTCGAACGGTGTCGACGATGCCTTGAGCGAGCGCGCAGGCATCCGCGACGTCCGTAAACTGTTTTCTAAAGTTGGTGGCGTCCACGGCGCTTTCCGAGCCTTCGGATCATCCACGGCTGGCAGTCGATCCTACTAAGAAAAATCTAGACCGCTTCTCAGTGCCGGGGCTGTATAAGATTGACCAACTCCAGTGCATGCGTGACACGAAACGTGGACCTTTCGGTGCCCCAAATGAAAACGCCGCAACGTTTGTCGAAGAGCTAGCTTCGCTGGCGCGCCTGCCGTGAAAGACTGACCTTAACGCGCCGTTGCTCTCTCCGATTATCGATCGGGAGATACCTAGCCTGGAACGTCCTGTGAAGTTTTCCGCCGGGCCGTTGGCCGCAGCCCATGGGCAACCGCCATCGCCTCGAAAAGTGTGATGTGTATGGTTGGCAGCGGCGTTTTCGCGGCGACGGCAAGCATCTCGTTCGCTTGCGCCCGATGGCGCTCCAACACGGTTTCCGAATCCGGCATGTGGCTCTCCTACCAAGTACAAACCCCGCAACCGCCCCTTTCGTTGCCGGCGCATGCGAGATTGCGGGGGGAGCGGGCAGACGGCACGGGCGTAGGAGAGCGAGCTCGCGCGTCTCAATCAAAAACACGCAGATGCAACCGTCGGCCCCCCCCAACGCAGCTACTCGACCGGCGCGAATTTATCGCGCTTTGCTTGCGCAACTGCGTCCTTCAAATTTGTATAGCGATAGTGCCTGTAATGGAAATAATCGACTGGAACCCTCGTAATCCCAAATGTTGCCATCGCTTCGTCCGCGCTAAGAACGCCTTCCGTGGTACTTTCCGATGTCATTCTTGTCCTCCCTGAAACGTTTGCAAAGAACGAAATATGCTCGTCAGTATACCCGTTGCCCGGCATTCATTGGCAGTTGTAGCCCGGCGAAGGCGAACTCGAGTTGCGTGCCCTGGAGCGACCTTCCACTGAGTGCTCACTCGCACGAGCGTCAGATCGCCGTCGGTTCGGCGGAGCGTACCCGCCACCATGGACATGTAGAAATCTCGCTATCGACTCTCTCAATCCAATGCTTTCGGAAGATGATACATTCGCGGTTGTATCCTCAAGGACAAGCCGCTGAAAATCTATCGGGAGGCGTTTCCAATTGGAAACGACACTTCTTCCCAGGTACAAAAATATGACGTCCTCATCGTGCTCCATTCCATCATCTGACACGGGAAAGGAAGCCCCACCCTCGTTTTCCCAACTGGCGATTTCGCTAGCTTGGTTCGTGTTTTTCGTTAGTTTCATGCCTTAACCTCCTCCGCGATGCGGTCCTTGAGCGCTTGCGTCGGAGAAGAATTGGCCAGTTTCGATTTCGCCACGTATCCCGGTGTATAACCAGTGCGCAGCTCGTCCAGAATTTGCACTGTCGACGGGATCGGAAAGCGCCGGCCAAATCGGATATATGAGGTTTGCATGTCGATGTCGGTCTCGTGTGTTTGTCGGTCGTGTTTGCGCCAGAATCTTGCGCCAGCCGAGCTGTCCGTCGATTTCTCAGATGGACCATCGGGGGCGATAGTCGGTTCAAGTTGACGTTGCCCCAAGACAAATAGGCAGTCTGTGCAATATTGCTCATCCCGGTACGAAACAAACCGCAGGGGGGGTGAAATATCTGCGCCGCGAGTGCCACTTCGGCACGGTGAACGACGATGTTCCGACCATCAAGAGCGAGAAGAGGATGGAGAATCAGTTCTCACAATAGTCATTTCTGCGATCAGGATTGCAGCTTCGGCAAGTTTACACGGTTGGATTACGCTGCAAACACTGTCGGATCGATTCTTAAGGACGTAACAGGCAGACTCTCACAATACCTAAGCAGGTTTCGGTCGGCGCAGAACACCTTGGAGTACAAACGCGACTGAAGCCCACGCGGCAACCACGATTCCATCCACCAAAAAGTAGAGCGGGGCATTCGGCGATACACCTCCGTATAATGCAAAGGCGAGTGTCATGACTGTCCCGCCTGCCAAACCGCCAAGAACCGCCTGCCACCATGCGCGGGACAGAAAACCAAGCGCGCCCCCGAGGATGATCGCATAGGGGTCGGGAAATCTGCCTAAAGCGAAGAGAAGAAATTGCATCATCGTCATCAACCGGAGAGCCGGGCGGCGGTGAACCGCCCGGCTTCCTGACCGTTGGAGGGACTCCTGACTGTTTCAGGATGCGCGATCATGGAGGGCATCATCGCCAGGGCGACGGAGCTGTGCTGTATTGCTCGCGGCGTCGATCTCCGATGCCTGTTATCCATTTGTTAGACGGCTTCCCGTGCCAACGCGCGGGATGTTTCCTCCGCGCGCAGAAAAGGGCGGTGGACCTCGCAGCCAATTGACTTCATTCAGCGCTTGATTGGGGAAATTTTGGTCCCCTCGATGCTCACGCCGCCCATCAATCCCTGCTGATCGAAGATAAAAGCGTAGGCGTCGTCCTTCAGCGTCGACGTGGACAGATTCGCTGCAACGCCCTGATTCACGATGACGACCGTGGGGCCGACGCCGATTTCCCATCCCTGCGAACGATGCAGGTAGCTGACTGCCCGTTTGGTCATCAGGTACACCACGTATCCATAGGATTGTGCACCGGCCTGAAAGCCCCAGGATCCGGTAACCGAGTTGTAGTAACCGTCGATCGTCGAGCCGTGTTTCAACTCGCCTTCGCCATACGCACCGCCGAACACGAAGCCGGCCTTGACGATGTTGGGGAAAACAAGGACTGCCCTGGCGTGCCTGGCGATCGCCGCCGCGGCGGGATTGCTTCCTTCCAGCATTTGCAGAGCATGATCGGAGTCCCGGTTGAGGTCCTCCGGCGTCGCGGCAGCCTGCGCCCGATCGAAGGTCGCCACGGAAACCGGGAGAGCGCCCGTAGTTGCGAGGCTCAGCGCCAGCAACATTTGTCGTGTGTTGGTCATTTTGCCATTCCTTTCAAGTCTTCAAGAAATGAGAACCTGGGTTCGGGCTGGATGATCAGGGTCGCGTCCTGTGCCAGCGCATGACTTCCGGCAAACAGACCGATTCCAATCGTGCCTGCGATATAGAGGCGTTTCATTGTGTAACCTTTTCGAGCTAATGATTGAGTAGATAGAACGTTCTGGCTCAAATATCGTTCGTTTAATTGTGAAATGAAATTGTCGTTTTATCGAACAATATCTGATGTGCCGTAAATATATCACGCTACACTATTCTATAATATATTGCGCGATATTTTATGAGGACCCATAACAGGAACTGTTCATACACTGACTGCGATCTGGTTTTATTGTTCAGGATTTCACTTTTTCGCGCACAATGTGCAATTCTATACAGTTTATGCAGCGACAAGGCATACTCTGACCGTCGCAAGAGGTTCTTGCCGTACGTCTCGCGGTTGAGACGAGGAGAAGCGGATTGAATTCGCAAGTTGTGGAACCCGATACGCTGGTATCTCCGCCGATCCCGCCTGCGCTTCAGTTCCAGCGCGACCTGATTGCCCTGATCCCCCATTTGCGCGCGTTCTCACGCATGTTGTGCGGCAAGCGGGAGATCGCCGAAGACATGGCGCAGGACGCGCTAACCAAGGCTTGGCGTGCCCACCACCGTTTCGAGGCCGGAACGAACCTCAAAGCGTGGCTCTTCACAATTCTTCGCAATGAATATTATTCCTATCTGCGGCGCGCGTGGCGTGAAGCGCATTGGGATGAAGTCGTTTGTGAGGCGATCGCGGCACCGCCCCGCGAGCAGGAATGGGCCATGGAACTACTCCGACACCGCGCGAGCCCTTGGCGGACTGCAGCAAGGGCAGCGGGAGGCTGTCATTCTGGTCGGGGCAGCCGGCCTAAGCTACGCAGATGCTGCGCAAGTCTGCGGGGCCCCGCTGGGTACCATGAAAAGCCGCGTCGCGCGCGGCCGCGTCGCGCTGATGAGCGTCCTCAATGGCGAAAAGCCAATCCCGCCGCGTTCTGTTGTGCGCACAATGGGCACTACCGAACACATTCTGTCACAACTGACCGCGCGTCGCGCCGCAGGGCTTCCTACTTGTGCACCGCAATCCGAAACCGCCATCCCGGCGGCAACAAATTAGCGCCAGGGCGCCATTGCGCCGGAGATTGCCGTGAGGGCAGACAAAACCGCCGCTGCGCCGCTCCACAACGCGGCCTTTGAATTCAAGGCTGCCGCCTCGGCGGCCTCGTTTTCGACCTGAAGAACGTGATCAGCCGAGCCTGCAACGAAATCGATCAATCGAGGCATTTTTGCACTCGCGGCCCACCATAGCCACGCGGCGCGGAGGGCGGTCAGAAGTGTCAGCATAGCGAGAGCAATTTTGACCACGAGCGAGATTGCGAAATACGCCATTTGGCTCCTGGCTTGGTGGCGAGATGCCAGTTACGCCCAGGCTTAACCACAAGCTGAAGTATGGTTGCCGAGCGAGCGAAGTGAATCGTACAGTCACTACACCCTGGACAGAGCTGCGTCGAACGAGATGCGAAAGGCTCCCGCCCGCAGGAGGGAGCCTTTTATTATGCAGAGAATCTTCAGTTATGCGGCGGGCTGGGCTCGTTCCGGCGCGCGTGGTCAGGCGCGGCTGTTGGATTCGCGCGGCGATCGGGTCCCATCATGCCATCCCGATCGGACTTCATATCCGGATGATCGGGGTGCGCCATGCCCCTGTCGGAAATAAAGCGGGCATTGATCCGGTCCGCATCTCTGAAACCTTCAAATCGCCCGGATCTCAGGTAGCCGCCGTTCCTGAAGGTCAGCGAAGCCGGGATTGGCCGTCCGTACCATTCGTTGCGATGCCAACCGCCGTCCACCCAGTACACACGCACACCATGCCTCATCCGCCATCGATACGGCCCGTGATACCAGGCCCCGTCGAAGTAGATCGGATCATAATAAACCTGGCCTTCGTAAGGAGAGTAACCGGGCCCCGGCGAATAAACGAGACTTGGCACACCGATGCCGACCGACACATCGACACCCGCCGTCGCGACTGCGGGGAACGTGATTGCTGCCCCACCCAGAAGGGCTATCGCCAGCGTGGACTTGAAAAGCGTTTTCATGAAAGTCCTGCTTTCTTTGAGGAGCACTCGCGACAACATCATGCTGCGCGACGTCCGTGTACGAACAGATTGAAGTCGGCGGCGCTTTCGGACCGGGTCTCGGCCCGCAAACGTCATGTCAGTAGTCCATTCCGCCCATTCCGCCCGCCGACAATCCAGCGGAAGAATCGGCTTTCGGCCGTTCAGCGACCATGGCCTCGGTGGTAATCAAAACTGCGGCGACGGACGCCGCGTTCTGCAGCGCGGTTCGCACGACCTTGGTTGGATCCACGATGCCCGCGTCGACGAGATCGACATAGGTTTCCGTCTGCGCATCGAACCCAAACGTGCCCGATTTTTGCTCGAGCAGTTTGCCCACGACGATGGACGCTTCGATACCACAGTTTTCCACGATCTGGCGAGCCGGAGCCTGTATGGCTCTCCGGATGATCGCGATGCCGGCGTTTTGGTCTTCGTTTTCGCCGACCAGGCCATTCAGCGCCTTTGTAGCATAGAGAAGCGCCGCGCCGCCACCGGGGAGAATGCCTTCCTGCACTGCGGCCTTCGTGGCATTGAGCGCGTCGTCGACGCGATCCTTCTTGTCCTTGACTTCAACTTCGGTCGAACCGCCTACGCGGATCACCGCGACGCCGCCGGCTAGCTTTGCCAGACGCTCCTGCAGCTTCTCCTTGTCGTAGTCGGAGGTCGTCTCCTCGATCTGCTGCTTGATCTGATTGACGCGGGCCTGGATATCGTTCTTCTTGCCCGAACCGTCGATGATCGTGGTGTCGTCCTTGGTGATGCGGATTTTCTTGGCGGTACCAAGCATGTTCAGCTTCACGTTCTCGAGCTTGATGCCGAGATCTTCGCTGATCATCTGACCGCCGGTCACGATGGCCAGGTCTTCGAGCATCGCCTTTCTACGGTCGCCGAAGCCCGGCGCCTTTACGGCCGCGACCTTCAAGCCCCCGCGCAACTTGTTGACGACAAGCGTGGCCAGCACCTCGCCATCGACTTCCTCCGCGACGATCAATAGCGGGCGACCGGACTGCATCACGGATTCGAGGAGCGGCAAGACAGGCTGCAGCGAGGAGATCTTCTTTTCGTGGATGAGAATGTACGGCTCGTCGAGCTCGGCCACCATCTTCTCGGCATTGGTGACGAAATAGGGAGAAATATAGCCGCGGTCGAACTGCATGCCCTCGACAACTTCCATCTCGGTGTCAAAGCTCTTTGCCTCCTCGACCGTGATGACGCCTTCGTTGCCCACTTTCTCCATCGCCTCGGCGATCATCTTTCCGATCGTCTTGTCGCCGTTCGCGGAAATGGTGCCGACCTGGCGAATCTCGTCGTTCGACTTGACCTTCTTCGAGCGCTTCTTGAGGTCGGCGACAACGGCTTCAACCGCCTTCTCGACGCCGCGCTTCAGGTCCATCGGGTTCATGCCGGCCGCGACCGATTTTGCGCCCTCGCGGACGATCGCGTGAGCGAGAACGGTTGCCGTCGTGGTGCCGTCGCCGGCAGCATCATTGGTCTTTGATGCAACCTCGCGCACCATCTGCGCGCCCATGTTCTCGAACTTATCGTGAAGCTCGATCTCCTTGGCGACAGTCACGCCGTCCTTGGTGGTGCGAGGCGCGCCATAGCTTTTTTCGATCACGACGTTTCGGCCCTTGGGGCCCAACGTGACCTTTACCGCTTCGGTGAGAATGTCGACGCCACGGAGCATCTTCTCGCGGGCCTCGGATCCGAATTTGACCTCTTTCGCTGACATATCGCTTGGTCTCCTGAATGGTTTTTGTGGAATATTTCTCGACGAGGGGGCTAAGCCGCTTTTTTAAGCGGTTTCTCCCGGCGACCTTCAAGGACACCCAGGAGGTCGGACTCCTTCATGATCAGCAGTTCCTCGCCATCGATCTTGACCTCGTTGCCCGACCATTTCCCGAACAGAACGAACTCGCCCGCTCTCACTTCGGGAGCGATGCGCCTGCCCTTGTCGTCCAGGGCGCCGGGGCCAACTGCAATCACTTCGCCCTCCTGGGGCTTCTCCTGTGCGGTATCGGGGATGATGATCCCGCCGGGGGATTTCTGATCTTCGGCAAGACGGCGAACGACCACGCGGTCGCCCAATGGGCGAAATTTCATGGGACTTCTTCTCCTGAATTGACGGAACGTCACGCGCGCGAGAGCGCCTAGGCGGCCTGATCGGGGGGCATTCGCGCATACGGAATGCATAGGCGCCAATCTACAAGTGGATATTCGGACCTGCCAATTCAAGTACATCTCCGAGGAGCGTGCTTGAATACAGCCAGAAAACACGCTTCCAGCAGGCGCGCTTACGTCTGATTGCGATGGGAGGATCCGGATGCATCGAAGAACCGGGCGACTGCAGTCTGCGCGTCGCGCTGAATCTGTGCGAGATGCTCCTCGCTGCGAAAGCTCTCCGCGTATAGCTTGTACACGTCCTCGGTTCCTGACGGGCGCGCAGCGAACCACCCGTTGGGCGCGACTACCTTGATGCCGCCAATCGGTTCGTGGTTGCCCGGCGCGCGCGTCAATATTGCGTCGACGGCTTCGCCGGCGAGCTCAGCAGTTTGGAAATCATCGGCGTCTGCACCGGCGAGCCGTTTTTTCTGTTCGGCAGACACGGTCGCATCAATTCGTTGATAGAATGAGGTTCCGAGATCGCGCGTGACGGTATCGTAGAGCGAGCCGGGATCATGACCCGTGGTTGCAGTTATTTCAGCCGCGAGCAGGCCCAGAATCAATCCGTCCTTGTCGGTCGTCCAGACGGATCCGTCGCGCCTGAGGAATGAAGCACCGGCGCTTTCCTCGCCGCCGAAGCAGAGCGAACCGTCCATCAGGCCGGCGCTGAACCATTTGAAGCCCACCGGCACTTCCATGAGCCTGCGTCCGAGCTTCGCCGTCAGACGGTCGATCATGCCGCTGGAAACCACAGTCTTGCCGAGGGCGCTGTCGCCGCGCCATGCGGGACGGCATGCGTGCAGGTGAGCAATCGCGGCGACAAGATAGTGGTTCGGATTCATCAATCCGCTCGATGGACAGACGATGCCGTGGCGATCCGCGTCCGTATCATTGGCGAACGCAATGTCGAACTGGTTGCGCAGGGCGATCAGCCGCGCCATCGCATAGGGCGAGGAACAATCCATGCGGATTTTGCCGTCCCAGTCGACGGTCATGAATCGAAAGGTTGGATCGACGGCATCGTTGACGACCGTTGCCGCGATTCCATAGCGTTCGATGACAGGTTGCCAGTAGTGGACCGCAGCCCCGCCCAGCGGATCGATGCCTATCTTCACGCCCGCCGCGCGAATGGCCTCCATATCAACAACGTTCGCGAGGTCGCTTACATAGGGCCCGACGTAATCGTGAGCCTGAATGCATGACTGCTTCAGCGCGCGCGCGAACGGAATTCGCTTTACGCCTGTGAGCTTGACCACAAGGTACTCGTTTGCAATCGTTTCGATTGTACCAGTAACCCCGACATCGGCGGGTCCACCGTTCGGCGGATTGTACTTTAACCCACCCTCGTCCGGCGGATTGTGCGACGGCGTGATGACGATGCCGTCGGCGAGTCCCGAGTTGCGGCCGCGGTTGTACGTCTGAATAGCGTGCGAAACGACAGGCGTCGGCGTGTAACCGCGATGCGCGTCGATCATCGTCGTGACGCCGTTGGCTGCGAGCACTTCGAGCGCGCTCGCAAACGCCGGCTCCGACAGCGCATGCGTATCGATGCCGAGAAAGAGCGGCCCGTCGATTCCCGCCTTGCGGCGGTGGTCGCAGACGGCCTGGCTTATCGCGAGAATATGCGCCTCGTTGAACGAGCGGGTGAAAGCGGAGCCGCGGTGGCCCGAGGTACCGAACGCGACCCGCTCGGATGCTTCCGCGGCTGCCGGGACGTCTGTGAAATAGGCGGTTACAAGCCTTGGCACATTGACCAGCATTGACGCCGTCGCCGGCTTTCCGGCGTCGGGACTCACGTTTGCAGCCATCGCGTTGTCGTCTATCCCAGAATAATCTGAATGCGGTGATCCGCGTTGTCGTCTTTCAGTGGAATGGGCAACTTCCTGTTTCCGGTAAGCACTTCGCCATCAACCTTGGCCGCGAGAATGCCGCGACAGACACCGAGCGGGTTTTCCACCACGATCGCATAGCGTGAGGACCGGTAATGGAAGGAGATTTCGAAGCCCGGCCAAGTTCGCGGAATGCAGGGATCGAGCGTGAGATTCGCGCCATTCAGACGGAAACCCAGGAGCCTTTCCAGCCCGACGCGGTACATCCACGCCGCCGAGCCGGTGTACCATGTCCAACCGCCGCGTCCGACATGGGGCGGCACCGCGTAAATGTCCGCGCAAACCGCGTAAGGTTCCACCCTGTAGCGGTAAACGCCGGGCGGATCGCCGGCATGATTGATGGGATTGAGCATGGACAGGATTTCGCCGGTCCGATCTCCATCGCCCTGCATGGCCCAGGCCATTGCCGCCCATAACGCGGCATGCGTGTACTGCCCGCCGTTCTCGCGAATGCCCGGCGGGTAACCCTTGATGTAGCCGGGATCGTGCGCGGGATTGTCGAAAGGCGGGGCAAGCAACAGCAGCAGCTTTTCGTCCCGGCGTACCAGATACTTGTCGAGCGCAGCCATGGCCCGCGCGGCACGCGCGGGCTGGCCGGCCCGCGAAATGACAGCCCATGACTGCGCGATGGCATCGATCCGACATTCATTGTTGGCGATCGAGCCAAGCGGCGCGCCGTCGTCGAAATAGGCTCGGCGATACCAGTCTCCGTCCCATGCCTGACGCTCGACGGAATCGCGCAGAGTGTCGGCAAAATGCCGCCACTCGGCCGCACGCTCGGCGTTGTTGCGCGCGTGGGCGATGTTCGCAAACGCGTTAAGCGTCGAGAAAAGAAACCAGGCGAGCCACACGCTTTCGCCTTTCCCGCCCTCGCCGACGCGATCCATGCCATCGTTCCAGTCGCCGGTCCCCATCAACGGCAGACTGTGCGCCCCCGTCGCGAGGCTCCTGTCCAGCGCAAGCGCGCAATGTTCGAAAAGGCTGGCCTGTTTGCCGGAGACCGCGGGCTGAGAGAAGCAGTCGCGTTCGCCGTCATGAAGAACCGGCGCTTCAAGGAAGGGTACGTTTTCGTCGAGGACGGCGTGATCGCCCGTGACGTTGACGTAGTGCGCCACGGTATGCGCGAGCCAGCAGCGGTCGTCGGAGATGCGCGTGCGGATGCCACGGCCAGATTCCGCCAGCCACCAATGCTGAACGTCGCCTTCGACGAACTGACGCGCGGCGGCGCGCAACAGATGGGCGCGCGCCAGATCCGGCTGTGACACGCAAAGCGCCATGACATCCTGCAACTGGTCCCGGAAACCGTACGCACCGCTCGCCTGGTAGAACCCCGCACGGGCCCACACACGGCATGCGAGCGTCTGGTAGAGAAGCCAGCGGTTCAAAAGAATGTCGAGCGCGCGATCGGGGGTTTTCACCTGCACGGCGCCAAGAATGGAATCCCATTGCCGGGTGACTTCCGTCAGCACTGCATCGAGGTCGGCCGCGCGGTATTTCGCGATCAGCGCCTGCGCTTCCGCTTTCGCTGCGGCCTCGCCGAGAAAGAAGACGATTTCCGTTGTACCGACAGCGGCAAGAACAACCTGCGTTTGCAGCGCGGCGCAGGCATCGAGTCCGGCACCGGTCCGGCCCGACAAAGGCGTCGCAACGGACAACGCCAGAGGCCGGTCGAGCGCGCCGTCGCGGCCGATGAATTCCGTGCGATCGGCTGTCCATGACGTGCGGCGTCCATTGAGATCGGCGAAAGCGACACGCTCGCCGAACTGATCGTTCCACGGATTGCGCGCGAAGATCGCGCCCGTTGCCGGATCCGTCTCGGTCACTAGAAACGGCGCCGTCACGGAGCGGTGGGTGCCGAGCACCCATTCCACGTAGGTGGTAACGGAAAGGCG
>Ga0209060_10004044_pt1 | contig 11794 bp, 11 predicted proteins | sample Coa_R1_8_FD_187155 | JGI IMG/M metagenome (GOLD analysis project Ga0209060, IMG submission 187155) | Surface soil microbial communities from Centralia Pennsylvania, which are recovering from an underground coalmine fire - Coalmine... | ecosystem: Environmental > Terrestrial > Soil >...
GTGTTAGATTCAGTCATTACAGAAGGCAATGATCCGCATCCGGGAAAATTTATGGATATAAATATGATGGCAATGACCGGAGGAAGAGAAAGAACAGAGAGCGAGTTTGCATCGTTGTTTACAAAAGCCGGCTTAAAACTATCAAGAGTAATACATACACATTCTCCAATGTTCAGTATTGTAGAAGCAACAAAAAAATAAGCACACGATTTACTAATTAAATAAAATAAAAATCAATGAAACACATCTCAGCATTTCTGTCAATATTATTACTGGTTACTTTTGTTTCCTGTAACGACAATCAACCTGCAAAAGAGGAAGCTAAAGCAGTTGCTGATTCATCAGCAGCAAGCAAAGCACAAGAGCCCCCAGCATTTCAACCCTACAACGTCACCATCATTCAGCATAAGGTGAAAGATTTTGACAAATGGTTGACTGTTTATGAGGCACACGACTCTGCAAGAAAAGCAAGCGGGCTTACGGAAATTGCTTTGGGAAGAGGAATAGATGACAACAATGAGATTACTGTTGCATCAAAGTCGGAGGATATGCAAAAGGCGAAAAACTTTACTAATTCACCGGAACTGAAGGCTGCAATGCAGAAAGCCGGCGTCACAGGCCCTCCAACGATTTCGTTTATAAAAGTAATTCGTGATGATAACAGCCCGATCGATACTAAAGACAGGTTGATGATAGTTCATCATGTAAAAGATTTTGATGCATGGTTAAAAGTGTACGACAGTGAAGGAAAAGAAACAAGAGCTGCAAATGGTCTTGCAGATCGTGGGCTGGCAAGAGGAGTCGATGATCCAAATACAGTGTATGTTTTATTTGCTGTAACAGATCTCACAAAGGCTAAAGCAAGATCAGCTTCGCCGGAACTGAAAAAACTAATGACCGATGCAGGTGTAGATAGTCAACCCACCATTAGTTTATATAAATTGGTTAAATAATATTTCATGCATTGATGATTGCTCGTTTCCAACAGGCAATCATCAATGCATGGTATTTGTTGCTCCCGCCTTTGTTGGTATTCCGCACAGGCATGTGCGTTAGCTGCACCAACAAAATAATCTTTACAACACGTTACTTCTGTAATAAAAGCGAACAGGTTTGTATCGAAAGCGCACAAACATAGTAGTAATAGAACTTTTATTCGATTGATTATCAAAAAAAAGAATAATGGCATTAGCTTAGTAAATATTTATACAAACATTCAAATCATGTTTAAAAGCTATTTCATTGTTGCATGGCGAAACCTGATGCGCAATCCCAAGATTTCGTCCATCAATATTGGAGGTCTTGCTATTGGTGTTGCATGTGCCATCATGCTGTACCTGTATGCACAAAGTGAGTTTGGTTACGACAGCTTTTATACAAACGCCAACCGCATCTACAGGTTATATACATCCATTAATTTGAATGGCACCGCATCAAACAGCGCTAAAAGCAGCCCTCCCGCGGCACTGGCACTTAGAACACAATTTCCGGAGGTAGAAGCCAACACATTCATCGGATATGAGGCATCATACAATATGCGGTACAAGGACAAGGTTTTTCGTGAACACAGCGCCTATACTGCAGACTCTAACTACTTCAAAGTATTCAATCATCAACTGCTGAAAGGCGATGCCAACACGGCATTATCAATGCCGAACCAGTTGGTGATTACAGAAGCTACCGCAAAAAGATATTTTGGCGATCAAGACCCGCTCGGAAAGCAGATACTGATAAATGATACCGCATCATTTATTGTATCAGCCATCATGAAGAACTTTCCTGAAAATTCTCACTTCAATGCTGATATGTTCATTTCTATGAGCACACTTCATGGAAAAAATGATGACAACTGGCTTGCATTGTACTACTCCAATTTTATGCTGCTGAAAAAAGGTGCTGACGCGAATGCCGTTGAGCAAAAACTGAAAGCTATTGTTGATAGAGGAGCAGGGCCGCAAATAGAAAAAATGCTTAATGTTCATTATAACAACGCTAAAGAAAATGGAAATGTGTTTGCAATGAAACTGCAGCCTCTTACCAGCATTCATCTGTATTCAAAAGAAAGTTATGGCATTGATCCTAATACTGAATGGGGTAACACCAGCTTAGGCAACATTTTGTATGTACGCATTTTTATTGCTACTGCTTTATTTGTGCTGCTGATCGCTGTTTTTAATTTCATGAACATTGCAACAGCAAAAAGTGACAAAAGAGCAAAAGAAACTGGTATCCGCAAAACGCTGGGCTCGAGCAGGTGGGAATTGATGATACAGTATTATACAGAAGCTGTATTAACTACAGCCATTGCTGTATTGGCAGCGGTCATCCTTGTAAAAATAACGTTGCCATGGTTTAATCAACTCACCGGCAAAGAAGTGCAACTTAACTTTTTCGGTAACGCCTATACGCTTCTGCTGCTGGTGGCATTCACGATTGTTGTGGGCATATTTGCAGGCAGCTATCCGGCTATTTTTCTCTCTGGCTTTCAGCCTGTGGAAACATTAAAAGGGTTGCATCGGAAAAACAAAACTTCGCTGCGAAGTGTATTGGTAGTAAGCCAGTTTGCTATAAGCATCGCCCTTATCATAGGCATGATGGCGGTGAGAAGCCAGCTCAATTTCATGCAGAAAAAAGATCTTGGCATTAAATCGCAGCAACTGATTACTATCATTAACGGATCATCGCTTGGCAACAAGTTGCAGGCATTTAGGCAAGAGCTGCTTAAAAATCGGGCTGTTGAATCCGTTACCAACTCATCGGTCATGTTTTCACAAGGTGTGCCCGAATCTGTCTATACATACGAGAATCAAACGAACACTGATCCGTTGCATGCAGCTTTCCTCGACGTGGATGAATATTTCGCTCCAACCTTTGGTATAAAAATGAAAGAAGGCCGCTTTTTTGATGTCTCTATGCCTACGGACAGTAGCGCTGTAGTAATCAATGAAACAGCAGCGAGAGACTTTGATCCCAGTATAAAATCTGTCATTGGCCATCGCATTACGATGCTTTCCAGAGATTCTGTGCCGAGAGTTTACCGGATTGTTGGTGTGACAAAAGACTTCAACTTTGAATCGATGCACCAGCTTGTAAAGCCATTGGTATTGCACCTTTCCGGGATTAAGCAGGCATCTACTTATATCACTATCAAATACAATGGCACCGATATCACCAATGCGCGCAATGATATTGAAGGCGCATGGAACCGCATGCAGTCATCATTTGAAAAATGCAACTTCAGTTTCCTTAATGATAGGATTGCTAATTTATACATCAGTGAAAAAAAAGTGAGCGAACTTTCAACGTTATTATCAGCCCTCGGAGTGCTGGTAGCCTGTCTCGGCCTTCTTGGCCTTGCCATGTTCGTTACAGAGCAACGTAAAAAAGAAATAGGCATTCGAAAAGTCTTAGGTGCCGGTATTGCTCAGGTAACCACAACTATTTCGCGGCAATTTGTTTTATGGATACTGCTCGCAAACCTTGTTGCATGGCCTGTTGCTTACATGATATTGAATCGCTGGCTTCAAAACTTTGCTTATCATATTAGTCCTGCATGGTGGATGTTTTTTGCTGCTGGCGGACTTACGCTTTTAGTTGCATTAATAACAATCGGCACACAATCTATCAAAGCAGCCCTTGCAAATCCGGTAAAGAGTTTGAGAACTGAATAATCATACAAATGGTAGGTTTCAATTGCTGTGTACGAAAGAAGCCAAAATCGCCTTTGTTGGTGTTGAGCATAGGAATGAGCATTTTGCTCACCAACAACAAATGAAGTTTTGTAACTTCAGCATAAAATCAAAACCGGGCTCCGGCATCGGATGAAGGAACATGAATGCCAGCACTGCGGCAAGCCTTGGTCGTTGATGGCTATTCTTGGTGACAGCTTTAAAATCAAATGACAGTACAAGAACTTCAAGACAAGCTTTACGAATTTATCAAGCCGATTTATCCTGATATTAAGATTAATGTTACGGACACTTCTGAAAATGTAAGACAATTATATTTTATAGACGATAAGTTTGAAGTTCTGTATCCAATGCAGCGTTACCACTATTTGACACATTTAATTCCTTCGGACTTTTACGAACAAAATTTGCAGGAAACAGAATGGTTTGAGCTTGCACCTAATGAAAATCCAGATGACCTTGATTGTCTTGACCAAGCGACAATTGACGAAATCAAAGAGCCTATACTTTCAATATTAAAAGACAAGATTGGCTTTGTTACACTTCTTGACAAAGAATTTATTTCACAGAACGTAAAATGTTTCGGGGACTTCCGACATTCAAAAAGCATTTTGACAGACTTGAAATTTTCAGACGAAGACCAGTTTGACATATTTCATGTCTTAATGAATGAAGGTGGATATTGTGACTGCGAAATTTTGTACAACGTTTTTAAGGAAAGTGAATATTCAAAAAGATATTGGCACGACAGACAATAACAGCCACCAACATCAGGTTTACCGTAATGCTGCCAGCCGGAAAAGCAATCAACGGCAAAATCAATAATCGTCTTCAGTTGCGCGAACATTAATCTATTATTGTAACTTCAGCATAAAATCATAGACCGGGTTTAACATTGTCTTACGTATATAAATGTTAGCATTGCGAAAACCCTTTGCCGTTGACAGCATTAAACCTGAAATTAAAATATCATGAAACAATTTTTATTAGTATTATTTTCTCTTGTCATTGCAAATTTTGCTTCAGCGCAATTTGTGGCAAAAATGGAATTGAAAGAACCTGTAAAAGGACTTTGCTCAAAAGACGTTTATGCATTGCTGCCGTTGGGAGATCAAAAAGGACCTGAATGTTTGACACCGGAAGAGGAATTGATTAAAAAACTTAATAGTGAAGTAACTTATTTCAAAGACAGCGCAAGCTATGAAGACAAAGGAATGGTTTCCATAATCATTAATTGTAAAGGTGAAGCCGTGAAATGCGATATAGACAATAAGACAAGACACAAAGAGCTGGACGATCAGATAGTTGCTGTTTTCTCGACACTCACCAAATGGACGCCGGGCAAAATCAAGAAGAAGGAAGTTGACTCTGTCAAATTATGGAGTTTTAGAATCAAGAACGGACAGATTTCAATTGACTGAACAAAGGCGCTCAACTTAACACAATTTCAAAAATGCTGACATATACCAGATTCAACAGCAGCGAAGACTCAGAATATTTAGTTGAATTACTTAAAAAAAATAATATCCCGTACGAACTGGTGCATGAAAGAAATCAATTGGATAATGTATACTTTGGTGAAGCATTAGATCAGTTGTATGCACTCAAAATTCCGGCTGATCAATTCAATCAATTGAATCAAATTCTTGCAGACGAAGCGAAGATTGATTTCAACAAAAGTGGGTTTGCTCATTATTTTTCTGAGTTTTCCAAAGAAGAATTGATTGATATTTTAAACAGCCCGAATGATTGGAATGCATATGATAAAGAAATTGCAAAACTATGTTTGGAAAAGAATTATCAAATTAATGATACAGCAGCTCTGAACTATGTGGATTCTTATACTCCCGAAAATATTTCTTTGCCATGGCTGATAGTTGGCTATCTTTTTAGTTTTTCAATAGTTGGGCTGATTGCTGGTTCCATAGTAAGAACAAGTAAGAAAACCCTCGCAAATGGCAAGAGTGTTTTTATGTACAATGATTCTACCAGACAACATGCCTTAATCATATTTATTATTGGTATTGTCGGAACAGTCTATTATTTGATATACGGCCTTCCTCATTAACGCTGCATGCAAAAATCAATGTTCCCCAGAAGGTATTTTTAACAAATGATGGGGATTCTATGCTGTTATTTGTATTTTTTTGATAACATCCTATGACAGCCTGATGACTACATTAATAAAGCTTACACAGCAGCATCACAACAGCTATAAACATTCGTGATGCAAAGACTTACAAAAAGGATATTTCTCATTTACTGACAACATATAAATAAATGCAAGCGTTGAACCCATTAAAAATATTAAGCAAGTATTCTTCAATGCGATGAATGAATATGAAGATTAAAAGATCATTATCTTTAAAAAAAACTCCTGTTTATGAATCGATTTTTTTATTTGTGTTTCGCAATGGCTTTTTTCTGCGCATGCAATACTTCCAATCAATCCGATGTTCCCAAAAGAACTTTTGTTGATGTAAGCGGCCTTGATCCCTCTGTAAAACCCGGCGACAATTTCTTTCGTTATGTAAATGGGAAATGGTATGACACTGCAAAAATTGCGGATGACCAGTCTGGCGTAGGATCTTACATGTTCCTGAATATTCCGCAAAAACTGTTGCTGCAACACATTCTGGATAGCGTTTCACAATCTCAACATGAGATGGGAACCGTTGACCAGAAAGTAGGTGATTTTTATGCATCAGGTATGGACACGACAACCATCAACCAGCGCGGATATCAACCTATTCAGCCCGCACTTTCAAGTATCGACGCAATTAGTAACGTGCCATCGCTCATGAAGTTTGTAGCGATGGAAATAAAAGCAAAAGACAATTCCATTATTAGTTTTGGTGTTGGCCCTGATAACAAAAATGGCAATATGAATGTGGCGCATGTTTTTCAGGCTGGCATTGGCTTGCCTGACAAAGATTATTATTTTAAAACTGATTCATCAACACTTGCCATTCAGCAAGCTTATAAAAAATATGTTAGCAGCTTGCTTCAATTAACGGGCAGCAATCCAACTTCTGCCATCCAGCAAGCAGATATTGTCTATGGCATCGAAAAGCAAATCGCCGCATCTCACAAAACAAATATTGAACTGAGAGATGTGAATTCCAATTATCACATGATGGCGGTAGCATCTATCAACAAAACGCAACCTAATATTGGCTGGAAATCACTGCTTGAAACTTTAGGTGCGATAACTGATTCAATTGATATGGCTCAGCCTGCTTATTATGATAGATTAAATGCAATGTTGAAATCCATCTCAATCAGCGACTGGAAAATTTATTTGAAAGCTTCTACTTTGCAAACTTACGCTGATGCATTGAGCAAGCCATTCGTGGATGCTTCATTTGAGTTTTCAAAAGCATTGTCCGGGCAAGCAACTCAAAAACCTCGCAGGCAAATAATGACGGCAAATGTTGATCGTCTTTTAGGAGAAGCTTTAGGACAGTTGTATGTAAAAAGATATTTTAATGAAGATGCCAAAAAGCGGGTGCTCGCATTAGTTGACAACCTGCAAAAATCTTTTGAGAACAGGATCAATCATCTTGACTGGATGAGTGACAGCACAAAGCAGAAAGCAAAAGAAAAATTATACGCCATCGATAAAAAAATCGGCTACCCTGACAAATGGCGTGATTATAATAATGTACAGATTGATAAAAGCAAATACTTTGAAAATCTGATTTCCCTTAATCAAAATGATTATCAATTCCGCCTGGCAAAATTGAACAAGCCACTTGATAAAACAGAGTGGAGCACTACGCCATCCACGGTTACTGCCTACAACAATGCATCTCCCAATGAGATTGTTTTTCCTGCAGGCATTTTGCAATTTCCTTATTTTGATTTTGCTGCAGACGATGCGATCAATTATGGTGGGATAGGAATGGTGATTGGTCACGAGCTCACTCACGCTTTTGATGATCAGGGTGCGCAATATGATAAGGACGGCAACGTAAAAAACTGGTGGACGAAAGAGGACTATGAAAAGTTCAAAGCAAAAACAAAAAGTCTGAGTGATTTATACGGTTCATTCACTGTGCTGGACACTGTTCATTTAAAAGGAGGGTTGACATTGGGGGAAAACACGGCGGATAATGGAGGCATTGCTATTGCTTACGATGCATTTAAGATGACTGATGAGGGAAAAGATTCTACGAAGATCGATGGTTTTACTCCTGATCAGCGCTTCTTCTTATCTGTTGCCAGAATATGGAGAGTGAAAACAAGAGATGCATTTTTGCGCACGTATGTAAATACCAACCCACATTCACCAGCTATGTGGCGAGTGAATGGCCCGCTGATGAACTTTGCTCCGTTTTATAAAGCATTCAACGTGCAGCCGGGTGATAAAAATTATAAATCTGAAGACCAGAGAATAAAAATCTGGTAGGATAAAATTTTTTTACTGAATGAAATGCAAAACCCTTTCACTTAGGATGTGAAAGGGTTTTGGTCTTATAATAAAGTAGTTATCAACTTTTATATATTGGCGTATATCATCATTTTCATATTTATTATTTCGTGGTCTTAGCGCCGAGCTGGATACCTAATTTTTCATATTCAATGTCATTCGGCTGCCAAAGCTCTACATTGTTCCCTTCAGGATCCATGACGTGAACGAATTTTCCATATTCAACCGATTGAATGGTGTCAACAATTGTCACTCCGTTTTTCTTCAGTTCTTCTACAAGTGCTTTTAGGTTTTCAACCCTGTAGTTGATCATGAAGTCTTTGGTGGATGGCTCAAAGTATTTTGTTGTTTCTTTAAAAGGGCTCCATTGAGTAAACCCTTTTTTCGTACTGTCTGCGCCTTGATACCATTCAAAAACTGCTCCGTATTGATTGGTGTTGAGCCCAAGATTTGACTTATACCATTCTCTCATTTTCTTCGGATCCTTGCATTTAAAAAAAATGCCACCGATACTTGTCGCTTTTTTAAATGATGACTGATTGTAATTGCTTTTTGTAATGAGGGATTTGAAAGTAAATCCAAGCCCAAACGATCCGAGGAGTGTCAGGCTTATCAGGATTCTTTTTTTCATGTTGACTGATGTTTAAAGTTTTTATGTTTGCAAATGCTGTAGAAATGTGGTGGAAAATTTTGACATTCTAAAGTTTCCCTTTATCAAATTTAGATGTTGAAATTTTTCTTGCTGTTAATTTCTGTCTTTTATTATCAATTAGAAGATTTAGTTGAATCCATAAATCTCTGTGCTCATGCCAACTTGCGTAAATTCGCATTCATTAAACACATGCTTATGCGGATTAATTTTTTTCTTGTCATCATATTATTTTTTACAGCTCGCTCATTTTCTCAAAATCTTATTATTAAAGATCTTCGGGTAAATCAACAGCGAATGGCCGACAGGATTTTGTATCTGTCAAAATTCGGGAAAGATAGCGCCGGTCGTGGTTTTCGTGTTGCTTATTCAAAAGGAGATGTGGAACAAAGAACATGGTTCATTGATCAGATGAAAAAAGCCGGGCTTGATGTGCGCATCGATTATGCCGGTAATATCATCGGCAAGCGAAAAGGGAAAAATCAATCGCTCCCATCAATTGCATTTGGCTCGCATCTCGATATGGTGCCTGATGGCGGCGATTATGACGGAGATGTAGGTTCTGTTGCTGCGCTCGACATCATCGAAACACTCAATGAAAAAAATATCATCACTGAACATCCTTTGGAACTTATCGTATTTTCCAACGAAGAAGGCAGAACAATCGGAAGCCTTGCTATGTCGGGGCATTTAAGCAATGAAGGATTGAGACATATCACTTCAAGTGGGCTTACTATTGCGGAAGGTATCAGAGCTATTGGCGGAAACCCGGATAGCATTGCATTCAGTGCCAGGAAGAAAGGAGAGCTAAAAGCATTTTTGGAATTGCATATTGAGCAAGGTGGCATTCTTGAAAAAGAAAAATTGCAGATTGGTGTAGTGGAAGGCATTGTAGGTATTGTGCATTGGGATGTTACAGTAAATGGCTTTGCCAATCACGCCGGAACAACGCCCATGGATATGCGAAAAGATGCACTGCTTGCTGCGTCAAAATTTATTATTGCCGTGAATGAAACCGTGAACAGCTACAAAGGAAGACAGGTCGGAACAGTTGGGAAAATTGCTGCATTCCCCGGCGCATACAATGTGATTCCGGGAAAAGTTACGATGGGGCTGGAGCTGCGCGATCTTTCTTACGAAAAAATATGGAGCATGTTTCATGATATTGAGAAGAGAGCATTGGCTATAGATTCAGCATCCGGCACAACAACGAATTTTGTTCATATAGCCAATGAAACAAAACCAGCATTAACCGATAAATCATTGCAACAAAAAATTGATGCATCAGCAAAATTGCTTGGGCTAAGTACAAAATTGATACAAAGCGGTGCGGGGCACGATGCGCAAGAGATGACACAAATCGTGCCTGCGGCAATGATCTTTATTCCAAGCGTGAACGGAATCAGTCATTCACCCAAAGAATTTTCAAAGCCTGAGGATATTGCTAATGGAGCAAATGTGTTGCTGCAAACTATAATGGTATCGGATAAAGAATAGGTGTTACTAAGACATCTGTTATCCAACCCAATATAAATTAATGAGTATACGAACTTAGTGCGTTCAAGATTATTTGCTTTTTACAATCAGGCCATTTTCTGGCACCCATTTATCGTATTCAATAACGGCGGCAATATTTTTTGCAAATTCTCTCCCCTTTAATTTTTCTACCAGATGAAGAGCACCGTCAATGCCTGCTGAAATGCCGGCGGTTGTAATAATATTTCCATTGTCAACAAAGCGCACATTCGATAAAACTTTTGTTTTTGGCAGCATTTTCCTGAGAGATCCGATTTGCGAATGAAAAGTGGTTGCGGTCAGGTTATCCAGCAATCCTGCTCTGCCAATAATGAAAGCGCCTGTACAAACCGATAAGAAATACTCCGTTGATTTTTTACGCGATTGTATCCATGATATCAAGGCGGGATCATTGGAAGGAGCATCAGTGCTACCTCCAAAGAACACCATGATATCAGCCGGCGGAGCATCTTCAATACTATAATCCGGCACAATGGTCAATGTTCCCTGTGCCACAATTTTTTCTTTGGTTTTGGAAACAATAAAAACCTTGAAACCTGCGGCAGTGAATACTTCCAAAGGGCCGGCAAAGTCTAAGACTTCAACACCGTTCTGTAAATAAAAGCAGATTGACATATTGGGTGATGTTTTTTTCTCATTGAAATCTTTGAATGTTTTTCTGACTAATTCCATGCCGCAATGCGGGCAGGTTCCTGCTTTAGCAAACGCTACTTCATCACAACCGCCACCGCAAGGCGGACAAACAAAAACAACCGAATCTTCTAAAGCCTTTTTCTGCGAGAATGCAAAGTTTGCTGAAAGCAATGCCAATGTTAATAATACAAGTATTTTTTTCATAATTATGTTTTTAATGTGTGGATTAATTTTTTGTGAAAGCATGCATTATAATATGATACTGCTGTTTTTTATTCTTCGTAACTGGCGCGTGTTTCTGTAACCTATTTTTTTTGCCAGCGCATCACTTTTCAAATCTGTGCTGCTGAGCAGTGTTTTCAGCTTTTCTAACCTTAACGCCTTGGTGTATTGATTGATGGTTAAGCCCGTTGCTTTTTTGAATACACGCGTCAGGTTTCTTTCACCCATATTCGCAATTGAGGAAAGCTTCGCGATGGTAGATTTTTTTTCGAGGTTTTCTATTAGCCAGTCCTGCACATGATGGATGCCTGTATGAATATGATTACGATAGCTGAGATACACGCTTTGTTGTGTATGATCTGGACCGCGCCTGTAATAAACCAGCAATTCCCTGCTGATCTTATTGGCAAACAAAGGTCCATAATGCTCTTCCACAATAGCGAGAGAAAGATCAATGCCTGAAGTGATGCCGGCACTGGTATAGATATTGTCTTCATGCACATACAGTACATCTTTTTTGATCTGCAATGCCGGATATGTTTTTTTTAATTCCTCAATCCGCTTCCAGTGCGTGGTGCATGTTTTCGAATTCAATAATCCTGCTTGTGCAAGTATAAAAGCGGGTGCATATCG
>Ga0209060_10004045_pt1 | contig 11792 bp, 10 predicted proteins | sample Coa_R1_8_FD_187155 | JGI IMG/M metagenome (GOLD analysis project Ga0209060, IMG submission 187155) | Surface soil microbial communities from Centralia Pennsylvania, which are recovering from an underground coalmine fire - Coalmine... | ecosystem: Environmental > Terrestrial > Soil >...
GAAGCGGCTGATGGTGCCATCATTGGGGCTGGTATTGAAAACGCCGCCAATAATGCCTCCGCCCGGGCCAGATCTCTGCGATGCAAGAGCCGAAACGTCCGCCACCAGACTGTCGTCAGTAATCAGCTCAATCAAACCGTCTCCGCGCACCTGAATGGGAATACGGAAGCTCACGTTCTTGTTGGCAACGGCAGCGGCAAAGTTCGGCTGCTTGATGTTACAAGTAGTGCCGGTGGTACCGTTGACGTTGGTGGCATTGGTGGCATCGACGCGCCCGGTAATCGTGAAAAGTTCGTGAACCCCGCCATCAAGGACGCTGGTCGGAACACCGCTACTATTCGGAACATTGATGAAACGAGCTTCGCGGATGGGGCCGTGAAGGCTGATGAACGAGGGCACCGTGTTGGTAGCTCCATCGAGAGTTGCCATTGCAATTTGCGGGTTGGTGGCGGGACTCGCACCCAAGACGGTCGGGAAGGAGTGGCACTGGGCACAACTATTGCCGTTGAAGCGAGGACCAAGCCCGCCGCCGTCTTCCGAGCAAGGAATGGTGCTGCCGGAACCGTTGCTGCCGCCGTTGGCGGGCACGCAATTGGAGGAATTTGCACTGGTTGCGGCGCCTACACCGGAAACCGAATCGACTTCCTGAAAGCGATAAAGAGCGGCGCAAAAGAACTCCGCCTCATCCTCCGGCATACCCGAAAGCCCGGTGGGAAGTACGTTGCCGCCCTGAGAAGGAACAGCCGCGCGCACTGCGCCATTAGGAAACAACGTGGTCGCTCCGTTGGAAAATTCTCCAGTGTTTGGCAGCGGATAGCCTTTCAACGCCGAGGCAGCACAGCTTACTGCCGCCGCAGCCGATGGTTTTGTGCCGCCACCAACTGTTTGCACAATAGGACCATTCGTTATAGGAGCGGGTGTTGGGGTAGGTTCAGCCTGTGGTCCGGGATCGGTGACTCCCGAAGCCACTTGGGCCGAGGCGACTGCGGATGACAACATGAGGAAGAACGCGAGCAATAGGACGATCGAACACGATGAAGTGAAGCGATTGACTCTGTTTGAATGGGTACTGCCAAAAACACACATTGGGATAAAACCCTCCTGAGGAGCTTGGGGGCTCCTTCTGTTCACTTTGTTCAGTGGATAAAAGAATCTTTCAGAAGCTTACAAGAGTTGGTCTAACTATTAGAGAATTTATATTTAGTAATAGGCAGTGTCAATATATTCATTAATATTTATTAACTATAAACAAAATAGACGCGCTCTATAAGCCTATTTATTCCCCCAATGTACGTTAAATTCAGATAACTTTATCCATAATCTATGGATATTCAAATAATCAAGGCGCGGCTTTAATTTTCCATTCCTGTTTTTCCGCTCTTCATCATTTGGACAAAATGATCTACAGATTTTGATATGTCATTCACCAAACGTTAACTATCGAGGAATCCTGATGGAGGGACTTTATAAATTTTCGTTGCTGTGGCATGGGTAATCCAGTAGGAGTCCTGAAATTTCCATGTTCGAGGCGAAAACGATGGGAGGGTGCGGTTATGATGGCAAGGAGTCGGCCGAAGTGGTCCAACAATTGGGTGCACCACCAGCCGGTGAGCCGATGGCCCAGCGGTTGCACTACTGGAGACCGCCCGGATTGAAGCAAGGAGGCTGTGCCAGTCGCAGGCCGAAATATCTCCAGGGAGAGCTGCGCCAGACCGAACACAAGTTCGCCACATTAGCGGCAAGACCTGGGGTGCAAGACCCATTGTGGACGAGCGCGCGTGTGACCCCAAGTGATCGAAGAAGACTATGGAATTTTACGACCACCCAGGAGGTAAATGGTGGCTGATATCACGGTGTATGGAAAGCTGTGACTTCCCTTTCAGGCGGACCAAATCGCAGATACCCTCACACCGCATCCAGCGTTACAGATTCCTCCATCCTGCTTACTTTATCGCGGGGTAACCTGGAAGATCGCCAACTGAAAAGGCGATGGTCTCAAACTATGCGCGAGAAACTTAAGTGCGCTCCACTTCAGAGACATGCCTCTGTCGCGCCACATATATAGATGGCCTAGCTCTAATTCTTTATTTGCTTTACTAAAAGACAAATCGGATATATTCTTTCGCAAATAAGTCTAGCTGTCTATTTCTTGTTCTTTTGTAAGAAAGTTAGAATCGAGGAGATAGACCGGTAATGAGGACAGAAACAAACTTCGCCGCAAGAACGCACCGGCTCCAATGCGATTTCTATTCTTGCGGAAGCCAATCACAATTCATCATTTTCCTTCTCTAACTTTGAAGAGAAGGGCGGGGCTGCGTGAAAGCTCCAAAAATCGGGACTGAGTGCGAACAAGTCGTCCGCCTTTACCCGTTGGATCGGCGCATCCCCATGGCGACACCACGAGCGCAGCCAGCCCCCATGACCACAAACGCTGCGATGAGGTTTTGCGTTGTTTTTCTCAATTGCATCCTCGCCAAGACTTGAATGTCCGAATTTGAAAGGAAAAGTCGTCCGTATGACCATCGTACCTTCTGCCATTCAGCCTCCGCATTCCAACTTTCCCGATTCCACCAACCGGAAAACGCTCCGATCTTCGTTCCTGTCACTGGCGCTGGCCGTGGCCTCTTTGCTGCTATGGGTCACCCCCGAAACGTCGGCGCAAACCGTTCCCTTCGTGAATCCTCCGAATATCGACTACCGCGGCGGCGTCGTTGAATTGCGCGCAGCGCTGGCGAACATCACTTGGGCGGGCCAGCCTGCTCGTAGCAATGTCTATAGCGCCCGTTATGGCTCCACGAGCTTCGCGCCTTCTTTCGCACCGCCGACTATCCGCACCCACCCGGATGCATTTCGGGAGTTAAGACTCAGGCTCACGAACAACATTGATTTCGCACACCTTGGAAGTGCTTGCCTTGAGGGCCACGAGTTTACGAATCTTCATTATCACGGATTTGAGGTATCGCCGGTTCAGCCGTCGGATGACGTAGTGAACATCAAGATACATGAGGGTAAGTCCTTCGACTACGTGGTCCCATTCCCGCAGATTACCGGCAAGGAACACCCAGAAGGAATGTTCTGGTATCACCCACATCCGCACGGATGCAGCTTTGCACAGGTGAGCAACGGAATGTCCGGGGCACTCATTGTCGGAGACATTTTGAGGACGCGATATCCCGCGTTTGTCGGCATCAAGGAGAACATTCTTTTGTTAAAAGATAGCCAACCGGATCTGACGGCGGCCGCCACAATGGAGCGAGCCCTCCGGTCTTTCTTTGCGAATCCCAAGGCTAAGGCTGAAGACCGATTTAATCCTCCAGCCACAGTGAACGCCCTTCATGAGCCTACGATCACAATCCGTCCTGGCGAGTTCCAGTTCTTCAGGATTGGAAACGTGGGGTCGGACGCTTACTTCAACATTGCCCTGCCAAACGTTGAGGCCTTCATCATTGCCGTCGACGGCTTTCCGACGCAAGGACCGATCCCGCTTGACTCAAGCAAGGGATGGCTCCTGCCTCCAGGCTCGCGCGTGGAAATGTTAGTCCGCGGGCCGCAGAATCCCGGCCCATTCGTCATGACATCGCTCGATGCGCCAGAGACTGCGTTTCGATTCGTGGGCACATTGATGCACTTGCAGGTTGCGGCAACCAAGGCGTTGAAAGAAGACGCCAAGAGCGGCGCGCGGTTAGCGGCGTTGCAACAGGCTCCGGCCACCCCGGCAAAGTACTACCCTCTGCCCAGCGATTTTGCCCAGGCTAAAGCCGCCGAGCTCCAATGTCAGATCCTGACGCCGAGCAACGATCCTCGCGGCACCTTTGTATTCACGCAGGACGCGAACGGTAATTTCTTTATGAACGGCCTACAATATCGTGAGGACGTCCTGAATGTAACCTGCCCCATCCCCAGCCATCCGACCTGGACCATCTACAACAACACGGATATCAATCACACGTTCCACATCCACCAGATCCACTTCCGGGTGAATAAAATCGGCGACCACATCGTTACGGACAACGAGGCGCCTTTCCGAGACAATGTTGACGTGCCTCCCCACACGGGGGTCGAGTTGACCTTACCCTTCGACGAGACGTATCTTGCCGGAAAATTCGTGCTGCACTGCCACATCTTGTTTCACGAAGACCACGGGATGATGATGAACATCGAGCTTCATCTTCTGACTGCCCAGAACTGACGAGCAAGCTCGACTGCGGGGGATTTCCTGGAAGGGCAATATTTCCGAAATCCTCCGCATTCCTCTTGCTATTTCAGGCTTTCTTTTCGGTGCAGGATGAATGCAAGACGGGCCGGGGGAACACAACGACTTTCAGCGATGGAAATTTCCTGAGGAATTACTTTTCCTCTTCGTGGACCTCAAGAGGCCGGCCTTGACGCAATAAGTATTGTTGAAAAAACCGGCTGGTAAAGCATATCTGCGTGCCGGATGTGAAACTCTCTTGATGTGCCAACGAGGTCACCAGCACCATGTGGTCGTCCAGCGCAAATTGCTCGACCAACTTCAACTCCATCACGTGATGCGCGTCGTGCGGTATGGGAATGCCATAAAACGATGAGCTTTTTTGAACGACGGGAATGCTGGACCAATCGAAGATGGCTTTCCCGTGATTACTTCCCAGCCGGTTCAGCAGCTTCCGGTAGGACACCGGCACCGAGCTGAGGGCCATCCTCCCGGCTTTGGCAACCAGAGACAGTCCGGGGTCGGACTTACGGATCGATAGCAGATAGTACTGACCGATGAATCCGATCAGGTCCATGGGATAGAGATTCGATCCTTCTTCGCAACAATACGACATTAGATAAACCGGGCGGAGCCGCATGTAGAGCACCCACACGTAAAACAGCTCATTCATCTTCATCTTCTTGTTGCGGGGGTTGCGGTCGAAAAATAACCGGCAGCGATGATAGAGCTGGTTCACTTGCATCCTCACCGGCGGAAGTGAATAGTCACGGCCTCCGACGGTGCGGAAGATACAGAGCTGGCAGCCGGGAAGCGCAACGGCATGCTCGAAGGCGATCTTCACCCGTCCGATGATCTTGCCCGCCTCTCGAAAAGTCATCCATAGCTTTGCCGATTGGATCTTGGGCAGATCGTCAATCTGGAATCCGATTGCTACCAGCAGGGGGAGCAATTCCACAATGACGTGGTTGCTAGTAATGTCCAGGGCGGCCCCTATTCCTTCCAGCGTTACCTGCACATGGTCTTCAGGGTTGTTTACCGAGACAACGGCCCATCCAGGGCGTTTCTCATTGCCAAGAAGCAATTTCCGCAGCGTCAAACCAAGAGGAGGCACGGATCACCTTTCGATACCGCCGAACAAACCATACCACAAGCACATACCAGAAAGGCGTCCGGAAAACCATGAATGATCATGAACGAAATGGGTGCAGTGGTTTTGCCTTTTCTGATCGGTCCCTCCAAAGAGTGAGCGAGCCATGTCAATTGTGCTATTTTGAAACACTGTGGAAAGCAACGCGCATCTCGTCGTGCTCAAGGCCGGCGAGTTCCATCACCGGAAGTCGTTTGGCCCGAATACGATCAGCCGCGGCGCAGTCCTATTGGAGTGCGAATGGACCGGCGGAATCTTTGAATCCGGAGTTTTTCTTGGGGGCCGATTTTGCGGCGGGCAGTTTCTTGGCGGCACTTTCTGGGGCGGGGTCTTTTGGGATGGCGCCTGGATCGGCGGAACCTGGGAGAGCGGATTTGATCGCAACGGGCTTTATCATCCCAGATCGAATCATCCGCCCTATCTCTGAAACTTGTCGAATGGATTTGCGGTCGCGAACGGCCTAACGCCTGCGTCATTGAAAATCTATGTGAAGGACGACGGTAATTGAATGCAAGAGACAGATCTTCCTCACCAAAACTTTCCTCAGCAAGACAAGGATGTAGCCCCTGCGGCACCCACCCTGCTTATCGCCAGCCCACATCGCTATCCCGATCTTGCCCAGCTTTGGTATCGCTTTGTGCGGCGCGAACTCATGCCAGCTTTTACCCAGCGAGGATTAGCAGTCACCGTAACGATTTTTTGCGACGGAGAGCCGAATGATTTTAATCCCGATGATTTTCTCGGAGCCTCCCTGTGCCTCCCAGGACCAGAAGCGCGCGATTTCATGGAGTTTTACGATTTTGCCCTGAACGAAAAATGCGATTTCCTGCTCATTCTCGATGCCGACGCCTTTGTCCTGGATGGGGAATGGGTGGCAGGCTACCTTCAAAGGTTTAGCGACCAAGACGTCTCGGCGGTTTCTTTTGTTCCACGCAAAGGGAAAGAGGGACCCGCGATTTACGCGCTGCTATGCCGTTGTGCCCACTACCGGGCGCTGCCCGCGCCCGTGTTTCCCTCCCACTATGAGTCACTCGAGGAATGGCCCAAGGTGGTGAACCTTCAACCAGGAGATTTTGCAGCCCAACGCTTGCTTGCTGCGGGGCGAAAAATCATCAGTGTAGGTGCGGAGGAGTCTGCGCTGCATGTCACAAATTTCCACGGCACCACAGTCGTGCGAATCTGCCGCAGCCTTTTTGGCAGCCTCATTGGCGATAGCCAGTTCGAAGACCTGATTCAACGGGAACGCTACTATGCAGTGGGCGTCTACGACAACATTCTGCTAGCAAGTCTCTATGAGCGACTCTTTGACTCGGCGTTCGCGCCCGATTCGCTCGGGCATTCACTGGCGGGGAGCATGACCATTTCAGCATTCCGGCGTGTATTGGGAAACATTCACGATCCGAAAAGGCAAAGCGCGCTACGGGATTGGTTTGAGCATTCCAACCTAGGATTTATGAAAATGGCCGCATGTGAGGGCTTGGATCTGGCCCTGCCCGCGATCGTGCCCGAGAACTGGGCTAAAGAGTCTGCGTAAAGAACGCGGTTTCTTGCTACAAACGCGGTTTCTTGCTACAGATGATGTGATTTGAGGGCTCTCACGCACACTCATGCTGAGTCCTCCTTTGGCTGGTTTTGCGTTTTGCAAAGCAAAACGTTTCAGAAGCTCGGTTCCTTCCTTGGCTTCCATTTTCAAACCGGGAGGGCCAATTTGGACAAGAGTGAGGCGGCACGCCATAATGCACCCGCGAACAGTCGTTTCTCCCGAAGTCACGTCTACATCCGGCACGAGGACAAATATTTTTTCCCGAATCATGCGCTCCTATCTCGATCCATTCATCTCCCCCACAAAGCAGCGCATGTTGGTTCGAAAGTGGGCTCATCATGCAGACAGGAGATCATTCGATTGGGAGTGGGAGAAAATAAACTATAACCGCATCGCCGTCGTCAATCTCTTGCTGAACGGTTTTAATGACCCGGCATATTTAGAAATCGGCTGTGGCCCGGATCTCGTTTTCAATTCAATACCCGCTCAAAACAAGAAGGGAGTGGATCCATATCTGGGTGGAAATATAAGAAAGACATCGGATGATTTTTTTAAAGAAAACAAATCCCGATTTGATGTGATCTTCATCGATGGGATGCACACCTATGAACAGGTGCGAAAAGATGTGATTAACTCTATCAATTCATTAAATCATGGCGGCTGGATCGCACTTCACGATATGCTGCCACGCAACTGGATAGAACATCATATACCCATTATCTCGCAAGGTGCCTGGACGGGCGACGTCTGGAAGGTGGCCTTTGAACTGGCCCAAACGGAAGGAATCGAGTTTAAGATACTCAAAATCGACCACGGCGTTGGCGTAATAAAAGCTCTACGAAAAAACGTAAAGTTAAAAGATTTGACCGCAGAACTTTTTGATCAAGAGTTTTCCTATTATTACGACAACCTCAATAGACTTCCCATCGTCGAGTGGCATGAGGCTCAGGATTGGCTGCATTCAGGCAAAAGCGAGCTCACGACGCGTTGATTTCTCGGTGCTGTCCGGTTAGCTTAGCGGGTGCCTTCTATGGGATGACTTAAGGCGGTGAAAGCGTAAATCTGGACGGCTGTTTCGGTTTACGCGCTAGTGGCTATCGTGCGGAGGCATTGCGATTGAAGGCCGACTGTAACAAATTCCATCAATTCTCCATCTCGCAATTTGAGAGAAAATGCCTCCATTTCGCGCGCTTTGAGACCATCGAAGCGTCTATTATTAAAATATCTTAACTGTACTAACAGGCAGCCTCTTGCAGCCCGAGAAATTGCTTTTAGTATTCCATGGATTCAACTATTAGCAAGAGCCTGCCGCTACAAGACCCCATAAGGAGATACTTTCCCTTAGAAACGCCGTTGCGCGACTTATTTTGCTGCTATCCTCTAAACCTATGCAAGATGGTTCCGTGGCCCTGAAGCAGCCAGTTGTGAATCCATTGCAGCGATTCTGCACGCGAGCCCTCCTGTGGTTGCGGCGTCCCTTCCTCTTGCATCGCGTTCGCCGACCGGTCATTGAAAGACTGGATGGAGCGTCTTTCGTGCTCGTACCCGAAGTCCAGAACCCTGTGGTATTCCGTAGCGGTGCTTTCTTCGCCAGGATGATAGCTGGCATCGAGCCCGCTGTGGAAGGCGCTTCGGCTCTCGACATGGGGACCGGTTCGGGAATCTGTGGCGTATTCGCGGCGCGACGCGGGCATCGAGTGGTTGCGATCGACATCAATCCCGAGGCTGTGCGTTGTGCTCGCGTCAATGTGCTGCTGAACCGGCTGGAGGGCCGGGTCGAGGTGCGCCAAGGCGACCTATTTTCACCGGTGCAAGGTGAACAATTCGACCTGGTTTTCTTCAATCCTCCTTTTTTTCGCGGCGAACCTAAGCCGGACGATCTTTTCGACATTTCATGGCGAAGCATTAATGTCTTTGAGCGTTTTGCCAACGGTCTGCGGGCCGTCCTCAAACCTGGCGGCCGCGCACTCGTCTTGCTTTCAACAGATGGAGATCCCCAGGGAATGCTGACGGCTCTGAGGCACCAGGGCTTTGACATTCAAAAGCTCATCGACCGCGACTTTGGCAATGAAATCATGACCATCTATTCCGCGAGGCCGGCCCAATGAAATCCGGATTGGTATTGCTGGTGAATCCGAAGATGTGCAAGCCACGGGCAGTGCGCTTGCCACTCTCGCTCCTGGCCCTGGCGGCAGCGCTTGAAGGCCGATACGACTACAGGATCATCGATGGCAATGTCGATCCGAACGCTCTTGAGAATGCTCTGGCTGCCATCCAAGAAAAGCCTTGCGCTCTGGTTGCCGTAACGGTCATGCCAGGTCCGCAGGTGGCGACAGCCATCGAGATCTCCTCTGCTATTCGCGCGGCTCATCCCTACGTGCCGATTGCCTGGGGAGGATATTTCCCTACGCTCTATCCTGAGTCGGCAATTAGCGCGCCCTATGTAGACTATGTGGTCCGCGGGCAAGGCGAGCAAACGATCCTGGACCTGTTAGCACGGCTTCCGGGGGGCGACGGCCTCTCCGAGGTTCGCGGAATAACATGGAAGGAGCAGACCCACGGACGCATTGTCCACAACCCAGATCGGAGCTTTAGCTCTCCTGACGAATTTGCCCGGCTGCCCTACCATCGGCTGCGCGATGTAACTCCTTATCTTCGACCTAGCTTCATGGGCACGCGGACCGCCGTGCACCAGGCAGCCATCGGTTGCCGATATCACTGTTCCTTTTGCGGCGTAGTGTCAATGTTCAATGGCCATACGCGACTCCAGGCAGCCGAAAATATTGAGGCTGCGTTAACTCTGTTGCGAACCGACTACGGGGCCAATGCGGTCCAGTTTTATGACCACAATTTCTTCGACAACGAGGAGTCGAGCTTACCTGCGATTGAAGTCATGGCGCGGATGCAGATGCCGTGGTGGTGCTATGCACGCGCCGACACCTTGGCGAAATTCAGCGCCGGCACATGGGAACTGTTGCGACGAGGCCGGTTTACCATGGCGTACATCGGCGCCGAATCGGCAAGCCAAGAAGTCTTGAAACGCATGCGCAAAGGCTCGCGAATCGAGCACACCTTCGAGGTGGCCCGGCGCTGCCTGGAGTACGGAGTGATTCCGGAGTTCTCCTTTGTGCTGGGCGGACCAGAAGACCCCGAGGGCGAAATCGAGAATACCTTGAGCTTCATCAAAAAGATCAAGCAGATTCATCCGCGCTGTGAAGCAATTCTCTATTTCTACAGCCCGACCCCGCAACGCGATCCGGCCTTGCGGCGGCAGTCGATGGAAGCGCAATTACCGGTGCTGAATAACTATGGACCTAGAGGTCCGGAGCTGCCAGTCACACCCGAAGAATGGACACAGCCGCAGTGGATCAACTATGTGTGCCACCTCGACGCGCCATGGCTGACGCCGAAAATTCGGCAGCGAGTGCGCGATTTCGCCAAGGTGTTGCAATGCCGCTATCCCACAGTGCAGGATTATTCCACCCCGACCTGGGGAAAGGCGCTGCTGAAGAGTCTGGCCACGTGGCGCTATAACAGCGGCCGGTATGGAAATCCGTGGGAACTGGATTTGGCGCGCAAGTTCATACCATTGCGGCAGCCACAGAAAGAAAGCCTGTAACAATACAGCGCCGCAGGTGGGAGCAAGGCTCTTGTGAAGACAGGAAAGGGATCTTGTAGCCCCCGGTTACGGGGCTGCTCCCGCAGCGATTCAAGGAGGCTATTTCTGCTGGTGCACCCAGCAAAGGCCTCCATCAATTCTTGCCCATTTCCAGCACAAAAAATCTTCCCCAACTTGAAAATGGCGGATATCCACCGATAAGGGGCTCCATCCGACCGCCTAAAGCTGCCAGGCTGTGCGGTATATATTTATCCCAGTGGTAGGGCCAGAGGAATCCGAGAGAGTATAGACGCCGCAAGCGAAAGTACGGCTGAAAGAATTGCGTGTATGTGTCTCTCGCCGGTAGCAGGAGGTGCCGTAAGGGCCTTCCACATACCACGATGATCTTTTCCCTGCATCGCCGGGCGGCAGCCTCCTCTCTCCATCGTCCTCGGCGTATCAGACTCAGCCGTTCCCAAATGCCCGGAGGGGCCAGCATATGAAGGACCAGCTTGCCTTGCGGGCGCAATAAACGGTGGGCATTCGCGGCAAAGTTACCCAAGTCCGAAACGGTATTCAGACCAGCAAAAGCCGACACGAGCCCATCATAGGCGTTCGCGGGCAAGCTACTGAAATCGTCTGCCGAGACGACCCGAGCGTCAATGTTTGTGGCGTTCGCGTGGAACTGCATCTTTTTGAGAAGCTGGCCGATCATTCCGGACGATGCGTCAAGGGCCGTAACATGAATTTGGCGGCCGGCCAGAAATAATGTATCGATGCCCGTCCCGCAACCCATGTCGATCACACGATCGCCTGGGTGGAAGAGGTGAGAATAATGGCGCCAAAGCACAATTCGCATCCACTGATCGCGTTCGAGCAAGCGGTCGTAGTCGGCTGCGACGGAATCGTAGGCTTCCCCCACACCTGAGTTCATTTTCGCTCGAACTCCAGCAAATAGTGGTCCGCCAGCCATGCCAGAGGCGCACGTTCTTCGAGCCGCCTCTCCCATGTATTCAGCAATGCCAGCAGGCGCGGGTGGCGCTTCGCCCAAGCCTCAGTATAAGGCGGCGGCAGCAGCGCTCCAATTGCGGTCGCATGAAGCAAGCGAAAATCCGGACGAAAGGCTTTCTCCACAGTTCCTATTTGAGGATAACGAATTCTGATTCCCGACCAATCCACGCCGCCACGCCGCAGCCGTCGAAAGGCTTTCGCAGGCCGACCCTGGGCAAGAAACCACATCCATTCCCACAGGCATACCGGCCCCATGATACACAGAAACACTTTGCCACCTGGCCGCACGAGCTGCCGC
>Ga0209060_10004050_pt1 | contig 11779 bp, 10 predicted proteins | sample Coa_R1_8_FD_187155 | JGI IMG/M metagenome (GOLD analysis project Ga0209060, IMG submission 187155) | Surface soil microbial communities from Centralia Pennsylvania, which are recovering from an underground coalmine fire - Coalmine... | ecosystem: Environmental > Terrestrial > Soil >...
TGCTTCCTGAGGCTTCAGCCCACGGTCTTTCGCCGTGTCCTGCTCAGGTCGCTACATGTTCGAACGAGCAATTTACATGGTGGGCTCCTTACATCCCACAAGATCAAGCCAGGCTTATCCTGGCGCACCGCGCGTCAGCAAGCGATCTGGCGAGATGCCGGCGGACTTCTGAAACCAAGTACTAAGGCAGGTTATGTGCATAGTGCTGAGCCTTTCGTTTTGCTCGCTCCATCGGCGTTTCCGAGGACTGTGCATAGCGATCGGCAGCCTCCCTCATTTCTGATACCAATCCTCAGGCAATCCTACGCCGGGCACCGGTGGCGGCAACTCCGGATTCCAGGAAGGATCAGGTGCTGCTGGCATCGCTTGATCTGGACCGAGGTTACTGGCGAGAATCGTCGCGTAGACGAAATTTTCAGAAGACACAGGCGATCCCGCAAACCGGCGTAGCATCGCCAGCTGACCGACGTGGGTCATTGCGTCTGCTAATGGCCCCTGCATCAATTGCTCCGGGGAAATTCCGTTGCGCGGAGTTTCTCGCTCCAGTAGAGTGCCGAGGTCTTGCAGCACTAGATGAAAGCGGCCGACCTCATCATTGAAGTCATCCAGGCAGTCGGGCTGCCAGACTCCAGCCTGGAAAAAGGTGCGGGCATAACCGAGTACGCCCGTCATGTGCCAGATTATCTCGTGCGGTGTGCGCAGATTGGCACCGGCCCGGAAGTCGGCGAACGAATCAGGTGCTCTTTTCAGTGCCTTCTGAGTGCGATAAGCGATCGTTGCAAGAAAATGTTTCAGCAAGGCTCGTTGGGCATCCATAGCAGCATCATAACCTTCGGCAGTCCTGACCATCCATTCCCGCGTATCGCAATTCTCCTTCGGAGCCTCTGCGGACACTGGGTGGGGTTGCATGGGCAGATGGCTAGCAGGAACATTCTCGCCGATTTCGGTGCGTGGCCAAGAACGTTAGGCGATTTGCCTTTGTTCGATATGCATCGAATCGAGCACGGCTGTTGAGCAGGCTCTCTTAGACCTTCTCTGCTACCCCCATTTTAGTGAGCGATTCCCCGCGCCAAAGCACCTCGCGATGACCGGATTTCAGGTTACGTTTTTAGCATGGTCGATTTCTCAGATGAAAACTTGGCGGCCGTGCAGAATGCGTCGCGCGAGAGATTGAACGCACTGCGAGGACGCTACCGCGACGATCCAAGCCAGGAGAACCGCCTTGCTTACCTGCAATGTCTGAGGAGGTTTAGCGAACTGGCCACGGGAAGAAAGAGAATCAACGAAAGAGCACAATACGGCCGCGAAGAGTGAAGTGCTATGACTAGCCCGGCGATTTGCTTGAACGTGGTTGATGAGGTGGCGACTCGGGAGGAAGGCGCGTCGGCAGACCGGCGTTCCGGCAAGCGGACCTCGGCTTAGCCCCGTGAGTCTACTGGCCTTTCAGCGAACGTGTTGTTTTGCTCTTCCTCAACCGGATTGCGGCCTACCATCACCGCAGCGAAGGCGCACAGCGTGATCGACGCCGGCTCCGGCACCGGCCTTTGTGAAAGGGGGAACCAGCACCGCACCCCAGCCGCCGACAGCCGATATCCAGTACTAACCCCGTCCTTAAAGTACCTTCAGTACTGCTAGAAATTCCGACAGTACTGAAGATAGAATAAGTTTGAAATAAGGAGCCTTGTCAAATGGAATTCTTGGTTGCCTCGATCCCCAGTTTGACCGTTGCCATGACCATTCTCGTCCGTTGCGTTGCTCGGCGTCGGCGAACGCTTCGTTACGAGCGGAAAACAAGGTTACTCATCCTGGCGCTTCGGTAGTGGGCCGATGGAGGTTTCACTGAGGCGCCCGACACTATTTGTTTGAATTTTGGAGTTTTGTTATGAATCCAGTTTTTCCAATTATCGCTGGCACGCTGCCGGTAAACGGTTTTGTCCTGTTGATAGTGATTCGCTGGAATCGTGCCGAGCGTCGCAAGACTGTCGTTTCAAAGCACATTATGGAGGTCTTGAGACAGACCCTTCAACGCGGAATCGAACAGGGGAAGCAGCCAGACTTGCTTCGCTCCAAGCTTGTCTTTGAACGTACCGGAACAGCATATAGAGGACGCATTCTGAATTAGGAAGTTAGAACACAGGTTGTGTGAGTCTTTTGCATGACGTGCTACACGGGATCCGTGGCGCCCGATAGTCGGCCAGCACGGCGAAACAGTTGCCGATAATAGTAAATAACGCGGCTCAAATGTTGCCACGAGCGAGCCGCCGCATTCCCCGAACGTGGTTTCGACGACGCTCCACTTGATCTGCCTATAATCAGATCACAATGGCCTATTCAAGACACAGCGACAGAGAATTGTTGGAAGCTGCTTTGGTTGGGTATCAGCATCAGCTGACGAAGGTCGATGAACGCATTGCTGAGATTCGTCGGCAATTGGGTAGTGGAGGAGGGGGCAGGTCGATGGCGACAACGGGCAGTGCGGTCGCGGACAAACGACACGTCAGCGAGGAAACGCGAGCGAGAATGGCGGCGGCCCAACAACAGCGCAGGGCTGGCGCTAATAAGGCAAGAAGGCCGGCCACTAAGCGCAAGATGAGCGCGGAAGGCAAGGCACGGATCGCCGATGCCACGCGCAAACGGTGGGAAGCTTATCGTGCACAGAAGGCGGCGCAGGCATAAGAAGTCCCGTGGGCTCTAAGGTTCCAAATAGTCGACCTTAATTAAGGTTGCTCCGTCCGAGTAGCGCGTGATCCGCCCGCAGCTCATCAAAACTGGATTTCTCTGCAAGTCACGCGATCCCATCCGGCTGAATCGTGGGATCACGGTCCTTTTTGATGCTGACGGGAACTTCTGCTGATCGCTCTATGCAGCCCAAAGGCATGAAGCCCTTTCTGGCCAGGAAATAATGATCGCGACACTCTAGCCACCGAAGACATAGGGACCTACCATCCCATAGTCTTCTTAGCCCGTTCCGCCGACAGCGCGAATGCCCGCATGCACCTTATTTTAGGCGGACAAAACACGTGGGCCCGGCTATCCTTCCTTCACTGACCCAGAAAGCGCTGGGTTGCCGCGGCTGCGTAGGCGCCGGCTTCCGGTTCCGAGCGGCGGCTGTTCATCGCTTTCTCCCGCAGCAACTTCGGGTGGCTACCGGGGAAACTGTCGGCCAGATCGAGCAACGCGAACTGAGCATCCGAAAGTTCCGCCTGCATCGGTGGCTCTGGCTTTGGGATAGCCGGTGGCAGGATTTTCGAAGGGGTATCCGTCCGCGGCGTGTTGAGGGTGAACAGTACGTCGAACGTTTTTGCCTGAGCGTCACGCGCGCTGAGATGCGGAAGTCGAAAGCGCTTCTCTATGGTGGCGGGAATCGACGAGTGGTCAAAAACCGTTGAGCAGATCGTGCCCGCCGCAATGTAGGGAGAGACAACCACCGCGGGCACGCGCGCGCCGAGACAGTTGAACAAGAAGGAAATAAAGTGGCCGTTCAGATCGTCGGAGCCCGTCTTTCCGTCCGGGCTGACAGTGACCCCCGGCGCCGCGTGATCGAACATTCCTCCATGCTCGTCATACAGAATGACCAGCGCGGTCTCATTCCATTGCGGCGAACTGCGAACGGCGTTGTAGACGGTCGCGATCAACTCTTCGCCAAAGCGGACGTCGTGCGGCGGGTGCTGGTCGTTTGCGCGATGTCCAGGTGAATCGATATCGAAATAACGAGGCTCGATGAACGAGTACGCCGGCAGGTGGCCGCTCTGTGCGTCTTCCAAGAACTTGTCGATGAATTGGAAGTTCGGCTTGTCGTCCCAGAGCGCGAGCAGCGACAGGGTCTGTGGCACGTCGTGGAAATAAACCATCCAGGAAAGGCCGGCAGCGCTCAACAGGTTATAGATGGTCTTTATCGTCGACGTGCGCGCGGATCCCCCGCAATATCCATCCGAAGACGCCGCATGCGCAAACCATCGATTGGGCCAGGTCGGTCCGGGTACCGACGAAAACCAATGGTCGCAAATCGCGAATTGCTTCGCCAGCCCGGCGAGAGCCGGAAGCGCGCCGGGAGAAAAGCACTTCATGATGTTCGGGCCGATGGTAGGCGGAGGCGGAGGATCGTTCTGCATCGCGTAGTCGTAAACGAAGCCGTTGTTCGCCGGCTGCGTGTGCGGGTAGGTATCGATCTTCATGATTTCGTCGTAGCTCATTCCGAAGAGTTGAGCCAAAGCGCCCGGCACCATGCTATGCGATGGATTGTTGATGTCTCCGTAGTACGCGGCGTCCTTCGAAACCCGGACTAGCTCCGGTGGTTTGACGTGCGGATCCACGGGGTTTACTTCTGCTCCGGTCAGTCCGTCGATCGGATAGCTTGGGGATTTCAGGAATCCCAGCATGTGATCGAATGACCGGTTCTCCAGCATAAGGACAACGAAGTGCTTGATCTTGTCGATTCCCATAGGTTTTCTCCACTAAGACGGGACGCCGTTCAGTCGGCGTCCCTGCACGACTCACACTCACGATAAGGTCAACTCACAGTGAGTTGAGCACTTACCATTAACAACGAATTCCGCGAGGAGGTGGTCGCTTGCGCGATCTTTATGTTGATCGACTTGCCCCCCGCCGTAAACGAGATCGTCGGAATAGTGTAGACGGGAATCGGCGGCAGCTTCAAGACGTTGCCAATCAGCGGTCCCAGAATCGCGTTCAGCGCTGCTGACAAGGCTCCTGCGAGCGGATCGAAAAGCCATGCGATCCAGGAGGGAATCCCCCAACTAAAGGAGAATCTCGGGATGGGGATGCCTTCCATGACGAAGCATACCTGCTGGTTCACAACGGAAGGCCGCAGAGTGGCGGCTATGGTTGCCTGTGCGCTGGGACCGAAGTCCACATTCGGAAGACCGTTGGGCGTATGTAGAGTCAACTGGCATCTGGCATACGCCGTGATTGACGCCGATATGCTGCCATCGCTATTAATACTGATGTTCGTCGGCGCGGTGACCTGGGCTCCAACGGTGCCGCTGATAATCTCCCAATTAAATCCTGTGGAAGGTCCGAGAGGGAAAGGTATTGCCGCGGCTTTTGTGATCGCGTTGGTGTTAACGCCTGTAAAGACACAGTTGGCCGGCCAATTGTTCGGCGGGGGAATGGTGGGCTGCGCTGTGCCGAGAGCCGAATAGGCCGTCACGAACGGGGACTGCACGGCCGGCGCCGGCATGCTCACAACCAGAGATGAAAATTGCAGGGCCGGTACCTTGATGGGACCGAGCAGGTTCTTATTCAGATAGGGGATCAAGAACTGGGGCACGATGGCGTTGTTGAGGAGCCCTGCAAGAGCAGGGTCGCCGGGGATAGAGACATTAGCGGTGGCGATCTGCACCGTCAAGTAGTTTTGGCCCCCGGTATTTTGAGTTTGGATATTGATCGAACCAGACAGGGAGGCCTTGACAGTAGTGGGCGTAGCGCCGCCTTGATATGCGACAGTTAGAACCACGCTTGGCGCTTTTACGCCGAAAGACGCGGCGGCCGCCAATTCGAGCATTGTCGAACGGTCCGCCTCTATGACGTTAGCGTAGAGTGTGTCTTTCGCCAGATAATCGGCTACGTAGTCTCTGAATTCGGCCGACGGCTGCAGATTGGTGGTCGGCGCCACATTGAAATCGAACCCCAGCGAGGCGATGCCGAGCTGCCCGACTGAGATCGTGTCTTTGAAGATACTTGGATAAAGGGTGGAGTAGACCTGTTTTACGAGCTGGTTCAATGTCCCGTTATCCATTCCGGCTACGATGTCGTAGTTCATAGTGTCCTTTCTTTGATACTAGGTTATGGCAATGATATGGAGTCTAATACTTACATCTGTCGGTTCTGTCTCGATTGTGTATGAGTGAGTGGAGTTGATTGGTGTTCCCGAACGCTTAGATCGGCTGAACCGTTACCCTTTTGGTGTACACACCCACGAAGACATAAACACCGCGGGAAGGCATCGTGAAGATGTATGACGGCTCGGTCACGCCCGGGTAGAGCGCGTGGCGCAGCACGATGACGGCGTTCGCGCCGGTGTAGCCGGCCTTCTCGGCCAGAGCCTGCGCTTCGGCAGGGTCGAGCGGAATCGGCAACGGGATGACCACGGCGTGTCGGACGGTGAGTTCGCGAGTTTCAAGCCCGCCATGATGAAGCCCCCGTCAGGTGTGGCGACCATGGCTTGGGCGGTGGCCTGCTCGCCGGCGGCGCCGAACTCCCGTTCCCAGATCACGTTGCCTTGCGGATTCGGTTTCAAGGCCCAGAATCTCTCATCGCCCGCGTAGATCGAACGGAAGGCAAATCCGGCCGCGGCCAGGTTGCCGTCGGCAAGCTGTGTTACCGCCCGTAGCGAGCGCGAAAAAGGTCCGTTGTACGTACGCAGCCGTTGATTGGCCTTGATCAGCACGCCGACTGTCGGTGAGTTCGGGTTGCCCGCCTCACCCGCCGCCAGCACGCCGCGGTCTGAGGTTTCGCACGCACCGCGGGTCATTTGCGTGGCGAGAAGGTGATATCGAAAAGACGCCTGTACTTGAGCCATATGTCCCTCCGTTCAATAGATTTATTGTTGAGTTTCGTGAGGCGGAGCGAGCTTTCTTCGCCGCGTTTCAAACCCGAAGACGCCATGTGCGGCGGATTTCCTTTTTTGCCCACAAAGTTTTCTGATAGAATTGCGCCTATCGGCGAGGACATGGAACCACTGCAGACACCCCTCTCAGAGTGTCTGTCCTCGCAGTCTCCAGCGGTCTGGAAAGGTTTTCTGGCGCAATTGCGGCGCACGATCGCAGCGGCCGTCATCCGCACGGCGCGGCAGTTCGGGACCGTGTCACCGGATTTGACAGATGATCTCATCCAGGACACCTATGTGCGTCTCTGCGCCAGAGACTACGGCGCTTTTCGCGAGCTTCGTTCCTCCGAACCGGGTGCCATTTATGGATTGGCGCAGGCGGCCGCGGTGACCGTGACGCTTGATCATTTTCGAGCGGCTATGAGACAAAAACGGGGCGGCGACCGGAAAGTGGTCGCTCTGGATGATTCACCGCTCGCACAGGTGGCCGATCAGGCACAGGAGTCCCGTCTGGAGCACGCCTTGATTGTGCAGGAGATCGATCGCCGGCTGCCTGAACTAGCAGCGGAAGGGTGTCTCGATCGCGACCGCCGTATCTTCTGGTTGTATTACCGGCATGGGTTCACGGCCAAAGACATCGCCGGTATCCCAAGTCTTGGACTCTCCCCGAAGGGCGTGGAAAGCGCGATTCACCGCTTGACCGATGGACTGAAAAAACTTTTCTCCGCCCGAAAGCTGAACTCGGAAAGGGAAAGGCGGCTGGAATGACGTCTTCGTGGATTGAGGTGGGGGTATGACCTCCGATAACCTGCCGGGGCGGCTCGCCGGCGGTTGGGGCGAACCGGGGCCGGAGTGTCTCTCCGATGAGGAATTGAGCTTGTTACGCTCGGATACCGATCTCGAAAGCGCAGGCAAGCGCCTGGATCACGTGGTCCGGTGCGACTGGTGCGGCCGCCGTCTCAAGGCGTTTCTGGCACTGGCCGATGCCGAGCCGGATGTCGTCGTGATGCAGCCCCGGCGAACCCTTCTCCGATCCCTACCGCGCTGGGCACAGGCCGCCGCCGCGGTGGCCGTTATCGTGGCGGGCACGATGGCCTGGCGGTTGTACTCCGATCCGGCGCGCCGCTCGGAACGACTGCTGGCCGAGGCGCTCGAATCCGAGCGGACATCCGATTGGCGCCTCGGCGACGGAGCCTGGGTCGCCTCCGATATCCGCCGCAGCGGTGAAGGCGCACGACCACCCGCCCTGTATGAAGCCGAAGCGATACTGGGGCGTGAGGCGGCATCCCATTCGAACGAGCCTCGTTGGCTCGCGTTGCGCGCGCGGGCTTCACTTCTGGAACTGCGCTTTGCCGATGCCATCGATCTTTTACGTAAGGCGGTGGCCCTCGACTCGCGTTCACCGGTCCTGCTCGCTGACCTCTGCGTTGCTTATGGCCTCGAGGCGTCGCGCCAGGGCGGCTCCGAGAATTACGCGGCAGCCGTCGAATACTGCACGCGAGCCTTGCAGATCGACCCGCACTATCCTCGCGCGCTCTTTAACCGTGCGCTGGCCTTCGAGCGCCTCAACATGTCGGCGCGCGCGATCGAGGAGTGGGAGCAGTATCTGAAATTCGAACGCGACCCAAGCTGGGCCGCCGAAGGGCGGCGACACCTCTCGGAGTTGCAGCAAAGCGAACGGCGCCGGGGCGAGTTGCGGCGGACCGATCAAGGGTCGGATGCGGTGCTGGAGTCCAAAGGTGTCGAGTGGCTAGCGGCGGACCGGTCCCTAGCCGCCGCCGCCGGCGAGTCGCTGAAACGGAATTACGGCGACCGGTGGCTAGCCGACGCGGCGCGGGAGCGGGTGGACAGCCGTCCGCTAGCCGAGAGTCACGCGGCCAACGAGCGCGGCGAGGCGGATGTCGCGCTCGTCCTGGGCGCCAAAGCAGAGGCGCAATACGCGCGACAGACCGCGCCCGCTCATGCCGCCCGTGCCCGGCTGGAAGTGCTCAACGCGCTCAACCGATCGATGCGGGCGGCGGATTGCGAGCGCCGGTCCTCCTCGCTGGAGGAAGAGGCCCGCCGCAGCGCCTACTGGTGGATTGAGATCCAGGCCGAAATCCAGCGTGCCGGGTGCGCTGCGATGCGGGGAGACCTGGGCGCAAGCGATGCCATCAGTGTCGCGGCATTGCAATCGGCGCACGCCCGCCGCATGGGTGGCTTGGAACTGCGGGCATCGGGCATTCTCGCGACCTTCCGTACTGCCTCGGGAAACATATGGGCCGCTTGGCAGGAGACTCCGGACATCCTGCGGCGGTGGCAGGCGAGTCCGTATTCTCCGGTTCGCGCCCAACAGGCGATCATGACCTATGCCCTTTCCGCCGAGTTGTGGGGATGGCGCGCGGCGAGCTTCGAGTTCACCAAGGCCGCGGCCGATTGCCTGCGGTCCACGCCCAATCGCATGATGGAGGGCGCCGACCGGGCGCGCGCCGGCGCGCTGGCGGAGTCGGCCGGTCTTCCCGCCAGCGCCGCCGAAGAGGCGAGTGCCGCCGCAGGTATCTTCGCTTCCCTGCCCGACTCCACCACCCGCGCGCGATCTCTCGTCTCGATCGGCATTGTGCAAGCACAAGCCGAACTGGATTTGGGCCGCCTGAACGAAGCGGTGGAGCGTTTGCGGCCGCTGGCGGAAGCGGCCGTGCAGCAAGACGAAAAATGGCGGGCGAGGCAATTTCTCGGGCTCGGCTTGGCGAGGCTCGGCAGCAAAAGCGAAGCATTGCGGGAACTGCGCGCGGCAGTGAACGAAGTGGAACGGCGCGCCGATTCGCTGCCGCAGCGCTATTTGAGCCGTGAGGCGCGGGAGCAAGGCATGGAGGCGTACCGCTGTATGGCCGCAGAGCTGGTCGAGGAAGCGGCCCCGGACGAGGCATTGCGCATCTGGCTGCAGGCGCATGGCGCCGTGTCGGCGCCCGACTGGGTCTTCCTCGCGCTCAATCGTGGATACGCAGTTTGGACGGACCACGGAGCGCGATTCCAACGGCTCAGCGCGGACCGCCTTCAGATCCGTGCCGCGATCGCAAGGCTGCTCGGTTCGGCGCGCGAACCCACCGGTTCTCTGGCGACGATTCGTGAGGAGGGACGCTTCCTCTTCGACCGGCTGCTGCGCCCTCTTGGCGTCGACACGATTCCAACCGCGCCCGTGACAGTCCTGGCAGACGGCGAGTTGGCCAGCCTTCCGTTCAACCTCCTGGTGAAGCCGGACGGATCGTGGCTGGCGGACGGCACTCCGGTGGCGATCGCGGCATCGGGACAGCCGCCGGGGGATTTGCGTGCTCTGCGCCGAGTCCTCGTCGTCGGCTCTCCGGCTAGCGAAGAGGGACTCACGCCGCTGCCGGAAAGCCGGGCGGAGGCCATCGCTGTCGCGGGCGAATTCCCGGAGCGCGAAACGCTGCTCGGCCCCGATGCCACATCCGGCGCCATCCGCGGCCGCCTACCGCAAGCCGATGTGTTCCACTTCTCGGGCCACGGTTTCGCCGCTGGCGGAATCGGCGGTCTGTACCTCGCGGACGGGCCCTTCACTTCGCTGCACCTTCGAGGCTCGCAACTCGACCGTTGCCGCCTCGCGGTACTTGCCGCCTGCCTGACCGCTATCGGACAAACCGACGACGCCGACCGGCCGCAGAATCTCGTGCAATCGTTTTTGGACGCGGGCGTGCGCACGGTGGTCGCCAGCCGTTGGGAGGCCGATTCGCGCGCGAGCCTCGCGTTGATGCCGCGGTTCTACGATCGCTTGCGCGAGTCGGGTAGCCCAACGTCCGCGTTGGCCGAGGCCGCCGCGAAGGTCCGCGCCGACGCGGCATTTGCGCACCCATTTTATTGGGCTGGGTACCAAGTTTACGAATAGGAGCACACATGCACCACGACCATGCCGATCATTCGCCGTCCGAGGACCATTCGCAAGATGAGCCCAGACCAGGATGTCCCGTACCGGGATGGGTGAATGTCATCTTCCGAGGGCTCTTTCTGTTTGTGGAACGTCGACCTCCCCAGCTCGGTTCAGTGGGCTATATCGAAGTCGTTATTCCCGATCTGGGATCGGAGCACGTTTACCGGGCGGGGAATTTCCTGGCGGAAGAGACCCTGCAACGGCGCGGAATGCCCGATCCGTATTTTCTATCCGGTGTGAAAGACGGCAACGAAACATTCGACGACAAAGCCAATATCGTTCTGGACGGATTCGATTACGACCCCCAGGCGCCGGGTGTGTACGCTCGTTTGGTAGTGCCGAAGCCCTCCGAGATTATATCTCTCCGCCCCACGGGGTCGTTCCAGACACTGTTCGACGGCACTTCAAAAATTCACGGACACACAACGAACTCGGTCCACGTGCTTCGCTATGCCGCGGACGATCTTTGTAAGGTATCTCTTGGCGGTCATCCGGCTCCTTTGACGCCATTCTGTTATCACGGTCAACATTTCGCCAATCTCCACGTGATTAGCGAACCGGACCATTCTCTAAACGCCCCGCACACCGTACACGGTTTCCACGCCTTGATCGGCCTCATACCAAAGTTACGCACGAGCGTGGAACTGGTTCCGGGATTCCAGACTACGGTGAAACCGTGTACCGAGATCTATCCCGACAAAGGCTTCGCCGGGATTGAAACGAGCACTCTCGCCGAATTGCACCACTGCCTTACCGAGACCGGAAAGCGTTGGCGATGGAGCCAGGCCGGCGAGCACTGCAATCCTATATCAGCCAGCCCACCCTTCAGTTGCGCGCCCCTCATCATGGACGGCTCTTAGCCAATCGGGGCCCGAGCACGGGATGCCGCGCTCTTCGTCGATCGTCAGCCGCCGATTGGCCGCCACGTTTCCTGAACGGCTGTCGCGCCCTGTCGCCCTCTACCTCGATGGTCGCGGACCTCGGCACCGCCAGCGGGCGACTTCTGTCGCTCTCAAAAGGAGCCGAGTCTGCCGATTACTGGCAACGTGCGTGTGGATGGCTGTCGCGCCTGTGGCGATCACCCCATAGCGGAGCATTGCGATGCGCGATTATGAACGTCCAAACAGAAATCGTTTGCGCCGTCAAGTGAGCAACTGGCGGCGGGTGCGCGACATAAAAGTGGCGAGTTGCACCGGGCCCGTGTTTATGGGATATTTCTGAGCGTATATATACTCTCAGAAAGAGGCTGCGATGCCCGATTCCCTCTCCGACCTCGAAGGTGTCCGATC
>Ga0209060_10004052_pt1 | contig 11772 bp, 12 predicted proteins | sample Coa_R1_8_FD_187155 | JGI IMG/M metagenome (GOLD analysis project Ga0209060, IMG submission 187155) | Surface soil microbial communities from Centralia Pennsylvania, which are recovering from an underground coalmine fire - Coalmine... | ecosystem: Environmental > Terrestrial > Soil >...
GGCATCTTTGGCCACTGGATAGATCCTGGCAACAGATACTTGCGGACTGCCCACCGGCTTTACTTGTAGATAGGATGCGACGTAGTTTTCGAGTCCGGCAAATATTTCGTCAACCAAACGGCTGATCGCTTTCTCCAATTTTTGCCTCGAAGTTGGCCTTTTTTTCTTAGCCGCGACTCTTTTTGCCATCTTTTTGCAGTCCTTGACAAAGACCTTAATGTCCTTTTTAAACTCTTTGAAGGTCATGATGGCAACCGGCCCATGTGCCTTGGATTTCCTATCTTTGATGGGAACAATAAAACCACGACCCTCTGTGTTTAATGAAGGAGATTGTTGGTTATCCGCTGCGCCTTCCAATTCATATTGCTGAAGATGCCAAGCGATTTCACTTAGTTTTTCTTTAAAACCATTCACACCATCTTCATCGCCCATAAACTCAAAATTCATCTGGGTAAGAAGACTTGCTCCTTGCGGGCTTACGAATCGATTGCTCAGAGTATAGCTGCCGCCGTATTGAACCTCCCTTACATAGTAGATGGTATCATCCAGGGTTGCTAGTCGCGCGAAGGCTGGCTCCGTCTTCTTTGCGTCTCGATTGGTAACGTCATAACCAACCGGATCAAATTGAATCACATGGGTTACGATCACAGCGCCCGTCTGCAAGACTACAGCACCATCGGCATGGGATAGCGAGATAAAGTAGGTAACTTTAGGACCTCTAAGCTGCTTTAGCGTATAGTCGCCCACGAGCTTGGGTAATAGATCGCATTTTGACAGCGTAAAACTGATGGTGCCGCGATTAGGACCGCTATCCTCGTGGGCGTACTCAATTTGTCCCAGCTCACCTGGTTGCAATGAAATTGGATTGTCATATTGATTGATCTTAAGATCATCATCTCTGAGCCCATCGATGGCAAACGATGTAAAGCTCATCAATGCTCCCAACAAAATAATTGAGCACAATTTGTCCATGGTCAGGGCCCCATAACGAAAAGAGTGGCGTAGACTGCCGCCATCTTATTTAAGTCATGAGCGCAAATATTCATTCCCAGAAAATTTCGACAGAAGCTAGAACACTGTTGAAATCCACTTTGCCAATGCTAATTCGATGAGATGCTCATAAAAACGGTAATAACACTTCTCTTAAGTCTATTTGCCTACGGGATTAATGCAGGGCCAGGGCTGTCAAAGCTTGTTGCTGATGGCCAGGAGGATGAGGATAAGCAGCCTTCAAGGATCGTTCTTCAATTTCTCGATCGATATCCTTCAAAACGCTTTTTGGTAACCGATGCCGAGATTATCGAACTACCAAGCATTAGAACGCGAACGATGCAGCTTATCCGAGTCTACGTCGGCGATTCAGCTGATGGATTCCTCATCTTTACTGACCAGCAAACGGCTGAGGCTGTGAAGAATCACATTAAAGAAATCCACGGGCATGGTAAATTGTATGAAGTAGCTATTCAGCTTACTGAACTGGCTTGGGCAAATGTGTTGGAAGATTACCATGTGAAGGAGGCAGTATTTACTATTAGACACATAAGTAACCCCGACAAGCTGAGCGTAATTCTAAAAATTAAAAATCGGATGAACCGAAATCAAATAATATACAAATCGATGATATGAGAAGATGATGGAAGCAGAGAAAATTTCTTGGTCTGATTTTGAAAAGGTTGATATTCGCGTTGGCACTATCATCGCGGTCGAAGATTTTCCCAAAGCGCGGGTGCCGGCCTATAAATTGGCGGTGGATTTAGGCGAGCTCGGTATCAAAAGATCGTCGGCGCAGATCACTAAGCTTTATACCAAAGAAGATTTGGTGGGCAGGCAAGTTATCTGTGTAACCAATTTTTTGCCCAAGAAGATCGCCGATTTTACGTCGGAGATCTTGGTAACCGGCTTTCTCACCAATAATAACGAAGTGGTGCTAGCAAGTGTGGAGCGGCCGGTTGCCAATGGCGCCCGGCTTATGTGACTAGAGCAACGCATTGACTTTGGCGGCACAGATGAAGTCGTTTTCGCTGAGGCCATCGATAGCATGCGTGGTAAATTTGATGTGGCAATAGTTGTAGCCTAAGGACATATCTGGATGATGTCCCTCTCTTTGTACAACGTAGGCCACGGCGTTAACAAAGCTCATGGTGGCGTAGAACCCCTTGAAAGAAAATAGACAGTGGATGTGCTTGGCATCGGGGGCGAGCTCCCACCCTTGAACTTGTTTAAGCAATTGCTCACACGCAGCTTTGTCTAAGGGCGGTACTCCGCCTTCGCAAACCTGACATTTCTTATTAACTAAATCCGCCATCAGCAGCTCCTCACATCGGTTTCATGAGTCAGATTGATGCCCTTGGCCTTCGCTTCCCTAAACGCCGATCTAAGATCAACGCTCACCAACTTAAAAAGCTCGTCAAAGGAGTTGATAATGAAGTAATTTTTTTGCATCTCGTCATATCGATAAGGCGTTCGCAACACGGTTAACAGGTCAAACTGTCGACGCAAGGGAATCTCACTCTCCAACGCGTAAACCGTTTCACCCTTCGACGACAAGATGCCGCCGCCATAGATGCGTAAACCGTCATTCGTGTTTATGAGACCAAACTCGACCGTGAACCAATAAAGCCGAGCCAACATGGCGCGCTCTTCTTTATCCATCGACAAGCCAAGCTCGCCCACCCTTTGGGTGAAGTCAGCAAAGGCCTGATTGGTCAAGAGCGGGCAATGGCCAAAGAGCTCATGAAAGATATCGGGCTCCTTCAAATAGTCGAGCTCCTCAGGCAGTCTGATAAAGGTCGCCGCAGGAAATTGTCGACGGGCCAAGAGCTCAAAAAACTCGGCAAACGATATCAATGCCTTGACCGGCGCAACTTCCCAACCCGTAATAGCACGAAGCCGTTTAGATAGCTCAGGTAACTGTGGGATTTCATCGGGGCTCAGTTTGAGAGCTTCAACCCCATTGATAAATTCCTGGCAGGCTCGTCCTTGCACCAGCTTAATTTGGCGTTCATAAAGCGCCTTCCAAACACCATGTTCCTGGGGGGTATAATGTACCACACCTTTAATGTCTGGGGTTTTCGCTTGATATACATGCGATTTCATAAAATTTCCTATCAATAGAGAATCTATCTATAACCATCGAAGTGCGTGAATAATATATAGGAAATTGGTTACGCCTTAGCAGGCGTAATAGATCGCAAGAATGCGGACTGTGATGAAGCGTGTTACCATCGTTCTTTAGACATAGCACTTAAAACTCTAGGGTCAAGAGCCTACGATCGGGCAGCAGTCACCCCGCGTTGAAATCCGCGCGGTGACATTAGGGCAAAAGAGCGCCATGGCTTCTACGTGCTCGGTGTGGGTGAACATGTCCATCACCAATACCTTTTTCAACCCAAAGCCGCGATCCTTCAGTATGCCTGCGTCACGTGCCAGGGTTGATGGATTGCAGGAGACATAAAGCAAGCTCTCCACCTGATCCAACGGCAAACGAGAGACTATTTCTTGAGCACCGCTGCGCGGGGGATCGATCAGGACTTTATTGGCTCTAGGTAAACAAGCGATACTCTCTTCTTTATTGAGATCTAAAGCCATGAAACTTGCACTATCTACGCTATTCTTTTGCGCGTTTAAGAACGCGCGCATGACCATGCGGGCATCGCCTTCAATACCCGTGACCCGAGCGCCACGCTTGGCAAGGGGTAAACTGAAATTCCCAAGCCCACAGAACAGGTCCAAAATATTGTCCTCGGCACGCGGATCAAGCAACGCGATGGCTTGTTGTATCATGAGTCGATTGATGCCGGCATTTACTTGAGTGAAATCGGTTGGATGAAAATAAAGCGTCACGCCATCAACCAAATTATAGGTTAACAAGCTATCGCTATCTTTAGGCCAAATTTTATGAATGCTGTCATAGCCGGCCGGCTGCAAAAAGAGCCAAACGTTAAACGACTCGGCAAAAGCTATCAGTTCTTCTTGATCCGATGCAGGCATTTCTTCGAGATGGCGAACAACCAATGCCGTAGCATTGTCGCCCACAGCTGCTTCCACTTGCGCGATATGCTCCTTGTTAATAAACCCACCTAAAGTCTCTTGAAGCGGCGCAATAAGTCTGGCTAATTTTGGATGAAGGACATGGCATGTATTAATTTCTGCCAGAAATCTTGGGTGAAAAAGCTCACGAAAGCCGAGGAGCATTTTTTGTTTTTTCTTGACGAACCGTACTGAATATCGTGCCTTACGACGATAGCCATAGCCTTCTGCAACCAGGGGTGGCAAAATTTGCTCGGGGACGACTTTACCGAAATGGCGCAGCTGTTCGATAAGAACATCTTGCTTAAAGGCAATCTGGGCCGACTGGCTCATATGCTGAAGGCTGCAGCCGCCACACAGGCCAAAAAACTGGCACCGTGGTTCTACTCTCGTCAAAGATGGGACTAAAACCTTGTGCGCTGAGGCTTCATCGAATCTAGCGCGCCGATTATGATATGACAGCACAACTTCTTCGTTGGGCAAAGCGCCAAAAACGAAAGTGGTTTTGCCGTTTACATGAGCAATTCCCCTTCCCTCATGGCTTAATTTGCTGACAAATACCGGCTGTGCTTCTTCGATCGGTAAACTCACTGTTTTTGCTCGTGCCGCCGCCTCACGTACGAAGCCAGTTCATCGCTCCACACATGGAGCCCGAATTTGGCAGATAGAGGACTAGGACTCACCGTGGGCGAAAATTTGCCCTCTATCTTATATTGATAAGAATCCTGGAAATAATTGCAACTTTCGCCTTGACATGTCGAACCACGCCTCGGCTCTCCGACTAGTTCGATTTTTAGGTATGCCGTTTTTTCGGGAATGGCGTCAGGATTAAATGCATCCCATGGCAAAATGGAATCACATTTATCTATCGCATCCTCAAGCAGCTTCCATTGCGCTTTTCTGTCTTCTCTTATTGAGAGACTCCAGTTTTTATGAGCCGGGTTGTCTTGCTTTCTCCACTTCCAAAAAACGTCGATAGATGATAGCGGTCCAGATTTCTCTTCGGCGGCATTGGAAACGGATGCTCCCAATAGAGATAAGATCAATACAGCTACATTCATTATGTTATGGAAATTCATTCGGTCTCCCATCCTTAAGCTAGGTTCTATTGAGGTCTTGGATGAATGGAACTTTATTACAATGTTAAAAAGCGCATGCAAGCCCTCTAGGAATTGCCCTGATGCTGAAGTGCTCGATAAAAATGGCCGATCAAAAAGCCCACTAAAGACAAGATTACAGATAGCAATTCAGCAGGCACCAGAGGCAAGGGATAAAGACGAAAACAAAAAAAGCCGATTAGACCCGCGATCATGGCAGCAGCTCCTGCCTCAAGTTTTGGGCGCTTGGCAAATAGGCCGATCACAATGGGTACCAATAGGCAGGAAACGGACAACTCATAGCTAAAGGACAACATGCCCAAGACGTCGTTGAACTGATAAGCTATGAGCAAGGCCACGAGCCCGATGAGCAAGGTGACGACCCGAGAAATCAGCACACTCAAATGCTGGTCGATGGGACCATCAGTTGATGCCAGCAAAAAGTCTTCCACCACGTTGGATCCAATGGCGCATAAGACCGCATCGGCCGTGGAAGAAATGGCAGCGATGATGGCACAGATGACCAAATAATAAAAAAACGGCTCAAGGCGTTGCTTAAGCAGTGTTAAAATGGCGCTATGGCCCAATTCCACTTCGATGCCAAGATGCCGTGCTTCCATGCCCAGCATGACGGGTATCACTGAGAAACCAAGAACTAAAACTCCGGCAAACAGGGCAGCAAGGGAAGCTGTTACAGGCGTCTTGGACGAAAAAAACCGCTGCCCCAAATCCTGCGACAGCAGCGCGTAAAAAAGAGGCAACAAGAACAGCGCCCATAAATGACGAAAGCTTACATCTTCAAAAGTGGAGCTCGATGTAAAATGCTTAAAAGGCTCGTGAAAAAGATCAAAACTCAAGGGGCGCTTCCACACGTAAATGGCCAGCATGCCCAAAAAAACCACCAACACCAAAACAATCTGAAATATCTGAGTTGCAACAACCGCTCGCAAGCCACCGAACATGGTATAGACGATCACGAATAGCCAAAAAACCACTAGAATCCAATGGTATTTTCCCGCCACGGCATCAACTAATTTTCGGGAAGCAATAATTTGGCTTACTAAGATGCCGCCCAATGTCAGGATGGACAGAAAAGATGCCAGTCGTCGAAGCATGAGCGATCGGTATTTAATGGTAAATATTTCAACCACCGTCTTCATGTTTAGGCGCTTAAGTTTATAGGCAAAGCCAAGGGCCAAGACCAAAAAGCCGGCACAGATACCTAAGCTATAGGCGATGCCGTAAAAACCAAAGCGATAAGCTTGATCGCCTGTGGCAAGCACCACACCACCACCGATCTGGATAGCAGCTAAACTTAAAGTCATGGCCATCAGCCCAAAGCTGCGCTGGCCATAAAAAAAGTCATCGTCGGAGTCGAGATTTCTCGATGCGCCCATGGCGATAGCGAAATAGGTGATGGCCAATATGACAAACAGCGACCAAAATAACGCGATATCCACCCTAACCTCTTAGAGTAATGTCTCCCCGCGGCAAAGCCCGCGGGGTCCATGTCATGGCACTTCGCTGGATCCCGCGGACTAAGCCGCGGGATGACAAGAGGTGCACAAACAACCTCATCCAAATGCTTGGCGGTAATCGATGCCTTCTTCATCTTGTTCGCCACTAACAGGAGATATGTTAGCATGGGCAAAAAATTCATCGATGAGGTCGGTTATTTTTGCGTAGCTGGTGGTGGTCATTATGGCGTTACGAAAGCCTGCCCCTAAAACCCATCCCTTGGAATACCAAATTAGGTGCGAACGAAAACTACGAATAGCTGCATCAAAACTATGCTCGGTAAATGGTCGCTTTTCGGCATCGGCGATAATTCTATGCAATGAAATATGCTCGCTTAGATGCCCATGAATAACGCGCCTATACTCATTATGATCTGGGACGTAATCGGCAGCACAAAGTCCCCGAAAAATCCATGGATTACCAAGCGCGGCTCTGCCTATCATTACCGCATCACAGCCGGTCAGTTTTTGCATGGCTTTGGCATCGGAGGCGTTGGTGACGTCTCCATTGCCTATCACCGGAATCGAGAGGGAGTCTTTTAGCTCTGCAATATGCTGCCAATTGGCCTTGCCGCTATACCCTTGCGCTCTCGTGCGCGCGTGAATGGCAAGTGCCGCAATCCCTGCCTCTTCAAGTGCTTTACCAACTTCTAAAAAATTGAGGCTGGTTTCATCCCAGCCTGAACGAATTTTGGCCGTGATGGGGATCTTATTGCCAGTTTGCTTGAGCATGGCCGTGACGATGGAAGCTGCCCGTTCATAATCGCATAAAAGTGCTGAGCCGGCGTTAATCTTGGTCACCTTCTTAACCGGGCAGCCCATATTGATATCAAGAATATCGGCGCCCATGGCCGTGGCCTTCTCTGCGGCAATGGCCATCGATTCTATATCGCCGCCAAATAGCTGGACACAAAAGGGCTTTTCAACATCGCGATCATAAGTGAGGTAGGATTTGGTGCGAAGGCTGTCGAACAATAATCCCTTGGCTGACACCAATTCGGTGGGCGCAAGACCAGCGCCCATTTTGATCGCCAGTCTTCTAAACGGCATTTGGCTAACACCAGCCATGGGCGCCAGCACAAATGGATTTTTAATCTCGAAAGACCCTATCTTAAACATGGCGCTGTCGCGGATTTGGATGACTTTCACAAATTTGGCATATCGCTGCGCCTGCAGGATCGGCCGGCTGAAAATTGCAATTATATGTCCGGCCTAGGGCTTCGGCGCATCGATATGCCAAATTTGTGAAAGTCATCCAAATCCTCAATAGAACCTAATTAAAAACTCGTCTTATACCGAAAATTAATATAGCAAGCGAAAATAGCCCGCACATAGCACCCCAGAACCAATAGGGTAAAAAGAGGGCATCGGCAATTTGGGCCACGTCAGACGGCATAGGACCTTCACTGGTCATCGCTGTCTTCGTAAAAAGATAATCGCTGCGGGCGAATGCGCTCAGCGTAAGCTGGGTAGCAAAAAATGCCACCCACATTTGACAGTATTTTTTGCCTGGACCTAAGGAAAAATAGAAGCTTAGCGCAGAAAGACCTGCCACAAAGAAGATACCAAATAGGTTTCGTATCACCAACATAATGGATAAAACCAAAACAATGCCAAAGCTAGCCAAGGTAAAGCGCGAACTTCTTTCCGACTTAACAGCAAGAAAAAAAACCAAAGCCGCAAGCGCTGGCAAGATCAACCCGGACGCCGCAACAAACGCTCGTGACATGCGGCCCGTGGCACCATAAATGTGCGCAACCCCTGAACCATCGGCCCACATCTTGAAGGAATCAAATTGGCCGCCCACCAAGATGGCAGCAAGACCGTGACCCATTTCGTGGACCAGTGTGCCTAACAACATAAATGGATAAGATAGTGGATGTAGAAACGGCACCAAATACAAAATCAAGGTTACTGCTGAAGCCGCAATCACCACCGTAGTGGTTTTCTTATTGCCAGAAGCTGTTGCCATAAAACTCACACTGTCAGAAAATTGCCGTTTTCGGAAATTACACCGTCTTTTCTTGCTTGCTTAATAATTTCCTTGGCGCGCTTTGCTTCATTTCTAAACACGGCAATGCAAAAGCCCATTTCTCCTGTTACAGGAAGCTGAGATATGCCTTTGGTGGATTCCCTGGCATCGATGCCTTTATCGCGCAAAAATGTGATAATGCGCTCAGCTTCGATCTCGCCACTAGCAGCATAGACATCAACTAGTTTGTCGAACTCTGCAGGTTTTTTGTGCGTAAGTTCAATTTTGTCTTCGGGACAGATAGAAACATTGTCTTTGAACTCACCGAAACAAGCAGGACAATACTTTGTCATCATGGCCTCCGAGATTTACCTATCAATCAGATTATCAGCCGATATGGGAAAAGGCGACAACTAATATAAAGAACGGAACAACATAGCGAATCAAAGCTCGCCAAATGGCAAAGGCCATGTCATCTGGTGGCCGATTGAAGGCCTGTAAAAGCGCATCTTTTGGGATCTTAAATCCCACCGCCACACAAATTCCTAACGAGAATATGATGAGCATCCAATCGATGACAATATAATTGACGTCGAGAAAAGAGCGATGAAAAATCTGCTCAAAATGAGGGTAAGGATTCGCATCGCTCACCATCAAGGCCGTGGGCACTCCCACCAAAAAAGATCCGATTCCAGCCAAAATGGCCGCTCGATATCTGCTCCATGAAAACATATCCATAAAGCTTGCAATCAAGACCTCAAGCTGGCCCATGTATGACGTCAGCGCAGCAAAAATCAGCAAGGTGAAAAATAAGGTGGAAATGGCCATGGAGCCGGGTAGCTGTTCAGTAACGTAGGGCATGGTTATGAATAGCAAGCCCTCACCTGATTCTGGAGGAAAACCGAACGTGAAAATCATCGGGAAGATCATCAGCGAAATCAAGATGGAAATGGCCACCACCGATAAACTCACAATCAAGGCGGTTTGAAAGATATTTTCTTCTTTGGCCATATAGCTGCCATAGGTGACCATGATGCCTTGACCGAGGCTTAGGGTGAATAAACTTAGGCCTAAAGCCGCCACCACTGTTTCGCGATTAATTTTGGAAAAGTCAGGATAAACGATGTAGGAAACGGCCGCGGCAAACCCATCGAGTGTGGTTGCATAAATAAACAGCCCAAATACGAGTAAAAATAGCAATGAAAAGAATAGCTTACTAAAGCGCTCAATACCGTTACGCACCCCGCGCGCCAAAATCATGCAGGTGATGACGACGAATAGCGCTTGCCATAACAAGTTCAAAGAGCCGGCATGGCGAAATTCGTCAAAGATGGTGGCGAATTCCAATGGGGTTTTGTTGGCAAAAGCATCGGTCAATGCCATTACCAAGTAGTTAATGCCCCAGCCAGAAACCACGCCATACCATCCTGCAATTAAAAAGGTCGCGATGATGGCAAGTGAGCCAAATAAGGGCATTACGGAAAACTGCGATGGGATATCGGAGAAGATTTTTACCACGCTTTTTTGATAGAACTTTCCCAACACCAATTCGGCGATAAATAGTGGCAAACCAAGCAATAGGGTAAAGCCCAAAAATAATGCGATAAAAGCACCGCCACCGCCCTGCCCCACTAAATAGGGCAGCTTCCACAATGTCCCAAGCCCAATGGCCGAACCGCTGGTGGCAAAAATGATACCTAATCGTGAACGCCAATGCTCTCGTCGTATGGCCATTAAATAATTCCTCTAAAATTGGATAAGATGGGCACGCTGTGCCATAACCAGGAGTATTGCTAAAGGAACCAAAGTTCTTAGCACAATCAACCAAGGTCCGTATAAAAATCCGGCCTTGGTTCCAGACATAAATCCTTGCGATCTAATTTCGGAAGCTAAGCGATAGCCAATAAAAATGGTGGTAAAAAACGCAATGATCACCAAAAGCCAGTCGATCAAAAGGTTGCTGGTCTCCATATAATTGCTACCAAATATCTTTTGCCACGATGGAAAACGCCATGCTCACCCACTAAAGGCCACTGGCAATCCCAAAACAAAGGCTAGGCCCGATGCCACCAACACCGCAACCCGACGCGACATCATATTTAAATCGACAAAATTGGCGACCACCACTTCAAACATGGCGAGTGAGGACGTTAGAGCGGCAAATAATAGCAGCGTAAAGAAGACTAAGGCGATGACCATCGAGCCAGGCAATTGCTCAAAGACATAAGGCAAGGTCTTAAATATGAGCCCTTCGCCCTCCTGTGGTGCAAAACCAAAGGTAAATATCATGGGAAAAATGGTAATGGCAATGAGCACGGAGGCTAAAATGTTGGCCAACACAACGTAAGTTGCTATCTTTGGAATGTCTTCGTCTTTTTTAAGGTAGGAGCCGTAGGTAAGCACAGCTCCATAGGCCAAACTTAAGGTGAAGAGAGCAAGCCCCAAAGCCTGCAAAACTCCGCGACCGGTGAGCTCAGAGAACTTTGGATAGAACAAATATTGCGCAGCCTGTGGAAAACCGCCTAACTGCATGGAATAAATTGACAGAGCGATCAGGACCACAAATAGCCCCGAGGTCATGAACTTACTCCATTTTTCAATGCCCTGGGACAGACCTTTTAGAAGAATGGCCGCATTGAGGCCAATAAAAATGAGTTGAAAACTCACATTAAGGCCGCCCGATGCTCGAAAAACGTCAAAGCTTCGCGCAATCTCTTCACGTGACAAGCCATCAAATGCGTCGGTGAGCGACAGGAATACATAGCAGATGCCCCAGCCCGCAACCACACAATACCAGCCTAAGATCAAAAGCGACGAAATCGCCGTAAGCCAGCCCACCAAGCCCCATGAACTTGTTTTATCGGAGAACGTGGTAAAGGCTGACACCACACCTTTTCTGCTTTCTCTACCGAGGATGAGCTCCCCAACGAACAACGGCAATCCTATGAGAAAATTAAATGCAATAAATAACAATATGAATGCGCCACCGCCATTTTGTCCCATGATATAAGGCAGCTTCCACATCGCTCCCAGGCCAATGGCTGAACCAACCGAGGCCAGCACAAAGCCTAATTTCGAACTCCACGTTTCGCGCATCGTTTTAGTCATATGATTTAACATTCCCCAAACTGTGTCTCCCCGCGGCGGAGTCCGCGGG
>Ga0209060_10004053_pt1 | contig 11767 bp, 14 predicted proteins | sample Coa_R1_8_FD_187155 | JGI IMG/M metagenome (GOLD analysis project Ga0209060, IMG submission 187155) | Surface soil microbial communities from Centralia Pennsylvania, which are recovering from an underground coalmine fire - Coalmine... | ecosystem: Environmental > Terrestrial > Soil >...
GGCTGACAATCCAGTTCAGATTCGCAATGTCGTCCGTCTTGTGCCGTTGGTGACGGACCGAGTCGGCGCCATTCGTTCGAGCGACCTGAGTTAGAATCCACTCATAGTGAAATCCCCGGGTCCAAAAATGGAGCGGCAGCCAACGCTATTCCCGATGGAGAAATCGGAGATAGCCAAATCTGCAAGCGAACCAAAGATCGACCGCCCATACTCCTTGCCGGGAATTCTTCTTGGCACTTCGTCATTCACTGCCAAAGGCTGGGAGGGTCCCTTCTATCCACCGGGTGTGAAATCACGCGAGTATCTTTCCTACTACGCTACGAAGTTTGCCACGGTCGAAATCGACTCCACGTTCTATGGATGTCCCAGTCCGAACACGGTTAAAAATTGGGCCACGCGGACTCCGGAAGACTTCATTTTCGCCGCAAAGGTTCCGCAGACCATCACGCATGAAAAAGTGTTAGTGGACTGCGACGGTGAATTCGAAGAGTTCGTCGGAGCGATGGATGTTCTCGGACCGAAACTTGGTCCGATGGTGTTTCAGTTCCCAGAGTTTGACCGCTGGAAATTCCCGAAACAGAATGATTTTGTCAGTGTTCTCGCGCCGTTCTTGAAGAAACTCCCGACCAATCACCAGTTCGTAGCTGAGATTCGAAACAAAACTTGGCTCGATGCCCGATTTCTCGATGTATTGCGTGAGCGCAACGTCGCACTAGCGTTGACCGACACGTCGTTTATGCCAAGACCGTGGGAGTGCGAAGAGAAACTAGATTTCATCACGGCGGATTTCGCTTATGTTCGGTGGCTCGGTGATCGCAAAGGCATAGAAAAACAAACGGCAACTTGGGACAGAGTGATTGTCAATCGAACTGACGATCTGATGAAGTGGGTAAAACTGATGCGGCAGTGGACGGTAGAGAGAAAATTCAAGCGCGCGTTTTTATTCGCAAACAACCATTACCAAGGATTTGCGCCTGCCACGATTGAGTTGTTCCGAAAACTCTGGACAGACTAGACCAGTACACAGCGAAACCATAAAATACGGCTCCCACCTCTGCCACGAGGCGATCATGCGGCAAGTCACAGTAGTCATCATCGGACAAGATAATTCAAAACATGAAATTCGGATCGATGCGATGAGCCTGTTTGACGCGGTCGAGCAAGCCACGAGAAGCGTTTCACGATTGTGGTGGTACGACCCGCGAAGGATAGTAGAGGTTCGATCAGGCGACGGTAGATGGTGGGTGGACCCAAAGAAAGTGCGGCGTCGGAATTACCGAGAGGAGTCGCTTTAATTGCGACCTGAACGAGAGTACCCTGTGTTTCGGTACGATCCGTGGCGACTTCGAACGATGTTCGTCGCCATCCCCGGATTTCCTCGCCCAAAGGAACGATTCTGGCTTGGCGGAGCGGCAGCATACGGCAGGTGTCCCGTGTGGCTGACCTTTCTTTGGGCGGGTTATGTATCCGCACGCCCCAACCTCCGCCGATTGGAACTTTTGTCCAGTTGTTGCTTGACTCACCCACAGGACACATCCGGGCGCGTGCTGTCGTGCGCTGGAGCGAACCGAACAAGGGTATGGGTGTGAAGTTAGTCGCGATGGAACAAGATGACCATGGGCGATTGGCGGGCTGGTTAAAACGCTTGTCATCGTAAAGCGCAGAGACGACAACCAATCCCGAGATTCCACGAAAGACACGAAGAAGAAAGGCGGAGCGGGCGCTCCGCCTTCGAGGCTATGCGTGGGCCGGTATTGCCTTGCCGTGATCTTCGATATGCGCCTTGGCCGCTTCCCCAGCGTGGTGCATGGCGTGTTCGTGGTGACCCCGGGCAAGGTGTGCGTGATGCCCTGCCGTCTCGTGTTTTCCTGCTTCATGATGCTTTGCGGCTTCCTTGTGGTGTCGTGCCGCGTGTTCGTGATGCTCTGCTGCCTTATGGTGATGCTCTGCTGCCTTTTTTGACATAAATTCCCTCGAACCGGTCGCCGATAGAGCAACCTAGTGAAATCCTCAGTTAAGACGGACGAATACGGCCGACAGCGCCTTAGTCGCCGAACGAGATCGTAGAGGTTCTCAGAATGGGTGACTGTCCACTTCTGGACAGGCGTGTGGAAATCTTCTTACTAAATTTTTCTTTATTCACTGACCAGCCTCACCCCAAGTCTAGCCTGTTCATAAACAGCGGCTAGCCTCCATCCGCATAGACGGCTAGCTTTTCCAAGCGAGCTACTCAATCTTTTGTCTTGGCGGATATAGAATATTGCGCGCAAGAGCGCAACTCGAACGCTTGGTCACGCTCATCTTCGTAAGACTGCTTCATTTCATCAAGCGATTTGCCGACGAGTGCGCTCGCTGAATGAAATGCCCACGTACACTCAGAGCACCCGAAGCCCTGAAAATTCTGAGCGTTAATCCAAATTAATTGACGCGGCATCGCCGCTCGAATTTCTGGAGGCAAAACCACAGCATTGACTAAATGCTCGGCGAACGAGCTATTTCTCCAGGTTCGCAGAGAGTTGAAGTTCTGATCCATACTGAACCGTAATGTCACGCGACCAATCTTTGAATCCGGACAATTTGACCGTGATCGTATGTTTGCCCCACTGCAGGCTTTAAGACAGCGGGGGTATTCCCGACGAAGTCCCCGTCCAACAAGACATCCGCCCCGACCGGCCATTCTTATCTGAATAAGGAGGTGCACGCATGGAAAAATTCGGAGAGCGGCTGCGTAAATTGAGGGGCGAACGGCCGCAAAAGGAAATCGCGGCTCACCTCGGAGTCCCTACCACCACGCTTTCGACGCTGGAAAACCAAGACACGATTCCGCGCGGCGAGGTCTTGCGGAAACTGGCGGACTGCTACAAGGTGCCAATCGGTTATTTCTATGAGACGACCACTACTCCCAAAGTCCGATCTAGCACCGCAGCGCATGCCTGGCTGCAGAGTCTCCGTGAGCCGACAACTGGAAAAGACATTGTCGCCACACAATCCACCGCCCAGATCGATGACGACACTCTCGAAAAAATTGCAGAACGCATGAGGCAACGGCGTGCAAAAGTTTCACGTCACAAATGACTCGCTGCAGCTTGTGGCTCCCCAGGAGATTGTTGAGGCACTCTTGGTCGAAGCGGGCACGGCCGACGAACTTCCTACAAACGAGGAGAAGCTACTTCAGTTTCTGAAACTCGAACAACTGAGTTTTGATTTCATGCACGAGCTGGACTTTCTGCCCGAGTCCAAGCGAAAGTCCATCGACTTGCGCGCTGCGCTGAGCCTAAATGACCGTCTGATCGCCACGCAATCAGGTTTACCGGAAAAACGGAAGCGTTTCGGCATTTTTCATGAAATAGGCCATTTCATACATCCCGAGCATAGAAAAATATTTATCGACGACGATTCGACACTGAGTTGGTGGACGCGGGCCCAGATGGAGCGTCAAGCAAACGAGATTGCTGCGGAGCTCGTTTTTCAGGGCAACCGGTTCACGGAAGAGGCCCAAGATTCGCCCACCTCGGTTGCGACGGTAACTGAACTGGCTCCCAAGTATGGAGCTTCCTACGAATCCGCCATTCGGCGCTATGCGGAGCGACACGTCCTACCTTGCGCGGTCGTCGTTTTCGATAAAGTCCACAAAGACGTCGAAGACGAAGAGTTTGAGGATTCTGAATACCGGATTCACTATACAGTGACATCGCCGTCGTTCCGGAAGAACTACTTCTCCGCAGTGGAGATCAAGGGCGGAACCCTAAAGGGCCGCGAGCTTTGTGATAAAGCACGCTGGCGCGGCGTGGACGATGTCCTGGAGCAGCCCCTAACTGTCGGCGACGCACACTTTGACACCGAGATTTTCTCGAATGGGTATAAAGTCTTTCAGTTCGTCCTGCCCCGAAAAATTCATTCCAAAGCGCGCTAAAACGACTCGATCTTCTTTTTGGTGACGCTGTTTTCTTGTTGCTAAATATGCCCGGAAAGAAATGTTGATCTGCGCCATTCCTAAGGGGTTACAAAACCACCGGCAAGACAGGGGAACGGTTTCACACACCGTTTTAGCGCGGTCGAAAGCCCCGTACCGCGGTCAAAGGTGTGGGGGCTGGGACCGAACGACTCCATCTCATATTGAAGCTTGAGGATTTCACCGTCTACAAAATCGACCACAGTGCTGTAGACAAAAAGACAGAAAACGCGTGGAAGTGATTGAAAAGAATGGTCGGGGCGAGTGGATTTGAACCACCGGCCTCCTGCTCCAAGCGGATCCGCCTCCTCCGGATTCAAGTTCTCCATCCTTCGCCGCTGTTTAGGCGTCCTTAGCATAGAAAGAGCGCGCAAGTGTGGCGCGCAGATCAAAACGGAAAAAGTGCCTCGTTGCCGATGCAAAGCCGATTGCACGTCCTCGAATTTATTGTGTCGAGAAACGGTCGAACCGGTGAGCCCATTGCTCAAGTCCTTTGATCGTATTCAAGTCCGTACGGTACAGCTTCCAACGGCCTGCACGGCGTACATTCACAAGCCCAGCTTCCCGAAGAACCTTGAGATGCTTCAATACCGTCGGCTGCGCCAGTCCCAGCTCTTCAATCACTTCTCCGACAGTTCGCTCGCGTGCAGCCAAAAAGTCTAGGATCCTCCTCCGGCGAGAATCGCCAACTGCCTTAAAAGGATCCGCAATTCCGTTGTCGTCGGCAATCAAGAGAAAGCAAACCTCTTCGAACTAAGGCATCCGGCTAAGTGAAAGTTCGATCACTGTCACAGCGACAAATGCAAAGGCGCCGCCACCGCCTCCACCGTCACCGCAGCCCGAGCACGATGGTGGCAATGGCGCCGGAGATCCGGGAGGAAGCTGGGGTGGCTCTCCCGGACCTGAAGCTGTCGCGGTGAAGCCAACCATCAGCAACAAACACAAACCCGCCAAAATTCGCCTACGCATCCTGTGCCTCCTTTGAAGTCTTGCTATGCTTTTCCGAAACAACCACCGATTCAAGAGCGACCACCCGCTCGCACACGGACGCCGCGCAGAGCGTCCATTTACCTCTCGCGGCCCTGTCAGGCCCAGGGCCGACACCCTCCGAAGTTATCGTAGGGGCCGCAACCTCAGCCCGTGGATATCTTGCGGGAGGGTGTTCTCGGCCCTGAAAACAACACACCCGAGTTAAGGTGAAGCGTCTTACAGCCAGAACGGCGGCATCGGCAATTGCGGCACGTGAGGGATCATTGTTCCTCCTTTCGATTGAACTCGGCCACTCCCATGATTCTTTGTTAGCGGCCACTTTCGTAACCATGTACTTACCATGCTATGGCCAGCCTGTCCATAGGCTCACTCTAAATGCAACAGCCGGAAAAGCACCGATAAAGGGATACTAAGGAGCGGTGGCTCCCCCCCAAGCGCAACAAGCCTCACACTAGCTCACGATCCAGCCTCGAAGCCTATCATGCAGTATGCGCTAACGTAAGCCTACACTGAACGTCAAAAAGACCGGGAATCTCCCGGGGCATTCGCGTCTGTTCAGCAAGAGGGACGCGCAACCCGTTCACAGCTCATACATGGCGTTGGCTGATGCCTGCACTCGAGACAGCATGCCCGGCAAAGAGTCGCATTGGCGGCGGGACCTTCATAGCGGCCCGGCCGCCCCAGAATTCTTCTTTCGACGAATCATTCCAAGGAGGTGTCAGAAGTGAACGGAACGGTCCAGTGGTTCAACGACTCCAAAGGGTACGGTTTTATCGCACGTGAGGACGGACCGGACATATTTGTGCACTACTCGGCCATCACAGGCGAAGGCTATCGCACTCTGAAAGAGGGCGACACGGTTCAATTCGAAGTGGTGCAGGGACCCAAAGGACCACAAGCCGCGAATGTAGTGAAGGCAGGCTGAACCCTAGAGGAGGCAAAATTCGAGCGCCCCGAAGTTCAATCGGACTGGCGGGACGGGCTGTTGGGGCGCGCCAGGCAGACCCACCGGGCTACTACTCGGACTCGAAGGAAGCATTGCGACATCATCGCAGCAAACTGCTGCCGCGGTTCGCACCGCAAGACCATCTCCATCCCAACGATGTTGGGTGTCAAGCTATGGCTGACGCAATCGATCTAGCTCTTTTCCAGTAGCGGCGTTCCCGCTCCTTTGGTTCCGGGAGCGAGGACGATTCGAAATCGCAGCGACCCCTGCCGCCGATCCGGCGCCATTCCGATCAACCCACGCTTTCGCCTAGCTAACCATCAGCCCGATAACTGACCCGAAGGCGCGGAAGCTTCCCCGCTCGCGACCGAGCGTCCAATCCAGGCGAAGGCGAATAAGGCCAGTCCGCCGACCCATGCACCAATGCTGAACGTTCCCGAAAAATAATGTGCGATCACCACGCCCGCGGCGATCAGAATCCCAGCAAGGAACAGGAACATGCGCATCCCGTAGAGAGTAGCGAACGGCAAATAGTGCGCACCTAGAAGGATCATCAGAGCCGGGAAAAACAAATTCAAGTTGTAGAGACCCACGGGCACAAGAAGCAGCATAGAAAACGGCAGAACAAACGCGACCTGCATCCCCAGCCAATGGAACGGATTCTCTTTGCTCACAGACGCGCGGCGGCCCGACAAACGCAACATCATTTGCGTGAGCGGAAAGACGAAAAATCCCCTATAACGACGGTCAGGATAGACGCTTTTGGAGTGACCCAGGTGCCCAGCGCAGCGGACACCAGCCAAATTACGGAACTGACAAGCTGTCCCCAAAAACCGCCAATGTAGACAGACCGACTTTCGCGCTGCGCATCCTGGATGCCCATTCAAACCTCCGAAACCGGGGCCCCGCGTCCGCCGCAACCACGGGCGGCTTCCTTCTAACGGCTTTATCGAACGCGCGCCGGACGATCGCGCTCGTGCGCACCTTTCCCTGAATGAGCGCCTCCGATAAAGCCTAACGTCAACCGGGAGCCATTGCGATCACTTCCTACAAGCTTCCCGTTACCAATCCGGCCAACCTGCTTTGTCACGCCTTTAAGGACGAGAAAGAAAGTGGAGCAATGCTTCATTGAATTGCTTCGGGTCTTGGAGATGAGCGAAATGGCTGACATTTGGCAGAATCAGTTCACCTGCACCGGGAATGAGTCTCGCCATACGATCCGTATCCTCGCGCTTGATGAGTTCATCGCGGTCGCCGTCCACTATCCAAGTGGGCACCTTGATGCTGCGCAGTTGTTCGTCCGAGAAGTGAGGCTCGTGGTCCCACATCGGTTGCATTTGTTCTAGGAACGCTTTGTATTCCCCGGGAGTAGGGGAAAGCTTTTGATATTCCTTTTCACACCGGCCGAGGTACTCGTTAAAGAGTGGGTCCTTGTCCACATCCTTTGTGCCTGAGGTATCGGAATTCGCCCCAAACGCGAACAGTTTCGTCAGCCGCTCCGGATGGTTGATGGCGATGTCAAGCCCGATGATTCCGCCATCGCTCCAGCCCACAAGAGCTGCTTTTGGGATGTGCAAAGTATCCATGACCGCGAGTACGTCGGAAGCCATCAGGTGATACGTGATTGGTTCGCTGTTACGGGTGCTGCGACCATGACCGCGGCTATCGAGCACGATGACTTCGTACTGCCGCGCAAGAACCGGAATCTGTAGCCCCCAATACTTGGAGCTTCCGGCGCCGCCATGAACCATGATAACTGGAGAGCCCTGACCAAAAACGGCGTACCAGATCTTGATTCCATTCACAGCTGCGATTCCGCTGCGGTCTGGCTTAGGCAAGTCGGGCGTCGACGGAAGCTGTTGCCACTGTGGTGTCTGAGCCGAGAGAGTCGCACCAAAACCAAGTAGTGAGCTGAGGAGTAGACAGCAGCTTGCAACGAAAGATTTTGGCATCGAAATCTCCTGAGGCAGTGTACTCGAACACCTTGGCTTGGATTCACGTCGGCCATCTTTTACAGGCCGCGCAGTTAAATTGCAAGAAGGTTTCAACCGCTCGCTGGTCCCGTGCTGCTAATCGATTGACGAGATCAGGCGATTACACTCATTGAGAAAATGGACGCCGAGCAAACCGGAAATTGTTTGGTCCATTAAGCGGGCCTTGGGGGAAGTCTCACCCGATTGGTACTGGAAAACCCGCTTCTGTCTATTAAATGGAATAGCTTCGTGCAGTCGGCAAGCCGGAAGTAATCGCGCGTTCGAGGTTACGGGGATAACTTCCGCATAGCCCGTGATGGGCACCATCGCTAAACCGGCAAGGCAACGAGACTTTCGGTAGGTTTTAAGGAGCTTGCAAATCGAGCGCATAAATCTCTTGCGTGCCGATGTCACGTAGCAACAGTGGCGAATCGTCGGGTGCCAAGCCCATCCAGACCGCGCCCCGGAAACCAGTTTGGCGCACGTTCCTCAAACTCGCGACTTCCTCTATTTTTCGGTCGGCTATTCGCACGCGCAAGACAGCTGGTTCTCGTCCTCGGCGCAGGTAGTAGACGCATCGCCCATCCGCCGACCAATTCATAAAGCCGAGGTACACTCCCGTCACAAGTTCCGTCCATGCTTGCGTCCGGGAATCGAAGAGCTTAAGCGATTGAGAATCGAGCGACCTAGCAACGACGTAACGTCCATCTGGGGACCAGCGAGGTACCCACAAACCGTCCGAGCCGGGGTATTTCGTGACGTTTCGAGTCTTTAGGTCAACTTGGTAGACGCCCAGTTTTTCTGGAGGCGCCCTTTGGAAAAGCGGGAAATAACTGAAGATCAAAGAATTCCCGTCAGGCGCCCAGTTGGGGTCCATCTCGTCTCGCTGCTCATTTAATACCGGCTCAGGCACCCCGCCATCGGAGGAGATCAAGTAAATCCTCCACGGCTTACCAGGGGCCGTATCGAAAAACACGATTCGCTTCCCATCGGGAGACCACCGAGGCACCGTTGCCTGCATAGGAGGCAGCGTAAGTTGCAAGCGTTCGGTTCCGTCAACCCTGCTTCGCCACAGACTATGACTTGGAAAGGAAACATAAGTGACCCATTTCCCGTCGCGGGAAAAATCGAGAAATTCAGCCGATATTCCCGAAAGGAACGGCACAAACTCTCTTGATTTCGAATCGTAGCGGGCAAGTTCGCCCCGCAATTGCTGACCAATCACATATAGCTTCGTCCCGTCCGCGCTGACCACCGGCGCCAGGGAGTTCATTTGGCCCGACGTCAGTTGCTTTGGTTCGCTTGACCATCTTGAGAACAGTCCCTGCTTCTCTTTTACCGCCCAAATCTCGGTTTTGCCGTCGCGAGTCGATTGAAAAACGAAATATTTGCCGTCTGGCGTCCAATTGCCACAGCACTCCGAGGGGGCTTGATCGGGACTCGGAAGGATGGGGCGGAGATTCTTTCCATCTACTGATATTTCCCAGATGGAAGAGAAACCGGTGTTGTTTTCGGTCACCGTGAATCGAAGCCGGGTTCCGTCCCGCGACCAACGGAGCCACGAAGGTGCCCCGGGCAGATCGGCCAGCTTCATTCCTGCACTCCCGTCACTGCGGGCGCGATACAACGCATTACTCTTTCCATACGCGATGCTCCGCCCATCCGGAGACCAGGTTGCATCGTCGGCTATGACTCCGCCAGCGCGGCGAGCTCCCCCGGCGGGAAGAGATAGTATCCAGAGTGCCGGACTGGACGTAACCGGAACGAAGGTTTTGTCGGGGCCGGGACTGAAAGAACCGGCTAAGAGCTCGCCTCGACTGGGAGCAATGTCCATCACGTAAGGCGTTTCCAAAGCGTTTGAAAGGATAGCGGTCTCTCCGCCCGACGTAGAAACCTGCGCCAGCGCCCGCTGGGTCGTTGTCCCTTCGCTGAAATAAAGGCGCAGCCCATCCGTTAGCAGCGGGCCCTGCTTGGCCCGCCCATCGTTTGTGATTTGCACATAGTTCGAGGCGCGCAGTACACTCGAGTTTGACCGCATTGCGATCAAGCCAAGAGCGGAACCCGACAAAACGGCAACCGCCAGAACCGCAAAGGGCCGCCCTTTTTTCACTCCCGAGCGGATCGAAAACACCGTGGATTTGTCATCGGGGCGCAGCGGTTCGGCAGTCAATTCTGAAACTCTTGCATGGGTGTGCCCCGAGGCAGCAGCGAATGCAGGAACAATTTGAATCTCTTCCAATTTATTTTTGCTATCCGTGGAGCTCTGGCTCGCCTCCGCAGCTATGAAGCGATATCCTCTGCCGGTCACCGTTTGCACGAACCGAGGCTGGGCGGGATCGTCGCCGAGCGCCAGGCGAATTTTTCGAATTGCGGTATTGATGGCATTTTCCGTATCAAGGTAAACGTCTTTGCCCCACAGTTTCTCGATAATCTGTTCCCGCGTCACCAACTCTCCCGCGCGGCCTGCCAGTAGCAGCAGAAGCTCCATGGGAATACGCTCTAGCTTCAAATTCGCGCCAGATCGGCGCAGGCTGTAGTTGCGCCCGTCCAGCTCAAAGTCCTCGAATTTGATAAGGTCCACCTGCATCAGCGGAGTCTCCCCAACGCCGGCTTGATTCTACATCCTCGCCAGGAATCCGGCTAAAACTTGAACGCTCAGCTAGTTGAGACGTCCTGCAGCGAATACAGCCGAAAGACAGAATTCTCAAGATTCCCTCCATTGCCACGGACATCCGGCGCTGGCAGCATGCGCCCGAGAGTCTCAGCTTCTATGCACGAGTTCCGTTCGCTTGAAGGAGAATCGCCATGTCTTTTTGCCGACGCAAGTTCGCATGGTCATTTGCTTTGCTCGTCTTCATCAGCGCAGGCGCGGTGTTTGCCAAGCTCGACACCCAAGTCGATCAATCCACGTTTCGCGTCTCCATTCCGCGCGTTTGGGACGATCAGGCTATCGCAACCGTTGAGGTGCCGCTCGCAAATCCGGTTGGCTCGCCAAAACATGTCTCCTCCGACTACTACTACAAGATTCCCGTCAGGCCTATCTATAAGAGCTATCCGGTCTACGCGCCAGGCCGCGAGCCCGCGGGCTATATGGATTGGCTAAAACAACAGGAACCGGAAATTGTCTGGGACGACGCAGGCCGCAAGCCGGAACTCAAGACGGAAGCCGACTGGATCAAGGCCGGCGAGATGGTTTTCGACACCCCGATCTATTACACGACGCACCGTGTTGTGGCCTTCGAGGACGTCCGCGATCCGGAGTGGTATCGGAAGACGGGCGCGCCAGTCGCCAAGGACGGAACCTTGCCCTACGTGCGCTATGTTGTTCGCAAAAAGGGTGAAGTCGATCTTGGGAATTTTGCTTGCGGTTTATGCCACACGCGCGTCATGGCCGAGGGAAACGTCTTGAAAGGCGCGCAGGGAAATTTTCCTTTCGAAAAGAGCAAGGCCTGGGGCTTTCAGAAACCATCCGCCACGCCGGACGAGCTTGCAAAGAAGGAGGCTACCCTTCGTAGGCTCGACCGCGGTCTTTTCGCGGCGCCGTGGGTCACCCCCGATCCGCTGAAGCCTGTAGACGCGCTAACGTTTGACCAGCTTGTCTCCGCTCATGCATCGTTCCCCGCTGGAGTACTCTCGCGCCATCGAGCGAATTTGTTTTATCCCCTCCAGACGCCCGATCTGATCGGTGTAAAAGACAGGCACTATTTGGATCACACCGGTCTCCAAAAACAGCGTTCCATCGCCGACCTGATGCGTTACGCCGCGTTCAATCAAGGGGCCGATGACCTTGCGAGCTATGATGGTTTCATCCCTGCCGACATGCTCTACTCAACCACGCGTCCCGATCCCGCCGATCCCGTCGCCGTAGGCGGGCGTTATAGCGACGAGCAACTTTACGCCTTGGCG
>Ga0209060_10004054_pt1 | contig 11766 bp, 12 predicted proteins | sample Coa_R1_8_FD_187155 | JGI IMG/M metagenome (GOLD analysis project Ga0209060, IMG submission 187155) | Surface soil microbial communities from Centralia Pennsylvania, which are recovering from an underground coalmine fire - Coalmine... | ecosystem: Environmental > Terrestrial > Soil >...
GGAGACGGGGCTCCTATCTGTCCTGTTGCTTCATTCAACAGCAAACAGATAAGGAGATGCCCATGAAAACGATAGTCACATCCCGATTGCCAGTAATGGCGTTGGAGGTTGATGAGGAAGGAACGGTCGCTCAGAAGTCGATGCAACTGACCCGGCAAGGACAACTGGAAAATACGCTGCTGGACGCTCTGTATCCAGGAATTCGTGTCGCCACAGTTGAAATTCCGGGTGCAGAGCTCGATGACTATGGGCGTGCCAAGGTGGAACAGGCTCTGGCGAAGTTCACAGTCGGTGGAGTCGAATATCGGCTCATCGGCGCTTCGGGTTCCGCGAAGAACGGCAGGTATTACGCCGTCAGCAAGGAATTCGAGCGTGTGATTTCAGAGCGGTTCCAGCAATGGCCTGAAGCGGCGGTCACCTATTTTGGAATTCTCGTTTCGCCCTGCAAAGTGCGGATCGAGGATCAGAATACGCGCGTGCTCGTCGTCGAAGATCATTCCCTTGGCACGAATGACTGCCGGGGTTGGATCAGGCGCTCACTGTTCGAGCGTCTCGGTCTTCCCGCACGCCATTTCTACCAGTTCCGTCTCGCGTTCAACCGGACACAGGCGAAGGGCAGCTTCAAGGTGATGGAGAATGACGTCGCCGATCATATGGGCGCCGACATCATCCTGCCCAAAAGCGCCATGAAGCCCGCGCTTCCGGAAAAGTCGGTACTGGTGAAACTCTGTTCTGGCGATGCGCAACTATTCCGCGGGCCTGTCGTCTTGGGCATCCGGGAAGTGTCGCGTCCCCTGGAATTCGAGTCGAGTTACACTTTACTGACCCACGCTCCCGAATCCACCATCGATCTGGAGGTGATTCCGCAGGCTCTCGAGCAAGTGCGGAGGCTCAAGACCACGGTCGATGAGAACAATTTCGATGAGCTCTTTCGGCTGCTAGGAACGTCAAACTCGCGTGCCGCACGCGGAGACGACGATCCCGAAGACGCCGAATACACGTCCGCCGAGAGAACGGTTGTCGAGGCGGTACTCAAGGCTGATGGAAGTGGTCAGCTTGTAAAGTTCCCGTTCATCAACAACCAACTTCAGCGGATCCTGTGCCGGTGGGCGTACAAGCTGTGCACCGCGGGTGGTTTCCGGCTACCTGCGTTCGCACTTGCTGATGACGGCTACCTGGTGCTCTACAACGGACGGGTGTTTTCCGGTTCGGATTGGATTCCAGTCGGCACCGCGATTACGAGCCTCAACTCCGCGCGGGTGCTGGAAGTTCGCTACCCAATCCGGGCGAAGGATGACCTTCTCCCATTGCGAAAACTCCACACTCCAGAGGCAATGACCTGCTTGATGGCGGATCTGTCTCGCCAGGGCTGCTCGATGTCGGAGCAGGACTGTTTCGAGCAGATCTTAAACAGGCAAGTCTCTCTGGAACACACGATCACTCTGCACTCCAAAACGGCGGCGAAGAATGGAGGCGACTACGACTTCGACGTCGTCTGCGTTGTGGAGGACAGCCGGTTCCCGCGTTGGGTCGAGGATCGCTTCAACTACCGTGAGACCTTCTCGAATGAGAAGGACAAGCGGAAGAAGAGGCGCTCCGCCTGGTGGAATCTGCCCCAGGTTGCAGTCTCTGCGAAGGGAAACGAAATCGGGATTATTACGGACCTGATGACGTCCTGCCTGGCGGAAGGGCGTCCCGATCTCGCGGACATGCTGGCGAAGGAACTCCAGGCGGCGCTTGATGCCCTGAAGCATGGGACGCTGCCCAACCAGGAGGTCATCGCCGGCATTCGGAAGCAGATCGTGACGGCTCCTTGGCTGAAGGTTAAGGACGGGAAGCGTATTGGCGACCTGCCGTTGCACATGAACGTGAGCCCCACGGACAGGATCGGCAGGCTGTACAACATGCTTCGCAAAGAGCTGGACGACTTCTTCAGCGATGTCCGGCCTTTAGGGGATTTTCGCGGTCTGATCGTCAACGGACATTTTGATCGCGAGATGTACATGGAGGCCGGCCAGATCGCGCGTATCTACGGCGTGAACATCGCGCTAATTCTTGAGAAGCGCGAAAAATACCGACGTGCGCTGGCAGACGCGGAGGCCGCGGTGAATGCTTGTGCTCTCGATGATCTTGTCGCGAGGCGCAAGGCATTCAAAGCGCGGAACAAGGCGAAAGCCGCACTGCATTGGTACGAGGAACGCTCCCGGCAGGAGATGAGGAACATGATTCATCTCGTCCGGAAGTGGGCCGAACGGAAATCGGCGAACGCATGCGACTGGCTCGCCGCTCTCTACGCAATCACCTGCAAGGGGAGCAAGAGCACCGGAAGCATCGTGTTCTACGCGTTTCCGCAGGAACTCGTCAACATGATCGCGGACCGGACCGGTGGCCGGCAGGTCACTGTCTCCATTCCGGACCTGATCAGTGGCGAGGTTTGGATCGACGAAGACGGCAACGTCTATCTGCTCGATCAGATCGACGACGGGCAAGGTCAGGTTGTGGAGAGGGAGACGTTTCTGATGCAGGTGACCAGGGACGGCGACCTTGTTTATGACCATGGCCGGGCCCAACGACTCCATCCTGTCCAGTTTGAGTCTGGGCGGGTGGAAGTGAAGGACGGCAGGCTAGAGCTTCCGGGCTCAAGGCTTAAGCCGAAGGTCATGAAGCCGAAGCCCGCCTAACCGAGGAGGTCCGAGGGGAGACTGCGAGCAATCGGGTCTCCCCGAGGGCTCGTAACACGAAACGGAATCAACAGGAGTAAAACCAATGAAAAGCATTCTGGCCATATTCGTGATGGCGAGCCTGGCCGTTTACGGCCAGAAGATCGAGACTCAGAAGGCAGACCGAACGAAGATTACCCGGCTCTCGACCACGTTGAACCATCTGAGCGTCATTGAATTCAATGAGCCGGTGAAGGAGGTCGCCGTCGGCAGCTCGAATTTCAAAGTCGAGTGGCGCGAGAACAAAGTCTTCGTGCAACCTCTCGAACCCGACGCCGCGACGAACCTATTCATCTGGACGGCGTCTGGCCGCCAAAGCTATGAGTTGGTTCCGGCCGGATCGGTGGATGAGATGCACTTCGCGATTGACGAAGATCCTGTCGACACCCAGCCGAAGCGGGGCGACAGCGGGGCGCAGCCCACGGCACCCGAGCAGCCGGACGTGCCGGCGGCGATGCTCATGGAAAGCACGCCCGTGAAGGTGATCGGCACCGCCAAGAACCGGCAAAAAGTTGCAGTCATTCTGGAGGACATCTACCAGAAGGATGGGCGGGTCTACATCCGCTATGCGATCGAGAACGGCGGCAGCCGGACCTATTTGCCGGAGACGCCAGCAGTATTCGCGTTGCAATCGCCGCGCACGGCTCAGTCCCTCGTCGGGCTCGCCCATAGCCAACTTGCCGGCGATCTGCAGCTTCGGTGGAAGGACGAAGCCCCCGTTCCGGTTATCCACAGTGAGATACAGGCTCCCGCAGTCAGACCGGGGCAGACGGCTCACGGGATCGTCGCGTTCGAGCTTCCGCGGGGTGCCGGAAACGGGCAACAAACCGTGGTGGCTCTCCGGTTTCCGGAGGACGGGGTGAACAGCGTAAGCGCTGTCCTCGTGCTTTAGTCGTGCTCGAAAAAGAGATCCTGTCCGAGGCCGAAATGCTAGAGGGGCTCCGTCGACGCAAGGCGGTATTCGCTGACGATCCTCCGGAACAGTCGGTAACGCGCCCACACGTGAACTTGGAGTTCCGTACAGGCAGGCAGCGCCGATCGGACATTGGACTGCGGAATCACATTTTGAATATCTTTCTGGAACCCAGGAATCCTTTCGAGCCGGGTCGGATGCGCAGGCCGAAGATGGAAGCAACTGTGTTTGGAACTCTTTGCGCACTCGCCGCCATCGCGGTCCTTGCATTCAACATGGCGGCGCCCAAGCTATAGGGGAAGATACGATGCAGTTCCGAAATAACAACCGTCTCGAACTCCTGCTCCACGAAGGCGAATTGTTCGGTCTGATCTTCACAGCGGTGATGTTGATCGTTGTCGAGGCAAGCTGCGTGTATTGGCTGAACCACCTACAGCTACCCGATCACCCCATCGCGCGATCAGGGTTCCTGGTTGTGCCGCCGTGGTATGAAAAGCCGCGCTTTGAAGTGAGCCTCCTTCTCACAATTGCTGCTGGCATGGTGTTTTCTGTGATCCGCGGATTGTGGGACCTGTGGCGGTCGAGCAACGACAATCGGTCGGCGGATGTCGTGAAGCACGTTCGGCGGCGGCTGAGCGCAGCGGCCTCCGTCACGGCAATTGCGGGCATAAACCTCGCGTTAGCCACTTGGCTGGCGCGCTAATCGTCAACATCTTTCCATTTCCGACGAATAGGAGACAAGTATGGACGAGTATTACGCCGATGCGCACCCGCGCACACCACCACTCTCCCATTCCGGGACATTCGTGGTCGTGGCGGTCCTTCTTGGCGCAATTTTCATCTATTGGCTGATCTGGACACAGGCGTATCACTACACAGATCTTCAGGTGGCGGAGTTCCTGGTCTACACGTTGTTGGCCCTTGCCGTCCCGGGACTGAGCATGGTTGTGCTGATCAAGCGAAGAAGCTGGCGTGAGCACCAGCGTCGATACCCTCCGTTGGTAGTGGACCCCGTGAAGGATCTGAAGCACGTCAAACACGCGTGGAGCCAGGGAGATGTCGTGCTCGGGTACAACGTGCACGGCGAGCCGTGGTTCTGGCCGGACAAGGTTCGGGTGATGCAGGGAATTGTACTCGGGATGACGGGGAGCGGAAAGACAACGCTGCTCGAAAACATCATCACGCAGGATCTGCGGCGGCGAGTCGGTACAGCTGAAGATCCGCACAAAATCCCGATGGTCATCTTTGATGGAAAGGGTGATCTCGAATTCTTTTATCGGCTCCTCCCCCACATCGCTGCTGCCGGCAGGCTTGAAGACCTACGCCTGATCAACCCAGCTCGCCCCGAACTGTCCTGCCTCTATAACCCGTTTCATACGACGGATGAGAACTACATGGCCCAGGTGAACATGGTGTTCGGCAGCTTCAATCTGCACGATGAGTTCTTCGCAAAACACCAATTGAATTACCTGGCCGACATCGTTCGAGTCCTGCACTACACGGGATTGGCCTTCAACTTTTACGACGTGATCGTCATGGCACTCGACGAAGAGGTGCTGAAGGAGCAGATCGAGAAGGCTCGAAAGCGCATTCATGCCGATCGCGAGATCAGCTCTCAACGGCGGCTGAATTTTGAGATGTCCGTCCGCAATCTGAAGCAGTCATTCGAGGACCGCGAACGTGTGCCGAAGATTCAGGGATTGCTGAACGAATGCATGACATTCCTCGATGACGAGTTGTCAGTGATCACGGGCCCGTATGAAGGCCTCTTGTCCATCGATGATGTCATCGAGCAGGAATTGATCCTGTTCGTCACACTCAACGTCAACAAGAACACCGAGCCCGTCCGCGCGCTAGGCAAGATGCTTCTGCAGAATCTCCAGCTCGTGGTTGGAAAGCGATATGAGAGCGAAGCGGAGCGCCGGCGGCTGAACAAGCCAATCTTCTCTGTGGTTCTCGACGAATTCGCGCCGTTTGGATACCGGAATTTTGCGCAGATCCTGCAGACGGCACGCGGAACCAACACGGCATTCCTGTTCTCCATGCAAAGCCTGCCGCAGTTGCTCCAGGTCGGAAGAGGCTTCAAGGAGGACGTGACGAGCGCGCCCAACACCAAGATCAGCCTCCGAACGCAGGATGAGGAGACCGCTAAATTCTTCATCCGTGCATCCGCTGAACACACTGTGAGAAAGCGGACCGTGTCTCTGCGCCGAGGGGAATTCTTCGGATGGGAGCGGTTCGAAAAGGGCGCGACCGGGTCCGAACGCGAAGAGCGGGAATACCGGGCGGAGGATGAGCGCATCAAGAACCTGCCCAAGGGGCAGATGCAGATCCTGATGACGGACGATACCGAGGGCACATTGCACAGTCACTTGCATGTCCGGCCGCCGGAATACGTGGGCGTGTCGGCACTCGACACCGCGTTGGCTCCGCGATTACGCCCGTCCCGGGCTGACGTTCATGGTGCGAACCTGCGCTTTAAGAACCCGGAGTTGGTGGCTCAGTTTGGGCGCCGAATGCCGGGAAGGAGGTCATTCTAGTGCAGAGCCTCACTCGGAAATGGGCAATTTGCACGTTCTTCGTGGCGTTCGGCGCAGCCTTCGTCCGCGCTCAACCGAAGCAGTCGGGCACGGTGCCGGTTCGACAGCCTGCGCTGTCCGAACGATCACGCGCGGCCAAGGTCGCTGCAAATTCACCAAATTCTGAATCTCCGGCTGCCCGTTATTCGCCTTTGGCAGCGGCGGGCGGCTACAAGGGTCAACACGTCACTTGGTACGACGCTCTCCTCCATTCGCTCAATCCCAAAAACGTGGATTGGGGACTGAGGTGGGAACAGCGGCGGGCGAACTTCCTGGAGAATACTGTCGGCAACAAATATTTCGTGTTTTGCGCGTTTCTGGTGCTGTGCTTTTACGCCGCCTTGGTTGCAATCGGCTGGATCGTCCGGGATCACAAGCAGGACATCCTCTACTTCGAAACCGAATTGGTAAAGGGCCGCAATTGGGCAACTTACTGGAGGAATCGGGCTCTTGAAGCGATTACAAAACACAATGAGCATGTCGAGCGATGCAATCGGGTGATCGAAGCCGGCGAATCAGGCGTCTCCATCGGCGATTCGGACACCGCAGACCTCCGGCGCGAGCTGGAGCGGACGCGCACGGAGCTGCAAAACACGACCTCCGAGAAGCTTCGTCTGGAAGCAGAGCTAGATGAAAGGAAGCGGATGACGACCGAACTCTCGCTTCGCGTCGATGAGGTTACGAAGAGGATTGGCAAGGGTTGCCAAGAGAACGGGGCTCCGTCCGGGACGACACCAGACGAGAAGGCGGCCCTAGTTGCGCGCATCAACCGGCTTGAGACGGCATTGGCAGCCGCGACCCAGGATAATCGCCGGCTGAAAGGTGCATAACCGATGCTTATCTCGGTCTTGGGATTTGGGAGCATTTGGACGCGGCGGGCCGCAGAAGGGGATCAATCGCGAACGCTGGATGCAGCCTACTACAACACAACAGGTGTCCACGTTGGCGGCACATTGCGCAACAGGCCGCGAGTTTATGGCCTTGCTCGTTTCAATGGCAGCAGCGGATTCCGTCCTGACCGCGCGTTTGAAGCGCTCGGCAAAGTATTCGAGTGCGAGGCGCCGTGCATCTGGCAAGGGATTTCGAAGGTGATCTTCAAGATGCGCCTGCATCGGCCGGCGAAACCCGATGCATATTTGGTGACAGTGACCGCGGACCAATGCGGCGGTATCAACAAGGATCCGAGCGCCGCCTGGCTGCACCCAGATTCACAGTTGATTTCGTTCAGTGAATGCCGGGATCAGCAAGAAGTGATGCTCGTCATACCGGCTTTCGCGTGGATTCGCGGTGGACTGGGCACGTTCTTTCTTGAACCCAATGCGCAGAAGCCATGGAAGGCGCGCCTGGTTTTGTCCACTAACGTGTGAACGGCATGCGCTACGTCAAGGGTGGAATCGATCTGCAATCTCCGCAGGACACGTTCATGCTGCAGACGATCTTGCGAGCACGCCACATTTCGCACGAACAACTTTGGCGCTTTGTGCAATGCAAGACACGCGAGGACAGGCGGCGGATATTCAACTGGCGGTTGAAGAGACTGGTCGATCACGAACTCGTGGACCGGCGAGCGGTCGGAAGCCGGACATCGGTGTACTCGATCTCGCGCGAGGGCGCGGAGCACCTTGTCGGACTTGGGGAAGCAGCGGCACTCATCGTGACAGGCGGCCTTGTCGATTTGAATGGTCGGGCGCTCCAACATTCGCTCGAATTGAACGAGATTCATCTTGCGTTGCTCGAAGCGCGAATACTTGCCTCTTGGCAATCGGATCTTGAAATACGGTCGGTCAACGAGTTCACAGACTTCGGATTCGCAAAGGATTACGATGCCGTCGCCAAAATCGAGCGTGGCGGGCACAGTCATCAGATCGCGATTGAGTACGAGAGAACTCCAAAGGCCCGCAAGCGATACGCGGATTTGCGTAAGCTTTTCGAAGGCGAGCGACGCGTCGACTGTGTCTTATACCTGATGCCCGCTTATCCCCTCCTGGCACACGTCGCAAAGTCGTTCGAGCGCTGCGCGATTCCGGTATTTTTTGCGTTGGTCGATGAGTTCCGTAGGAACACGTTGGAAACGATGGTAATGGACGGCCGGCGTCTCACATCCTTCCCATTTAGCGCCGTCCTGGATGGTGGCACTCGCCGATCCGTGTAGCGCCTTAGGTGCATTGACTTCCCATTGACGACCTTTTGAATTCTCTTTGGCCTCCCGAGAAGTCCCTTAAGCCCAATCGAATGAATCGTGTCGCTTTTGACTATCTGGAATCCGGCGAAGGTTGGACGTGGAGTGTAGATTTAGGAACGGCCGCGCGAACGGCACCGAGCGAAGCCAAGCGGGAACGTGGGGATGAAGGCGTGCGGTGACGTGGAGTATTTGGGAAGTAAGGGAGCAGAGAGACGCGGCAAAGTGAGAATTGGGTTCAGAGATGTACTGGATCCGGAACTGCGACGATGACGCGAGTTTATAGCGATGCCGTTGAGCTGGTTCCATCGCAGGGTCGCAACGACAAGGTAATTTGGCAGGATTTGGTCAATGCCCATGGCTTTCAGGGCAGCCATGAGGCCGTCAAGCGCTTCGTTCGCAGAGCGGCAATCGAGCAACCATCAGTGGCGAGCAGGCTCGAACAGCTCAATCGGGTTGCCGTCGGGATCTTCAATTTGAATCTGTTTGCCGCCGGGGCCTACCTCCATTTGATTTCTAAAACGCAGACCCGCCTCTTTCAGGTCAGGAATGAGTGCAGGCAAATCCTGCACCTGAAGGAGCACACGGTTCCATCCGCCGGGCTCTTGATGACGGCCATCTTGGATTGGTCGGGACCCAGATGCCCCGGGACCGCTCAGGATTAACTTGAGGCCGCCAATTGAAACCTGGCCGAAAGCAGGCAGGTTCTGCCTGTCCAGATTGAAACCAAGCGTCTGCGTATAAAAGGTGATTGAGCGCTGAACATCTTTGACCTGATATCGAACACCCCAAAACCCCACAATGAAAGCCTGTATTTTGTGAGGTGAATGCGATTGCTGTTTGTCGTTCCGCTTTATTGAACTCACCGGAAGACACTCCAGTCGCCACTGATTCTTCCTCGTGATCGCGCCCCGTGTTCCTCGCGTGGCGCATTGTTCATTCAGGACCGCTCTCAGGTCGCGCCGGCGCCAAGTGGCGTAATTTATCCGGATTGCACACCACGTACAGCGCCCGTATGACGTCACCCTCAATCTCGAAGGCCGCAGTCTGCACCGGCCCTTCGGGCGCGTCCACGATAATACCGGGCAGGCCGTTAATGATCGCAAAGCGCGGCCGGAAGTCGTCGCGCCACCACGCATCGGCGCGTTTGCGCGTGACGTCAACCAGGAACTGCGCCGCGCGATCGGCGCCCTCGATGACGTTTAGCGCCGCGCGCACTTTGCCGCCGCCATCCGTCACGATGCGCACGTCGCTCGTGAGCAAGTGCGTCAGCGCATTTAGATCGCCCGATTGCGTTGCCGCCGCGAATGCCGACATGAGCTGCGCGTGTTTCGGATCGATCTCGCCCGGACGCGCCGGCGATACGGCCGCACCGCGTGGTCGTAACGCGCGCAGGTGAGCGCGTGCCCGGGTGGCAAGTTTCCGGCACGCGGCCTCGCTCCGATCCAGTGTCGTGGCCACTTCGGTGAAAGGGAAATCGAACACGTCGTGCAGCAGGAAGGCCGCGCGTTCGAGCGGCGACAGCTGGTCGAGGATCAAGAGCAGCGCGATGGAGAGATCCTCGGCCAATTCCGTGCGGCTGTCCGGCGCGAGAGCTGCCGTGTCAACAACCGGCTCCGGCAGCCACGGGCCGACATACTCCTCGTGCCGTGCGCGCGCCGAGGTCAGGATGTCGAGGCAAATCCGTGTCGTCGTAGTCATGAGAAATGCTTTCGGGTCCGACACTCTGTGCCGGTCGGCCGCATGCCAGCGCAAGTATGTCTCCTGCACCGCGTCCTCGGCGTCGGCCATCGACCCAAGCATGCGGTAGGCAAGGCCGAGCAGGCGCCGCCGGTACGGCTCGAAGCTCGCGGCCGGATTCGACATAGCGCTTGTGGAACTCACGCCATCCGCCCCGGCTCTAAGGCGGTACGTCGGCATCGGGCGAGAGCCAACCCGCCTAGGGCCAGGGCGATCAGCCCCAGTACGAACGCCGCTGCGCCCCCGACCACTCCGTTACCGGTGCCGGGACCACCGGTGGCTACAACCAAATTCAGCCCACCATTGACGAGTGCGACTAGCCCCGCCACCAGGGCCACCCTGGCTCCGAGTCGTCCGGAGGCGGTGCCGAGACGACTGGCTGGGCGGGCCAGAGCCAGCCCACCGGTGACCACGGCGACCAATGCCACCAGAGCTGTCGTGGTAGCCCAGAGTCGCCGCGGGGTGAGGCCGTAAACCGTGGTGGCGGCCGGCTCGGAAACGTGCGCGACTGCCAGCACGGCATAGACAAGCCCTCCGAACAGGGCGGTCGCGGCCAGCAAGGCAAAAACAATAGCGAAGGTTCGTTTCACGGATTTTGCTCCCCTAGTCTCCAATGGTGGGACGGAATAGGGCGCCGGAATGTGACAGGGCTGGCTACAGTCAAGGACGTAACGAGATCACCCTGGCCGACTTGTTGGCCGCCGGAGGGCAGGCACAAACGTGCACATTGGGCTCTTTCTGACGGCCGCGTCGCCTTGGCGCTCCGGGCACCCAGGCAGGGGGGACACCCGTGGTGCCGTCCTTGTCGGCGCGTAATAGACTCGCGAACAATGATTGCTTCCTCGACTTCGTCCCGCTCTGTCCGCAACTCCTCGATCATCTTTGATGACGTCCATTTGGTGGCAGCATAACGCAGACGATCTTCGGACTGCTTGGTCGAAACGTGCCCGGTCTTACGCCGACTCCCTCCGGAATCGTGCCTTTTCTTTATGCCCCGCAAGCTCAAAGCGTCCTCGTCGCGCGGGGTGGGTGATGCCAATTTGAGCAATTCAGTGAAAAGGAGACGAGAAGATGCGCGAGACCGCAACAGCGAATGGCACGGCGGATACTCCTGGTGCGTTAACGAACGGCAAGGCCGGCGTTTTGTATGTGAGTCCGGTGTTCGCACCGGAGCGCCTGAAAGAACTGATAGCAGCTCTCGAAGAGCCGTTTGATCCGACAGAGATCAAGTGGCGAGTAACAAACACGACGCAGATTGGTAGTCGTAATGGTCCGCGATTTCGAGGTCAGATGTTGGCATATGCGGACCCTCGTGCGTACACAGACCGTCTGAACGGTCTGTTTTCCCCGTCCGGGTGGACAAGAGACTACACCGTCCAGTTGGTGCAGAACTTCGAGCGAAAGGGAGCGCGGCTCGACGGAGCGAACGATCACGGCGAAGATCGTGGTCACGTGCAAGGTGACGATCCACGGTTTCGGCGCACACACCGGACTAGGCGAGGAGTGGGCCGACAACGATAATGCCGGCACTGCCGCCGAAGCGCAGGCATTCAAACGGGCTTGCACGTGTTTCGGGCTGGGCCGGTATCTCTACGACCTGGAAGGACAGTGGGTGGATTTAGACGAGAAAAAGCG
>Ga0209060_10004059_pt1 | contig 11743 bp, 9 predicted proteins | sample Coa_R1_8_FD_187155 | JGI IMG/M metagenome (GOLD analysis project Ga0209060, IMG submission 187155) | Surface soil microbial communities from Centralia Pennsylvania, which are recovering from an underground coalmine fire - Coalmine... | ecosystem: Environmental > Terrestrial > Soil > Unclassified...
TTGAATTCTCGGCTAAACGTTCGTCCTGGCATAACTCGTCACCTCACCTTTGCTCTGTGTCTACTTTAGCACAGAGGAATGGCTCAGTTGACTTGCCTTGGTGGTCCGGTCCGAGGGGTTCACTCCAGATGCAGCATCTGCCACCTGCTCTCGTGTCAGCACAGCATCTTCAAGGGCGGGGGTATCGGCAATGCCCGAAGCAGATGTTGGCAGTCCCTGCTCACGGCTTAGTCCTCCGCCATCGTGGGGTTCTGCGTGATCGTGCCGAGGAACTGAAAAATGGAAGCAGGCGCGGCCACGTGGCCTGTTGGAGAGCGTCACCTATCGGCACCTTCCGTCATCACGCATGTTTACGAGAGAAATGCAGGGCCAGATGCGAGTGGTCTTGGTTCGGTCAGCACGGCAACCATACACCTTCAACCGCCCGATAAACGCTCCTCGCGAGAGGGGAACGCAGACGCTACTCTCTTGCAGGGAGCAGTGCTTTCCTGCGTGCCGTTCTGGTCGAGTTTAGGCCACCTCTTCAACATATTGGCCTCCTGCTCGTTTGCTGCTGACGCACTCTGAGGGACGGCCAGAACCCGTGCCATGTGGTGCAGGAAGGTGTTTTGGGCTGCGCGGACCCTGGTCCTGCCTCTTGAATTGACCAGGAGTTGTTCCACCATGTAGCAGTCTTTGCCACATCGGTTCCTTCATACTTGCTATGACGGTGAGCGAAACGTTCCCATCTTCTCACGCCCCACTTCCTCGTGCCGCGTGAGAAGATGGGAACGACCCGTTCTTCAGCACCAGGAAAGGAGGCTGCCCTACCCCTCTCGCGCGCGTTGGCCCTGGCGATGGTTGAACTGAACACGGTCTTGATCGGCCTTGCCGTGGCGCTGGTCGCGCAGCCTGCCACCAGGCCTCTCGGGGCACTCCCTGCTGACTCGCCGCTGATCGCTGGCCTGCTCATCGACGAGCAGGGGAGCGGTCGCACGTGACGAGAGGCTCCCTCTGCTGGCGTGGTGTCTGGAGGAGCCTACCACTGCGTTGACGGTCACGCTGACCGGCGAGAGAAATCCGATAAAGCAGGTGCTCAGTGAGAGCGCTGACACACGGGAGCTGCTATTTTGAACGAGTATTGTGTTGCGCATACAGAGAAAGGAGCGACGGCATATGAAGAAGGAGCAGGGAGCCGAAAGTACCTGGGGCTAAAGAGCAAGCAGCGGCTCTGTGACGGATGGGAAAGAAGGGCCAACGTCTCTCCTGGCCTGCATCAGGACCGGCTATTCGCCAGCGAGTCTTTCTTCCCTGCCTGAAAGGGAAGCACACCATGCGAATCAAACACGATCCGACAGGGGAGATACATACCACCGGGTGGGGACAAATCCCCTCTGGCTCTCGTGAGAGCTGAACAGGAGTGCTCGAAACAGTGCGCGGCTTGCGCAGCGACGAACATCTCCACATACTTGAGGAAAGGAGGACTGAGTATGCAGAAGTTTGAAAATACCTGGGAATAGGTCCGTTGGGGTGACCCCCGACCTGGGCCGCACCCGCAGCCAGGTCGGGCCGTGATCCAGACACAGCATCCCAGGCAGCCTGGGATGCTGTGCTCCCTCTCTGAGGCAGCAAGCGCGCAAGGATGGGCTTATGACTTCCGCTCTTTCGACGACATCTCACCAACACTCTTCGCTCTTCAAAAACCGCCAGTTCAGCCTGCTCTGGCTCGGGCAAACCCTTTCCATCACCGGCGATTACTTCTTTTCGGCAACCATGGCCCTCTGGATCATCGATCGGTTGGCGCGGGGGGCGTCCTGGCTGCCCCTGGCGACGGGCGCGGTCGCCATGGCGGTGGTGCTGCCCTCCCTGGTGGTCGGCCCCCTCGCCGGGGTCTGGGTCGATCGCTGGAACAGCCGCTGGACGATGCTCGGAACCGATGGCCTGCGCACCGCCCTGGTCACCCTGTTCCTGGTGATGACCCTTGTCATCTCCGACCGCACGGTGCTCCTGATGGGCTGTTTTGCTACCCTCGTGCTCATCGCCAGCGGGCAGCAGTTCTTTCTGCCCGCGCGGGTTGTCGTGGTGGCTGACCTCGTGTCGCAGGAGCAGCACGCAGCAGCCTATGGTTCCCTCCAGCAGGCCGCCTATCTTGGTCAGATCGTGGGTCCCGCACTAGCCGCACCGCTCTATTTTGCGCTGGGGCCAACCGGGGCCATCCTGCTGGATGTCCTCTCCTTTCTCCTCTCGGTGCTCTGTCTGCTGCTTCTGCGCGTGCACGCGCAGAGTCACGACGAGAGCCAGCCTCTAGGCTTCTGGAGCGAATTACGGGCCGGTTGGCGGTTCTTTGTCACCAGCCGGGTCCTCGTCACCCTCCTGATCAGCGGAATGATCTTTATGTTTGGGGGCATGGCATACAACTCGTTTGAGTACCTGTATGGCGTGGTGAACCTGCATGTGCCGGGAGCGTGGCTGGGTCTGTACGTAGCCTGTTTTGGCATCGGGGTCGTCGTCGGGCTGCCGCTGATGGTCGCCTTGAGCAAACGGTTCAGCGAAGTTGATGTGCTCTGGCGCTGCCTGATCGTACATGGCCTGGCGTTGCTGACGCTCTCGCGCATGACCAGCATGCTTCCCGGCATGCTCTGTGTTCTGGTGATGGGGGCGACGCAGGCGAGTGTGTTTGTCACAGTGCGTCCCCTCACCGTGCTGGTCACGCCACGCGCCTTGATCGGACGGGTCATGGCCTTTGAGGGGCCGATGATCACCATCGCCTCACTGGTGGGAGGAGGGCTAGCCAGCACGCTGGCGTCGACGCTCCTGGCACACTTCCACGCCCAGCTTGTGGGGCTGACCTTTGGTCCGCTGGATACGCTGCTGGCAGCGGCAGGGCTGCTCATTGCCGCAGGGGGCATCTATGCCAGGCTGACGCTCTATCGGGCGGTCAAGCAGCTACGGACCACCCCAGCAGAAGTGCCGCAGCACAAGGGTGAGCCACAACAGGTCTGACAACGTGGCCGGGGCACATTCCCTAAAGCATGCTTGCAAGGCTCCAGTACATCTTGGGGAGATACCTGCAAGCGCGTACGCTCTCAAAGGGGATGCTGCTGCGAGAGAGCGCGCCCGGCAGCGGAAGAGACGCCTATGACAGAAATCTATACAGATCCCGTTGAGGGAAGTCGCGCGAGGTCGGTGTATGCGGCGGTGTACGCGGCACGAACGGCTCAGAGCCGCACCAGCCTACTCCTGGGTAAACAGCTTCCAGTGCCCCTCGGAGATGACGGAGACCTTGCCGTCTACGACTTGTATGGCGGTCTGATCGTCAATCGCGTATGCTGGCACTGGAAGCCCGGCGGCCCATTTTGCTACATTGTCCAGGGCAGTATCCGGCATATCGGGGTGATCCAGGTGCGGATACAACGTAAAGTCAACCAGTCCCAGCATTCTATCGCTGCTGATGGGCAGTTCACCGTCGTCGTATGCTCCGACGGTGGGGGTGATCACCATACTCCCACCACTCAACCCCACATAGACGGCCTCGCGCCGCAGCGTCGGCAAGAGGTCCGCCAATCCCGATTGCCACATCCAATAGCACAGATACTTGGAGCTGCCCCCTCCGACCAGCAAGACATCAACCTCTTGGACCAGAGGGACCCAAAGCTCCTTCTTGATACTGGGTAGCGCGGTAAGCTCCAGCACTCCCAACGACTTCCATCCCACTTCGCAGAAGGGACTTTTGGCTACTCCGTGGATCAGCCGGTAGACTCCGGCAATACCGCCGGGGAAGGCGTACCACGCAGTGGGAATGACGAGGGCGCTGGACTCGGCAATCGGTTTGCCCAGCAGATCAACCAGGGCGTTACGAATGCTGTCGTTGCTGATGCCAGACGAGGTAAGCAGAAATTTCATAATGTCTCTCCTAATCAGTACAAGTGATCAAGACGGTGCAGACCTGCGAAGAAAGCAACCGGTCTATACGCCCTGATGCCATCCTTCCTCAATCCAGGTCATGTGCTCAGCAGCATGCCTCGCGTGCGAGGCAAGCAAATCTCCGGCGAACCGGTCACCACTGGGCTGGGGGGGCATCGGAGCGGCTAGCTGATCATCGGTAAACTCTTGCAGGAGGTCCACTGTTTCCTGCCGCGCCGCCAGGAAATCCGCTGAGATCATCTCCAGCGTGTCGTTGTGGTGCGCGTTCACGATGGTTTGATTGAAGCTGGCAACGGCTATCGTCAGTTGCTCCTCCTCCTGTGGGGTCAGCGCGTCCAGATGGTCCTGCATTTCCGTCTCGCCTGCGTAGATACGGCGCAGCACGTGCTGGAGGTTGCGCTCGTTTTGCGCCAGGTGGGCAAAATGATCCTTGGCGCGCCACGGAGCTGCTCCGGGAACGCCACTCGCCGTTGCGGGGCGCTCCAGGTCTTCCGGGCTCAGCTCGTGAAAAAACGCCAGGACCTGCGTCTGCGATGCCGCAAGGGAATCCAGAATCTCTGCGCGCGTTGGCATGATGATCCTCCTAGCAACCAGTGGGAAGCACAAGGCGCGTCCAGAAGACTCCGCCAGACCGAGAGGCGAGAGGCAAGAGGAACGGCCCACGTCTCCTGGAAAAAAACATCGGCATGTTGTTGACGTCCTCCCCAGGTCTCAAGACCGGGGATTTCACCCCTCACGAGGTGGGTTTCCTGCTTCGTCGAGTCGCGCCTTCTCTGATTTTCATGAGAGGAGCGGTCTCGACCTTCTCTCCACAGGCTTCTCAGCTTTCTCGTTCGCCCAGTGGCAGCTTTCTCAGCCCGCTCGTTACCTGAACGTTGGTGTTCAGTTCAAGTCAAGAGTGAGAGGAGTCGTGCCTCGCAAACATGTGAGTGCTTTTGACTTCCAGCGGAACGACTTCCCTTGAAACGCCCAATCACGCTTCCGAGGTCTCGATACTACTGCGATGATATCATATGTGGAACGCTTGTTCAAGTGAAGCAAGGCCGCTTCTCTCCGCAGTGCTCAAGCACAGGGTTGTATGCGTTGTCTTGGCTACTTTGCAGATCAGGTGACAAAAGAGTAAAGGTATGAGCCTATCTGAGCATGCTGGCTGCAATAATTTTTGCTTGATAGGTGATCTGCTGAGCAGATGCGCTCGAAAAACGCTTCTTGCTCAAATGGCACGCACCCTCTTCCTCTCTCTGCAAGTGGCGACGCGCAACGTGCGTACGTCGCTGATCCGCGATCAGATACGCTCGCTTGCTAAGAGGAAGGTATTTTCTGGCTCACCTTGCCGCAACGATTTGAAGCCAGTAGCGCGGGATGAACGAGAGGTTCATCTCACTGAACACCTGGTCGGCAGCCGCGCGCAGCGCCAGCGCACCAAGCGGCAGTGGGATGCCTGGCAGCGCACCCTCAATGAACTCGGAGTACGAGCCGATGTCTCGCCAGGCCTGTACAGGCAGATTGGCCTGGTGCATCCCAAAAGCGCGTGGCTGAAAGCCCGCTGATACCAAGAGGTGCCGATAGGTATCGGCGGTGAGCCAGTCCATCGCCTGGGCGCGCTCCTGGCGGGATGGACGCACGCCGGGATACTCGCGGCGCAGATATTCCAGCGCCCGCCGGATGCTCAGTCGATAATAGCTCTCTGTGCCCTGGACATACGCTCCATCGAAGAAGGTGGTATTACAGGCCAGCAGTCCCCCTGGGTGAAGCACCTGAGCCAGCCGGGTGAGCAGGGCTTCTTTCTGGGGGATCAGATGGACAGCGTTGCAGAAAAAGATCAGATCAGCGTGATCGATGACCGGTGTCAGGTCTGAGAGATTGCTCAGAACGAAGGTCACTGCCGCTCCTGCCAGCCGGAGCGCTGCGCGCTCCAATGCTTTGGCTGAGCTATCAATGCCGATCAGGCGAGCGGAACGCCCCAGGCACGATAGTTCTTGCAGAACGAGTTCGCTAATTGCACCGGTGCCGCAGGCCAGATCAACGATACAGAGCGGCTGGTCGTGCGCCGTGGCAGGCAGATGTGCCAATGCCTGCCGTACCAGCCCCTGGTTCACCTCATGATAAAACGCATGCTGAGTAAACGGCTCATATGAGAAGGTGTCAATTATCTCGGTGGTTGCCATCGTCTATCTTCTCCTCCTGAATACCCCGGGTGCGATGGAATGCGGTGTGCGGTGGTTTTAGTGTTCCGCTCGACGAGATTGTCCCTGTCACCGAGCGCCTGCCATGCGTTCCTCAGGACATAGCAAGAAGCGGGCCATAACGCGCTCAGTGATACCATGGCCTCTTCAGGCCGCTGGCGTGATCGACCATCTCTGGATGGTTTGGACCTCCTGCCTGTTCACGAATTACCAGCGCCCGTTGGCTGATCAGCAGCGCTTCGACATACCGACCTTGAGCCGGTGAGAGTTCGGCCAGGTTGTTCAGAAGGCAGTTTCGGCTACAGACGCTGTGCCAGGGCAGGCTGTGCACCATGGGCGAGAACAAAACTTGCAGGAGAGGCATCGGGAACGTGTTCTACGAGGCGAAGAGGCGCAAGCCCCTTCTATCCTCTCTCAATCCAGTGGGCAACCTTCATACAGAGGAGGAATTCGTCATGAGCGGAACTGCGATGCAAGCCCCAGGCGCTCTGGGGCAGATACGCCCCTTGGGGTCCACCGGCATTCAGGTGTCAGCCGTCGGCCTGGGCACCTGGGCGATGGGCGCCCAGTGGGGGCCACAGGAGGACCAGGAGTCTCTGCGCACGCTGCACCACGCGCTGGACCTGGGCTGTCAGTTCCTTGACACCGCCCAGGAGTATGGCAATGGGCGCAGCGAGCAATTGATTGGGCGCGTGTTTCACGAGCGCGGTACATCTGTCCCGGTGGGGACCAAGGTACCCCCCATCGATATGGACTGGGAAACCATCCCAGGGGTCACGAAAATCCAAGACAAGTTTCCGGCGCAGTACATCATTGACCGCTGCGAGAGCAGCCTCCGCAACTTGCGCGTCGAGTGCCTGGATGTGTATTTCTTGCACACCTGGTCCCCAAGCTGGAACGAGGAAACCGAATGGTACGAAGCCATGCTGAAATTGCGCGACCAGGGCAAGATCAAGGGCATCGGCATTTCGGTCAGCGACGCGCGACCTGCGGAGGCGAATGGCAGCATTCAGGCCGGGCGGGTGGATGTAGTCCAGGTGATCTATAACATTCTGGATCAGCGCGCAGCGATGGAGCTGTTTCCTGTGGCGCGTCAGCATCACACCGGGGTGGTCGCGCGTGTACCCCTGGCTTCGGGGGCACTGGCAGGTCAGTGGACCCCGCAAACAACCTTCCCGCCTGATGATTGGCGCCACGACGTCTTTGTGGGTGAGACGCTGGAACGTACCCTCCGCTACGTAGACCAACTGCGCTTTCTGGCACAAGGGTCCAGCAGTTCACTGGCGGAGGCCGCCGTTCGCTTCAGCTTGAGTGACCCCATTGTGTCTTCGGTCATTCCAGGGGCACGCAGTCAAGCGGATGTGGATGGGAACATGCAGGCCTGGCGACTGGGGCCGCTCCCCGAGCAGGAGCTGCAACAGATACGCGAGCTGTGGGAGCGTGAGTTTCGGCACTTTATTCGGACGAGCTTTTACCCGGTGACTCAATAGCATCACCGCCTCAACACGATGAACCACCTGACAAGGAGCAGATGATGGACGTGACGGCCATTCCCCAGGAGGCCCCGGAAGCCACATTCGGGCTGCACCAGGTGTTCTCCCGAGCGCGCCCTGTGGATGAACTCCCCTCGTATGTCGTTCCAGATACGGAGCTGGCAATGGGCTCCAGCCTGGGGAACAGCCGGTGCTGGGTCACCACCCAGGGCACCGGCGACATTGAAAACGTCTTCAGCACGTATCTGGGCCAAAACGTGCTCGGGGCGCTCTGTGTCCGCTACAGCGGTTCTGCGCGCCCACTGCAACACCCCTTTCAAGAAGGTGGCATGCCACCAGCATCCGATGGCGAAAGCCACCAGGATGGGCATATTCGGCTCGTCTCGCAGGCGCCAGGCACCTTTGAGCTGCATCCGGCCTATCAGCACCATGAATACGCGCTGCCAGGGAACCTCCAGGTCGAAGAAACCGTCTTTGTGCCGAACATCACCACCCCCATGCAGGCGCATGAGCATCTGGAGATGCAATCGCCGGTGGTCTATCAGGTGATCCGGCTGCAGAATCGTGCCACGCAGACGGTCCGCCTGCGGGTGTATGACTATGCCCAGTTGCAGGGCGCGACGCCTGCTGATCTGGCCGCCACCTACGACCCGGCGCTCGGCCAGGGAGCGCTGGTGGCACGTAATGAGAGCCATCCCGACTGGGTGCGCATTTTTGGGGTCTCCGGGTTGCAGGTGCGGGTAGCGAGCTGGGAAACCGGCTTTGACGACCGCGAGGTGTACGAGACGACCAATATGGCCCAGTTAAGCAACGACACCTCCGCCCACGGTGCCATCCTGGGCGCCTTGCAGGTCGAGGTGGAGCTGCAGCCTGGCGAGAGCACGCAGTTTGCCTTTATGACCGTCTTCTCCCGCGAGGGCGAGGCCAAAGCGCGAGACATGTTCCATGCGACCCTGGATTACAACGACGCGCTCGCAAAGACGGTGAGCTATTACAACCACATGGCCGAGGTCTCGCAGGTGCTGACCCCGGACCCCCAGATCAATCTAGGGATGACCTGGGCCAAAGTGAATATGCTGCGCGTCATGGCGAACTATCCGACCGGTCCCTCCTTCACCAACGATCCCAGCCTCTCCTCGGCGGTGGTGGGCCGTGATGTCTGCTGGTACGCCGCCGGGTGCGACTTCTTGCTCCCCGAATTCTCGCGCGTGATCCTGGAAGCGCTGGCGGCGCGGCAGCGCGAGGATGGGCTGATTCTGGAATACTACAACGCGGTGACCGATGAGCGGGCCGACAATGGCTTTAACATCAACGACAACACGCCGCTCTTCATCTGGGCGGTCTGGCATCACTACAAGACCACCAGGGATGAGGAGTTTCTCAAGCGCATCTACCCGGCGGTGTGGAAGGCGGGGCAGTGCATTCTGCGCGCCCGCGATACGGAACTCTCTGAGATTCCTCCTGAGCGCAAGCATGGGTTGGTGACCTGTACGGTGCGCGGCGTCGAGGTATATGGCATTGCGGGCTGGCGCAACATCATCCCCAACTACACGCTCAACGGAGCGGTCACCGAGATCAATGCCGAGTGCGCGCTGGCGCTGCGCGTGGCAGCGCCACATCTGGCCGAGGCTCGTGGGACGCCGGAAAGTCAGGCCGATGCCAGAGCTTTCCGCGCGGCGGGCGAAGCGCTGACGGAGGCAATGAATACCCATCTCATCAACCCAAAAACCGGTCTCTATTACCTGAACATTGACCTGGATGGCAACATCCACACCGATGTGACGGCGGATGAAATCTATCCAGTGATGTTTGGGAGTGCGCCGGAAGAAGTCGCCGCACGCATCATCGAGCGGCTCAATGCCCCGGACTTCTGGACCTCAGCCGGTATCCGCACGGTGAGCCGCATGAGTCCGGGCTATGATCACTATCGCAAGTGGGGACTGATGGGGGGCGTCTGGCCGGGAGTCGCCTGGTGGTATGCCTATGCGGCGAGAAAGTACCACCCGGAGTTTATGGTGCAGGCCATGCGGACGAGTTTTGAACATTACGCGCGGGACCCCAAGAAGAATAACACGGTGCCAGGCCAGTTTAGCGAGTGGATGGAAGGCGAGTCGCTCGTCAACCGAGGCATGCGGCTCTCGCCCTGGGAGCCACCGCGCTTCGTCTGGGCAGCCATCCGCGGGATCTGTGGTCTCACCATGCGGACAGGCACGCTGACCTTCCACCCGCACCTCCCAGCGGAGTGGAAATGGGTCGGCGTGCGGCGCCTCATCATTGGGGGGCGCGAAACGGCCATCTTTGGGGTTCGCCAGCCAGATGGCAATCACGCCTACGCGACCAGCGATTTTGAGATGGACCGGCCGGTGCAGAAGCACTTCTATGACGAAGATGTGACGACGCACGTGTCTATTCCCAATCCGCTGGCGCAAGAGGTGGCGTTCAAGAAATCAGGGGAAGTCCTGGTCTGCCTGGGATCGGCTGCCGCGCAAACGATGCTGTTCTCCCTGCGGCTCGAGCACCTGCTGGAACGTCACAAAACCTATCAGGTCGAAATCTATAGCAGTGCGTGGCATCGGTGGATCACGGGCGAGCGCGGCCCTGGTGAGCGGCTGGAGGAAGCCGCCGTGCAGATCGAGGCGGGCGGGTACCGGCTGCTGCGCTTCAAGGAGCAAGGCACGTAAGGTGGCTGGTGTTCCATATCAGACAGCAAGGCTAGCCGAGCGACACAAAGGCTGTTGGCTGAGCGCGATCATGAGCCGGTGACATGCCTTCAGGCGTACTCCTCATTTGACAAGCGGGATCAAGACTGGAGCGCAAGGACACTCTTGATCCCGCCCCCTGTTCCTTGCAGCACGTCTTGATACGCTTCCAGCGGATACCGGCCTGTAATGAGGGCGCGAACCGACTCCGGCCAGCGCTGCATGAAGCGGCCTAGATCGTGGATAGCGGCATGAAACGCCTCTTTCCCCGCGTTGACCGTCCCCAGGATGACCTGGTTTTTCAATACCAGGTCGCGCATGAAGCGGTCGGCCTCAATGGGAATGGGGGCTTTGAGATCAGGAACCCCCGTGAAAACAAACACACTGTTGGCTCCAAGCAGTTGCATTGCTTGAAAGGCGAGTTGGGAATCGCCGACCGCTTCATAAATGAAATCAATCTGTCCCACTAACGCAGCAAACTCAGCCGAGCGGCTCTCAGTGGAGACATAGGTAGCCCCAAGCGCTTCGACCAGATGGGCTTTGGGATTGGGGGCAGGCGCGCGGTTATACACAAAGGTCTCGATGCCCATCGCCAGCAGTCCCATGGCACCCAGCAGCCCGACTGGCCCTGCGCCCAGGACGAGGGCTTTCTCGGTGTTTCCATTCGGTTCGCTGAGTGTGGAAGTCGCCGGATTAACCCAGGGCAACCGCTGCTGTACCTGACGGACCTGAAACCACGCTTTCTCCGCAATCGTCAGCGGTTCCACCAGCACAGCGACCCCGCGCAGCTCAGTTGGAACAGCATGTAGATACTGCTCCTCCTCCACCACGACCTCGGCCAGAAAGCCGTGCTGCTCTTTGATGCCGCGTTCGGTAAAATGCCCCGTGACACAAAAATCTTGCCACCCGGCACGGCAAGCAGGGCAGTCTGCATCGGGGCATGGACGACGGACGGTTGGCACCACCAGATCGCCCACCTGGAGGGTGCGGACGGCTGAGCCAACCTCTACGACCTTGCCCAGCCCTTCATGCCCAAGCACCAGATAGTCAGCGCCTGCTGGCGGAGTTCCATAGGCGAAGCGGCAGATTTCCCGATCCGTGCCACAAATCCCGACTTCAAGCATCCGCAGCTTGACCTGGGTTGGGTGGGTGATCTGCGGTTCGGGAAGGTCGATGAGTTTGACCGTCCGTGCGCGAGGGAAAACCGCAATGGCTTTCATCTCATTCCTCCTTCTGCCGCGTCATGCCTGCGGTGTGTGGCACTGAAAAGGCAATCCAATCTCTGATCATCGTGGGGCGCCCGGGCCAGAAACACTGTTTGCCTGCATCATCCCACCATCGATAAAAACCGTCGTTGCAGCGGCATAGCTCGACTGGTCAGAGGCAAGCCAAACCACCAACCTGGCAACCTCTTCAGCTTCACCAATCCGACCAAGTGGAATAGACGAGAGGAGTGCCGCTT
>Ga0209060_10004060_pt1 | contig 11743 bp, 14 predicted proteins | sample Coa_R1_8_FD_187155 | JGI IMG/M metagenome (GOLD analysis project Ga0209060, IMG submission 187155) | Surface soil microbial communities from Centralia Pennsylvania, which are recovering from an underground coalmine fire - Coalmine... | ecosystem: Environmental > Terrestrial > Soil >...
AGTGGGTCGTTGCGCTTTCCGGCCGCGAGACGTTTCGGCCTCTTCGAAGGTTACAGAAGTCCTGATCGACAACAATGGTTGTATGGACAAGGGCGTGAGCAAGAACTCTATGGACGCCCCGGCTCAATACTAGTCTGGAGTCTGGATCCTGATCTTCAGGGCATGGGCCTAGCGGCAAAATGCGTGTGGTATGATACAGAGGATGAACCACGCTTTGACGGCAGCAAGAGACTTTGGGAGGTACTCGGCACGGCCGCCAAAAACCAGAGATTAGTATGGGGCGGGGAGTGGACCTTGCGAGATATTCACCATCTGCAACCCGCCCCCCACCTCGTGCAAACCTGGCTGCCCCTTGCTGAACAGTACATACAGGCCCTCGAAGGAGAGTATCGGGCCAAGCCCTGTGCAGAGCCTGGGGTTAATGATCCGTCTGACCCTCCGCGATTGGTTCAGGCAGCGCGTCAATGGCTTTCACCTCCCCACGGTGTATTTCCAGGAGAAGGCCTCTCATTTCCTTGATAACTTGCCGGGATAAATCGGCTACTTCGGGGCTAAGCTCTTTGCAAATCCGTTCCGCCACTTTCTTCTGGCTGGGAGCGGTAATCCTCAGGTGAGAAATCATAGTGCAACTCATATGCAAGCATAGGAGCAGACGCCGATCAGTAGGTCGATAGCGTTTGATTAAGTCTTCAATCTGTTCGATATTCCCTGCTTCAATCATGCCCACAATGGACCAGAAGAGCCGGGTATCGCGTTTCGGATTCTCTGGTTGCCCGATAACACTTTCCAGCACCTGCTTGATGGGATCACAGGCGACAGCATCACGACCATAGACGTAGGACATCAGAAAAGCGGTCAGTTCGTGCCTGACCCCGTTTTGGTAGATCATGGCTGCATAACTCTCACCCGTTTCCGTAAACGTCTCTACCGTCCAATCGAGTACCATGGCTTTGTCGTGTATTTCAGCAAGGTAGCAGGCTTGAACTGCCAAGCCAATCGTAATGGCTGCTTCAAAGCGTTCATAGTCCCGTTTATGCTTTGTAGCATCGGCAATCGTCATTAGATCTGACAAACTGTTTGGATGCTCACCAAAATAGAAGATGATAGGTTTGCGCCACCACTCAGAATCAACCACCTGCTTTAAAAAGTTGACATCTTCCACCGCACGGCCTGCAAAGTACTCCTGGAGGAGGTGATGACGAAACTCTATGACATCATCCTCCACTCGTAAGAGACCCGAGCGATTGACCACTTCGTCGAACAGGACATTAATGTTGGTTTCGTACCCCCGTTTTTCCAGCAGTTCGGCAATCATGCTGCGACACGAAGATAGAGACATCGAACGGCTATTTTGCTTGTGCATCGTAAAGGCGATCCGCTGGAGCAAGAAATCCTTGAGGTCGGTTTCATACTGCTGTGATAGCCCTTTACGCTGATCCCAGCGGCCCAGCATCATCTCGGTAAACTTCTTGAAGATAGCGGTGATATTCGGTGGAATGTCCTTTTTGGAAAAATCTGAGGTTGCCACGAAGACTGTAACCAAGAGCGGATTGAGGGCGATTCCGTGTACATCATGGAGTTGCCTCAGCATTTCTTTTGCTTTTTCTGCTGGTAAGGACCGTCGTCGCGATACATAGTCCACGATTTTGCTGGCTTCTTTTATATCTATCGGAATCATGGTGTATCGGTTAAAGTTCTTGAGTTCCTCGAACTTATGGGTATACCCGTAGTCACGAGCCGTTACCACAAGATGGCACTTCTCATAGTTCCGGTGGAACTCAGCGATTTTCGCTAGGACGTAGATTCGACGTTCGTCTGTTCCTACCTCATCCAGAGCATCGATGAGAAGACATACGTTGCCGTCGGTCAAATCCTTGACCGTAAAGGGAGAATGGGTACCGACAGAGATGCGAGTGGCGATTGTGGCAGCAACTTCGGCGAGAGAAGCAACCGAATGCGCAATATCAGATGCTGGAACGATGATCGGCAGCAGGCTATTCGTTGACGGTGAATTGAGAGCTTCGGTCGCTAGGTTGTAAGCGATCCGCCGCAGCCCGGTTGTCTTACCGCTTCCTCCCTCACCGGAGATAAAGTGCAAATAATTTTGTTGCCGCAGAACGGCTTCAATGGCTATCTGTTCCAATTTTGGTTCAGGAAACTGGTTGTGTTTCTTCGTGAACCCCGTCGTTAAGCGCCCGATGTAGAGCGGCGCATACCCTTCATCGCTGACAGGCGTTCCTATTGTCTGATCGTCCGCTGAGGTCGGAATAAGAATAGTATCGCTCGCGTTCAGCAAATAGTTCTTGAGCTTGCGCAGATACGGGAACTTCTGTGCATCAATGCCGAGCCACAGTTCGGGATAGAGTTCATCAATCTCCGGCAGTAAATCGTTGGCGTCATAGATCCTTATCCGGGCATCGTTCAGTTCATCGACGATATGCTTGCGCGCCGCCGAATTGATGGAACCGCTCGTATACAGCATAACGAAGTCCGGCAACACCTTTTCTTTGGTTGCAGTGAGGGTAATTTTCGTTGTTAGAGCCGTTCGTAATTGTGTAATTGCCTCAAGAAGATTAGATCTGGGGATGCGAGACATGTTCAGGTGCCCACTCTTGGTTTGCACGGCATAAATGAGGCGTGCGCCCAACTGATCCTTTCCTTGGAGTAGGCAATCTTTCCCTTCTTCATCAATGCCGCAGGTATCTCGAATGAATTTGAGACCGCGCCGTTCAAGTATCGGGCGGACAACCTGATCACGAAACTCGTCCTCTGTGAACTCTAGCAGATATTTTAATTTTCGGTCCCTTGCGAACATCTCGCTACCATTTCCGATTAGCGAATGTGTATGGTGATTTGCTTCCATTGGTTGTGTCCTCCCTGTCCAGTCCCTATACGAAGCCGATCAGTCGTGATGCGCCCGTTTCCTCGTTAGATAGAGGAGCATTCACTATTCCTACTCCCAATTCCTCAGTTTTCATAGCTTTCTCCTGCATATCGCGCCGCATATGGGACGTCAATCGAACTTTAGCCGTCGAGCAATCCATATTGAAGGCGATCCCGAAGCAGCATTTCATGTTGCCGAGGCGCTAGGACTGACGCAAGATCAAGAGCAGATGCTGTTGATCCGGATGCCCAAGCCAGGAGAATCACTTGCACCGGGTGAAAAGCCGACTGTGAACGTAATTTTTCCGTTGCCGGACGATTTCACATATGGACAGTATGCCAGGGTATCGGAAGTGCTGGCGACGGATCCTCGGTTGGTAGACAGAAATGGAGAACCACTTTTTTCAGGGAACACGCAACTTTCGCATCCGGATGGACGTCAAGAGTTTTACGCGAACTCTTATTACAACCAATTGGCAAATAATCTGACGCCGGAAGATTTTGTCCATGATGTCCGAGCCCAAAATGCCGTTATGGCAGAGATATTGGCGAAACACGGACTGCCGACCGATTACGAACTCAGGAACGCTGGCACACAGGTATATGAGCGTTCTGCCGATCATCCGAAAGATTACTTGTCTCAAGTGCTGAGGGAGGCACAAAATGACCGAGGAACAGAAACAAGCCCGAATACAGGAACTTGACCAGGAGGCCAAAACGGAGGGGATAACGGTGGAGGAGTTCAACGAGATACAGCGGCTGGAGGGACACGGCCTGAAGCATCCCTCGGTGTTAGACGATCTCTTATCCAAGAAGCCGGACAGCATCTTGATAACCGGCTACGGGAAGCCGGTGTCAACCCGCAAACCTTCCTGAATCGCGGCAACGATAACGGCGGTGGGAACCCTCCTGCCACTCCCTCGAACACGCCCCCTCCATGAGACAGTAGGGAGGAACACCGACCAAAATCATAGGAGGCGCTAACCATGGCGAGACGGCTGTATTACCCGAAAGAAGTGTTGGAGAAAGCCATAAGGGAGGGGAACCCGGAACCCCGCAAGCAAAACAGAGTATTAGACAAGAGAGTGACCTCGACGACACCGGATACGAAGACCCCCGAACCGAAGTTGCCGGAACCTAAGCCGAAGCAGTCCTAGAACCACACGTTTTTGACGGGAGCGGATTGGAGTGCAAACCGGTGCGGATCCGACAGCATCGGCGAGACAACCATCCCAATTAGGAGCAACTTAAGGATTCCGGCATTAACCCACTTGACGCACCTCGCCCTCATTTCGGGGCGAGGTTTACCAGATGGCTCTCTGTGAGTTCCGCATAGGTCAGTCTCTTTCCTGCCATTTTGGAAACTGCCTCTGCGAACCGTTCCCCGTCCTTCTGCTTGCGGGAGTTGAACCGGAAGTCTTCCTCTGCCAGATACTTGTCCGCGTGCCAATCGCTGATATGCACATAGGTTCCGTGATAGGCTCGTTTCAGGATCGTCCAATAGTTCTCCATGCCGTTCGTCGAAATATCACCGCTCACATACTGCCCGACGTTGTGATCTATGATACCGTGATTGAACTTGTTCGCCAGACCGTTGTAAGACTTCCACGAGTCCGTATAAACGGTTGCTCCCTCTTCGACGTTCTCCTCGATTTGCCCTTGCAGTGTCGCTTGCTCTCGGTTTGATACAACCATCGTCCGAACTTCGCCCTCACGCTGTCGCATTCCCAGGACGGTAATCTTGGGGAACCCCTTCGCCCTCTGCTCTGCCCGACGGTCGGTATGCATGTTCTTAGACTTGCCCCCAACGAACGTCTCGTCAACCTCGATTGTACCCGTCATCTTCTCCATTGAACCCGTTTCGAGCATATGGCGCAGTCTGTGAAGCAGGAACCATGCGCTCTGTTGTTTGATACCGAGAGAGCGAGCCAGTTCATAGGAGGAGATACCGTTCTTGGCGGAAACCAGAAGCCAGAGAGCAGTAAGCCATTTGTCCAGGCCGAGGGGGCTGTCTTCCATGATCGTACCCGACTTGACCGAGAACTGCTTCTTGCATTCCTTGCATTTCCAGATACGGCGGGTAGAGAGGAAGGAAACCCGACCGTGTATCTCACCTGTGGCTTTGAGGCAATGGGGACACTGTACGCCGTTCGGCCAACGCAGAGAAACGATGTATTCATGGGCGACTGTGGGATCGGAGAATGTCTTGATGGCTTCCATGAGGGTTTTCGGGGTTTCCATATCTGAATGACCGTCCTTCTAATGAGTTAGTTTCTTGCTTCTACTAATTAACCCAAGCGGACGGACTAAAAGCGGAAAGCGGGCATCCATACAGGGCCGGCGCATCTTAAATTCTCTCGGCATCGCTGCCTTTTCCCAGGCCGTGAACGACCTAGCTGTTGCGTCGAGGAAGCCGCGTGAACGCGGCTGCACCGCCGCCAGGTTGGCTGCTAAGGCGAGTTGCACCGATTATGGAAGCGCCAGCCCGGTGAACCGGGCTTGGGCACGAGGCAGACCGCTCATTCATGGGCGGGCATAATTAAGATGCGCTGGCCCTGGCTCACACGGCAACTCAGCCGTGCAGACTGTTCGGTTTCGGTGGAGAGCGGTGTGTTCATAAGACTTCCTCATAGTCGACGCACTTCTATCTATGTGTCATTATGCCACACAATCATGGATGTGCCAATCTGTTACTCACATTGACAGGAAGAGGATCCTTCCAATCTCTGAGAACTACCTTGACGAGAAGCGCACCAAGTGCTATCATAATGCTATCATTATAAGCAAGGAGATTGTAGGATGGCTCAGGTCTTGATACGGGATGTGCCTCCCGAAGTCGTAGAGAGACTCAAAGTCCGCGCCCAGCGTAATCGCCGCTCACTGGAGGCGGAGCTACGGGTCATTGTTGAGAAGGCGGTGGAAGAGTCGATTGAGGATATGCTGGCCGAAGTGGACCGGGTGCGGGCACTGTTTGCGGGACGAACCTTTGGAGATAGCGCAGAGCTGATACGTGAGGATCGGGAGAGATGAACCGCTATGTGGTGGATGCGAGCGTGGCCGTGAAGTGGTATCTGCCTGAAATTCATGATGCCGATGCGCGCCGATTGCTGACGGGCGGCGGAGACCTGCTTGTACCGGACCTGATCTTCTCAGAGGTGGGCAATATCCTCTGGAAGCGGGTTCGTTCCGGACAGATATTGGAGACGGAGGCCCAGACAGTGCTACAGTCGTTGGGGGCTCTGTCTTTGTCGGTAGCGCCCTCCTGGCCGCTGGTTCTACCTGCACTGGCGATTGCCTGTCAGACCCAGCGGACAGTCTACGATTGCCTGTATCTGGCGCTGGCGGTACGAGAGAGCGCTGTCATGGTAACTGCGGATGAGAAGTTCCATAATGCGTTGCAGGCAACACCGCTGGTTTCGCACATCCTGTGGGTGGAGGACATTTGATGCGCGATTGGAAAGGTACGATACGAAAGGTCGTCATCGGGTTGTTAGCGATCACGCTTCTTATTGTGCCGCTCTTCCAGCCCCTGCCGTCCAGGCGCGGAGATGTCCTGCCAAGTGCTTTCGCGGCCTCCAGAAAGCATAGGACCTATACCACACGCTTCCGACGCACCGAAAATCCCATTTCTGAGGGCAACAACTGGCTAAACGGTCGGGCCGATGGCCTGGATTGGGCCAACGTCCGGACGAAAGCGGGACTCGCCTTCGGGACGGAAGCAGGCACGGTGAAGTATGATGACGCGACTGCGCTCCTGAAAGGCGCCTGGGGACCGGACCAGACCGCCGAAGCCACGGTCCACACTGTAAACCAGAAGGACGAGATCTTTGAGGAAGTAGAGTTGCGCCTCCGCAGTTCGTTGTCCGCCCACAAAGCCACAGGGTATGAGATCAATTTTCGGTGTTTGAGAACCGACAAGGCCTACACCCAGATCGTCCGATGGAATGGCCCTCTGGGTGATTTTACCTACCTGAACGCCAAAGGCGGCTCCCCATTCGGCGTCGCCGACGGAGATGTGGTCAAAGCCACCATCATCGGCAGTGTGATTACGGTCTGTATCAACGGCACGAAGGTGCTCCAGGCTACCGACGCTACCTATAAGGAGGGCAGCCCCGGCATGGGGTTCTATCTGGAAGGCGGCTCCGGCATGAATGGAGACTACGGCTTTACCCGCTTTACCGCTTCGGACTGATGCCACCCCCTCTTTTATAACCTTCAGAATTGTGTCATAATGGGCCGTTTGCAAGCCGGTGAGGAGAACACAATCGAATGAACCTTTTGCGCGGCCTGTTGGGGCGCTATTCCCGCGATATGGGCATAGACCTTGGCACGGCCAACACCCTGGTCCATGTGCGTGGGCGAGGGATTTTGTTGCGCGAACCCTCCGTGGTCGCGATCGATAAAGAGACCAAAAAGGTGCTTGCGGTGGGGGAGGAGGCCAAGCGGATGCTGGGCCGTACCCCCGGCAGCATCGTTGCCATACGTCCGCTCAAAGATGGGGTCATCGCCGATTTCGACCAGAAAGAGAAGATGATCCGCTACTTCATCGAGAAGGTGCATCGGCGCGCCATGATGTTCGCGCCCCGTGTGGTCGTCGGCGTCCCCTCCGGGGTCACCGAGGTCGAGGAGCGCGCCGTGAAAGAGGCGGCGAAGAAGGCGGGCGCCAAGGAGGCCTATACCATCGAGGAGCCGATGGCGGCGGCTATCGGCGCCAACCTGCCCGTCTCGGAGCCGACCGGCTCCATGGTCGTGGACATCGGCGGCGGGACCACGGAGGTCGCCGTCATCTCCCTGGGCGGCATCGTGACAGCCCGCTCGATCCGGGTCGCCGGGGACGAGATAGACGAGGCCATCGTCTCCTATGTCCGGCGCACCTACAACCTCTATATCGGTTATCGCACGGCGGAGGAGGCGAAGTTCGAGGTCGGATCGGCCTATCCCGGCGCAGAGGAGCGGACCATGGACGTGCGGGGGCGCGACCTGATCTCCGGGCTGCCCCGCAGCGCCACCATCACCAGCAGCGAGATCCGGGAGGCCATTCAGGATCCCATCAACTCCATTGTTGAGGCAGTCAAGGTCACGCTGGAGGGAACGCCTCCGGAACTGGCCTCCGACATCTACGAGCGCGGGATCATCCTGGCGGGCGGAGGCGCGCTGCTGGAGGGGCTGGACAAGCTCATCATGCGGGAGACCTCGATGCCCGTGCATATCGCCGCCGATCCGCTCTCCTGCGTCGTTCTCGGCACGGGGCGCGTCCTGGAAGAGCTGGACAGCAACCCGACGCTCCGCAAGGTCCTGAAAAAGTAGCCTTCGCGATTCCCGCTGGAACGGGTAAAATGGGGAGGTCCCATGCGAATATTTAGAGAGCAAAGCGACACGCCATGACCGATCAACTCTGGGCGCCCTGGCGTCTGAAATATATCGAATCGGCGGAAAAGGTGGAGGGTTGCATCTTCTGCGACTTCCCCGCGCAGGGCGTGGAGAAGGATGCGGAGCATCTCATCGTGCATCGCAGCGAGCACTCCTATATCATTCTCAACGCCTTTCCCTATAGCAACGGGCACCTGATGGTGGTCCCTTTCCGCCATACGGCCCGTATGGAGGAGTATACCGATGCGGAGATGCTGGACGTGATGCAGCTCACGCGCCTCTCCGTCCGTATGCTGACCGAAGCCTTCCATCCCCATGGCTTCAATCTGGGGGTGAACATGGGCCGGGTGGCGGGCGCGGGCATCCCCGACCACCTCCACTGGCACATCGTGCCCCGCTGGAACGGCGATGTGAACTTTATGCCGGTCCTGGCGGACGTGCGCGTGATCCCGGAGAGCCTGGAAGCGGTGTATGCGCGGCTGCGTGCGGCGCTTAAGCCCCTGTTGGAAACGGAAAAATGAGCGAGATCGAGCCGACGGAGATACAGGAGGGGGAGACCAAGGCGGAGCGCCTGGCGAAAGTGGCGGCGCGGGCGGCGGTCTGCACGGCCTGCGACCTGGCGAAGACGCGCGCCAACGTCGTCTTCGGCGAAGGCAACCCGGAAGCCCCCCTGATGCTCATCGGGGAAGGACCAGGCCAGAACGAGGACGCGACCGGGCGTCCGTTCGTCGGGCGTGCGGGGGTGCTGCTGGACGAGTGCCTGCGTGAGAACAGCATCACCCGCAAACACATCTATATCTGCAACGTGATCCGCTGCCGGGCCTGCGTCCTGGAGGCGGGGCGGCTGAAAAATCGCCCGCCGACGCCCCAGGAGACCGCCGCCTGCGCCCCCTGGCTGGAGGAGACCATCCGCATTGTGCAGCCGCTGGTCATTCTCTGCCTGGGCGCTCCCTCCGCCAACGCCATCATCCACAAGGGGTTCAAGATCATGTCGGAGCGGGGGCAGTGGTTCGAGTCGCACTATGTGAAGTACGCCATGGCCGCCCTGCACCCCGCCTATATCCTGCGCCAGGAGGGCGAAGCCTATGAGGCATCCCGCCGCACCCTTGTGGAGGACATCGCCGCCGCCCGCCGGAAGGTCATCGAAGCCAAACGCGAACCGAAGATGACCCTGTTTTGAACAGGAGGCGGGACATGGCAAGTTCGGGCGCGAAGGAGGCGGCGCGACGGGATACGCTGGACGAACTGGCGGAGTTCAGAACGCAGTTTTACTTGCAGCCCGGCACGCTCTACCTGGACGGCAATTCGCTCGGCCTGCTCTGCCGCCCCGCCGAAGCCTCCCTGCTTCGTGTGCTGACGGAGTGGAAGACGCTCGGCATCAAGGGGTGGACGGACGCACAGCCGCCCTGGTTCTTTCTGGCGGAGGAGTTGGGCAAGCAGGTCGCGCCGCTGGTAGGGGCGGCGGAGGAGGAGGTGATCATCACCAACTCCACAACGGTCAATCTGCACCAATTGCTGGTCACGCTCTATAAGCCGGTCGGGACGAGGCGACAGGTGCTCATAGATGCGCTCAGCTTCCCCTCCGATCGCTATGCGGTGGAGAGCTTTCTCCGCCGCAGCGGGTCCGATTGGATAGGGAACGGCCACGACCACCGGTCGCTGCTGGCGGTAGTGGGCAGCAGCGATGGACTTACACTGGACGAGGACGCCCTCATCGCCGCCATGACGGAGGAGGTACAGATGGCGATCCTGCCCGTCGTCCTCTACACCAGCGGGCAGTGGCTGGACGTCTCACGGCTGACGGCGGCGGCGCGGGAGAGGGGCGTGCTCCTCGGCCTGGACTGTTCGCACTCCATCGGGGCCGTGCCGCACGCGTTGAGCGATTGGGGCGTAGACTTCGCCTTCTGGTGCAGCTACAAGTACCTGAACGCGGGGCCGGGCGCGACCGGCGGGCTATACCTGAACCGGCGGCACTTCGGGCAGATGCCGGGACTGGCGGGCTGGTTCAGCAGCGACAAAGCGCGCCAGATGGACATGGCGGAGCATCTGGACCCGGCGGAGGGCGCGGGCGGGCTGCAGATCGGGACGCCCAATATACTGAGCATGGCTCCGCTGGAGGGCGCGCTGCAGTTGCTCGCCGAGGCCGGGCTGGAGCGGCTCCGCGCCAGGTCCCTGCGCCTGACCGAGTACCTGATGGCCCTGGTCGAAGCGGAACTGAGCGCATACGGCTTTACCATCGCCACCCCGCGTGAGGCGCACCGTCGCGGAGGGCATGTGGCGCTGGTCCACCCGGAGGCCGTCCGTATCTGTAAGGCGCTACGGGCCGCGAACGTCATTCCCGACTATCGCCCGCCCAACATCGTTCGCCTGGCCCCGGTCGCGCTCTATACGACGTTTGTCGACTGTTATGAGGCGATACAGCGGTTGAAGCGGATTATGGAGGCGCGCCTCTGGAAGGCGCTGGATAGGGACCGGGAACTCGTGCCTTGAATGCAGTTTATGAGAACCAGGGTAGCTTAGCGTTTATGACCATTTATGATATTTCTCTACCGTTGGTGGCCGGATTGGCGGAGTGGCCCGGCGATGCGCCCTATCGCCTGGAGCGAACGGCCCGCCTGGATGCGGGGGATACGGTCAATCTGGGCCGCGTCGAGATGAGTGTCCACTTCGGGACCCACATTGACGCGCCGTACCACTTCCTATCCCACGGCGCGACCGTAGAGCAGTTGGATATGAATAGCTATATCGGGCCGGCCCTTGTCGTAGACGTGCGCGGCAAGAGCCTCATCCGCCGGGAGGATCTAGCCCACATCGCCCTGAAGGACACGCCGCGTCTGCTGCTGAAGACCGCCGCCTGGACGGACCACACCCGCTTTCCTGAGACGGTCCCTGTGCTGGATACCGACGTACCCGCCTGGCTCAAGGCGCAGGGGGTGATCCTGATCGGGCTGGATGTGCCCTCGGTGGACGCCATTGACAGCAAAGACCTGCCGACCCACCATGCGCTGGCGGAGTGCGGCATCGCCATTCTGGAGGGGCTCGATCTGGCGGAGGTGCCGGAAGGCTGCTACGAACTGATCGCCCTGCCGCTGAAACTTGTCGGCGCGGACGGTGCGCCGGTGCGCGCCATCCTGCGCAGTTTAGAATAGAGGAACCGAATTCATGATAGATCGTTATAGTTCCGGGGGTTGAAAACCCCCGTCTAATGGGCCACTGCAAGGGTCGGCGCTGCAATGGTTCGCGCCTCCGCCTTACGACAGCCAACCGTCCTCGCGGACGGAACAAGGAATGCGCCTGCGGCGCAGTATTTAGAATAGAGGAATGTATGATAGATCGCTATAGCACGCCCACCTTGCGGCAATTGTGGAGCCCGCAGAACAAGACGCAGAAGTGGCTGGACGTGGAGATCGCCGTCTGCGAGGGGCTGGAGCATTATGGGCGGATTCCGGCAGGGACGACCGCCGCCATCCGCGCCGGGGAGATGTTCGAT